>Ga0123354_10004680_pt1 | contig 19492 bp, 29 predicted proteins | sample TergutLab28metaG_2_FD_97872 | JGI IMG/M metagenome (GOLD analysis project Ga0123354, IMG submission 97872) | Labiotermes labralis P4 segment gut microbial communities from Petit-Saut dam, French Guiana - Lab288 P4 | ecosystem: Host-associated > Arthropoda: Insects > Digestive system > Gut ...
CTGCTGCGCGCGCGGGCGCCCGAGTTGCCGGTGGAAGGCCCGATCCAGTTCGACGCCGCGGTCGACACGACAGTGGCGAAGACGAAACTGCCCGGATCGCCGGTGGCCGGTCACGCCACCGTCTTCATTTTCCCGGACCTGAACACCGGCAACACCACGTACAAGGCCGTTCAACGTACCGCCGACGCCCTGGCCATCGGGCCGATCCTGCAGGGGCTGCGCAAACCGGTCAACGACCTCAGCCGCGGCGCCCTGGTCGACGACATCGTCAACACGGTGGCGATCACCGCGATCCAGGCCCAATCCGATCCGGCGGTTCCTTTCTGATTCGGGACCCGTCAGACCTGGTCGCGCACTAGAATGCCATCAATGGTCAACACCTTGTACCGGTCGACATTGGAGGACACGTGCCCACCCCGATTCTTGTTCTGAACTGTGGTTCCTCGTCGGTGAAATACCAGATGATCGATATCGATTCCGAGCAAGTCCTCGCGTCCGGCCTGGTTGAGAAAATCGGCTTGCCCAGCGGCGACCTCATCCACACCACCGGCGGAGAAACGCATCGCATCGACGCGGCGATCGACGATCACACCGCCGCCCTGGCGCTGGTCACCACGGCTTTCCAAACCTGGGGTCCCAGCCTGGACACGGTCGTCGCGGTCGGTCACCGGGCGGTTCACGGTGGCGACCGGTTCCGCGAGCCCACTCTGATCACCGACGAGGTCATCGCCGGTATGACCGAACTGGCCGGGTTGGCGCCTCTGCACAACCCTCCCGCCATCGCCGGCATCCGGGCCGCCCAGCGGGTGCTGCCGGACGTACCCCACGTGGCGATCTTCGACACCGCCTTCTTTTCGACGCTGCCGCCCGAAGCGTACATGTACGCGATCGATCGCGACACGGCGGAGACGTACCACATCCGCAAGTACGGTTTCCACGGTACCTCGCACAGCTTCGTCTCCAAGGCGGCGGCCGCCTTCCTCCACGCCGACCTCGCCCAGCTCAACCAGATCGTCTGCCATCTCGGCAATGGCGCGTCCATCTCCGCCATCCAGGGCGGGGTGGCCATCGAGACGTCGATGGGCTTGACCCCGCTGGCCGGCTTGGTGATGGGGACCCGCTCGGGGGATGTCGACGCCGGCCTTTTCGCGTACCTCGACCGGGTCGCCGGCCTGGACGCCCTCGCGGTCGACGCCCTGCTGAACAAGCAGTCGGGGATGGCCGGACTGGCCGACGGTACCTCGGACTTCCGCGATCTGTGGCCCAAGGTCGACGCGGGCGAGGCTCACGCGACGCAGGCCCTGGACGTCTACATCCACCGCCTGGTCAGTTACATCGGATCGTACATGGCGCTGCTCGGCCACACCGACGCGCTGGTCTTCACCGCCGGCGTCGGCGAGAACGACCACCGGATCAGAGCCCGGGTCGTGGACCGGCTGGCCGGGTTCGGCGTGCGGCTCGACCCCGCACGCAACACGCCCCGCAACCGCCAGCCCACCCTCATCTCAGCCGATGACTCCTCCACCGTCGTCCTGGTGGTACCGACCAACGAAGAATTGGCCATGGCCCGTGAGACCTACCAGGTGATCCGCTGACATGCCCACCGCCCTGATCACCGGAGGAACCGTCGGTATCGGCCACGCTTTTGCCAAAGCTTTGGCTGCCCGGGGGTACGATCTCGTGCTCGCGTCGCGCGACGAAGCCGGGCTCAACGCGGCGGCCGAGGGCTTCCGCAGCCAGTACGGCATCGGGGTCGAGGTCATCCGGACCGACCTGAGCGTACGCCAGGACGTCCTGGCCCTGGCAGCGCGCTTCGACGACACCGACCACCCGATCGACCTCCTCGTCAACAACGCCGGGTTCGCCGTTCACGACTCCCTGCTCGTACCGGATTTCGCGCCCCATGAGCGGGCGATGGACGTCATGTGCCTGGCCATGCTGATCCTGTCGGGGGCGGCGGCCCGCCACATGGCCGAGCGGGGCCAGGGAGCGATTCTCAACGTCACGAGTTCCTCCGCCGTCATCACCACCGGCAATTACTCCGCCATCAAAGCCTGGGCCACGGTGTACACCGAAGCCCTGGCCAACGAGTTGCGCGGTACCGGGGTACGGGTCATGGCCCTGTTGCCGGGCTGGGTCAAGACCGAGTTCCACACCCGCGGCGGGGTCAAGGCGCATAACCTACCGAACTTTGTGTGGATCGACGCCGATCAGCTCGTCCAGCAGGCCCTGCGCGATCTCGATCACGGTAAGGTATTGTCCGTGCCGACAAGGAGATGGGGATTCATGGTGTGGGTCGGTCACGTCGCGCCCCGGCGGGCGATTCGCTGGGCCTCACGGGCGCTGACGAAATCGAGGGAGCAATGACCAAGACTCCAGCCTCCGACAATCCGGCCCACTACCGGTCCGCCGTCACCGGCGGCATTCGCTTCCTGGCCCAGGATGTCATGCTGAAGTCGTTTGTCTGGAGCGTCTGCAAGGTACGGGTCCACGGGCGCGATCACGTGGACAACGTCGAGGAACCCTTCATCGTCGTCTCCAACCACTCATCCCACCTGGATGCCTCGCTGATCCTGGGCGCGCTGCCGCACCGGCTCAGCAAACACGTCGCCACCGGCGCGGCCGCCGACTACTTCTTCGACAAGAAGTTCAAGGGGCTCACCACGTCGCTGTTCTTCAACGCCTATCCGGTCGAACGCAAAGGCCCGCACACGCACAAGGGGCTGACCGGACGGCTGCTGGATGCCGGCATCCCGTTGCTGATCTTCCCGGAGGGTACGCGCAGCCGTACCGGCGCGATGGGGGCGTTCAAGCCGGGGGTGGCGCGGTTGTCGATCTCGCGAGGAGTACCCTGCATTCCGATGGCCCTGGTCGGCGCCTTCGCCGCCTGGCCGTACAATCGCTCCATTCCCCCCACCACTCACCCGCCGGTCCACGTGGTCATCGGGCACCCGCTCACCGCCCTGCCGGGCGAGGATGCCCAGGCCTACGCCGACCGGATGCGAAGGAACGTCGCCGAGTTGTACAACTCGACAGCGAAGGCGTACAAGCTGCCGACCCTGGACGACTACGCCAGGATGGTCGCCCTCAAGCAAATGGAAGAGGCCGAGGAACGGGCCCGCGACGAGGCGGAGGACGCCGACCAACCGGCCGAGGCGGCGCAAGACGATCCACACGACGGTCCACACGACGGTCCGCAGGATCAATGACCGAAGGAGCAGACATGGAGGCGGTGAAGCACCAGAAATGGTGGGGATGGGGTGAGGACGGCCTCGAATTCACGTACGACGACAAGCCGAAGTTTGCCGACTTCGTGCGGACGAACGTCGGTGTCGACGTCACCACCTCGGCCTTCGCGCGCCCGGACTTCGACGCCCTGAAGGTACCCGACCCCATTCTCAAACCGGCGCTGAAGAAGACCCTGGTCTCAATCGTGGGCGAGGAGTGGGTCGCCACCGACAAGGAAAGCCGGCTGGTACATGCCTTCGGACGTGGCGTGGTCGACCTGATCCGCCTGAGAAAGGGCATCCTCGGCCGGATGTGCGACGTGGTGTGCTACCCCGCTGACGAGGACGAGGTGGTCGGTCTGGTCCAGGCGGCGATCAAGACCAACGCCATCCTCATCCCCTACGGCGGCGGCTCCAACATCGTCGGCGCGTTGACCGCGCCGGGCGGCGAGAACCGTACCGTCATCTCGGTCGACATGGGCCGGATGAACAAAGTCGTCGAGATCGATCCCATCTCCGGGTTGGCCCGGATTCAGGCCGGGGTACTGGGCCCCGACATGGAGGAACAGCTCAACGCCCAGGGGTGGACGATGGGCCATTTCCCGGACTCGTTCATCTGGTCGACGCTGGGTGGCTGGATCGCCACCCGCAGTTCCGGTATGCAGTCGGACAAGTACGGGGACATCGCGGACATGACCCGCGGGCTGCGGATGGTTGCCCCGGACGGGACGCTGGTGCTGCGGCCCTTGCCGTCGACCGCCAGCGGGCCGAGCGTACGCGAAATGGTACTGGGCAGCGAGGGCCGCCTCGGCATCATCACCGAGGCCTGGATGAACGTCCACCGCCTGCCGAAGGTACGGACCATTCAGGGGTACTTCTTCCCCAACTACGGCGCCGGCCTCAAAGCCATGGAAGAGATCGCCGCCTCGGACGCGGCGCCCTCGATCACCCGCGTGATGGACTCCCACGAAACCGCCTTCTCGATGGCCAACGGCAAGAAGTCCTCGACGGTGGGCCACCTGCTGAACCAGGCGGTCGAAAAGCTGATGACCCTCAAGGGCTGGAACCTGGACGACATCGCTCTTGGACTCGTGGGTTTCGAGGGCAGCCGGCGCCACGTCTCGTACGAGAAGGGACTGGTCGACGCCATCATTTCCCGCAACTCGGGGATGGGGGTCGGCACCAGTCCGGGCGCGCTCTACGACCAGAAGAAGTACGACGTGCCGTACATCCGGGACTTCCTGCTGGACATCGGCGTCCCGGCCGACGTGTCGGAAACCGCCACACCGTGGAAGTACCTCCTCCAGATGCACGATGAGACAGTCGCCGTCGCCGAGAAGGCGATGGCCGACGCCGGTGTCACCGGGTACATCATGTGCCATCTGTCGCACAGCTACCACTCCGGCGCCTGCCAGTACTTCACCTTCGCCGTCAACGACTCGTCGGAGACGATGCTGGACACCTACTACAAGGTGAAACGGGCCATCCAGCAGTCCTTCATGGACAACCACGGTACGGTCTCCCACCACCACGGCGTCGGCTCCGAGCACGCCCCCTGGCTGCCGCAGGACATCTCCGAGGTCGGCGTCGAGTTCCAGCAGAAGCTCTTCGCCGCCGTCGACCCGGGACGCAACCTCAATCCAGCCAGCTAAGACATCAGGTTGAGACATCGGGGACGGTTCTTTCTGTCTCACTGTGACATCTCGATTCCCTCCATTCACTACGTGGTACAATCGTCTTACGGTAAGACACAAGGAGGTCGCGATGACGACCGTGATGGTGAACGCGAGAGTCAGGGCCGACGAGAAACGGGCGGCTGACAAGGTACTGGCGGCCGATGGGCGGACCTGGTCCCAGGCCATCCAGGCTTTGTCCGCCTACATGGCCAAAACCAAGAGTTTTCCCGAGGTACTGGATCAGCCCACCGAGGACGAACTGGCTGAACGCCAGCGCAAGCTGGACATTCTAATGAGCGTGTGTGGCATAGTTAACTCGCCTGACCTGATCACAGACGAAGACGACGAACGGTTGCTCTACGAAGAGATGATGCGCCGACATGGATAGCGTGCTGCTGGACACCAACGTGCTCCTCGACTTCTACGAAACCCCTCGTCCAGAACACTCGACCAGTGCGGCCCTGCTTGAAGCGCTGGCCGTACACGGTGTCGTGATCTGTGCGGCTGCCACGTCGCTGAAAGACTTGTATTACATCGTTGCCCGGCGGTTGGATGAGCCGAGCGCCCGGCGCGCGGCGGAGTCGGTCATGGCCACCATGGTGGTCCTCCCGGTAGATGCAGAGTGCTGTCGGCAAGCTCTGGCCAGTACCGAGCCGGACTTCGAGGATGCCATCATCCGTGCCGCTGCCGAAACTGCCCGGGTGGACTTCATCATCAGCCGCGACGCCAAGGCCTTCGTCGGCTCCCGCGTACCCCGCCTCAGCCCGGCCGATGCGCTGGCCGAACTGCGGCATCGGTGACATCAGAGTGAGACATCGGGGACGGTTCTGTTTGTCTCACGAGAAGGCACCGGTTCCGCGCGTACACCGGCCAAACCGGACCAGGCCACGACAATCTGCCCTGTGCATAACGTACTGAACCCGCCCGCTCGTCCGTAGATTGTTGGGGAGAGGAGGCGCCCCATGCCCAGACAACCCCGCCAACTCAGCGATACCGGTATTTATCACATCATGCTGAGAGGCATCAACCGCCAGCGCATTTTCGAGGACGACGCCGACTACACCTACTTTCTGGGCTGCCTGCGCGATGTACGAGATCTCAGTACGAGCGTGATCCTGGCGTACTGCTGCATGCCCAACCACGTACATCTGCTGATGGAACAGGGCGACGAGCCCGTTTCAACTGTGATGAAACGGCTTGGGGTTCGCTACGCGACGTGGTTCAACCGCAAGTACGACCGTGTAGGGCACCTGTTCCAGGATCGGTTCCTTTCTCGCCCGGTCGACAGCGATCCGTATCTCCTGATGGTGGTGATGTACATCCATTTCAATCCGGTCGCGGCCGGAATCTGCGACCAGCCGACTGACTATCGCTGGTCGAGCCGTTTCGCACTGGGCCACCCGACATCCCTGATTGATCTTGCCCGGCTAGAACAACTTCTCCCAACCAACGCCATCGCCGAAGCAGAGGACCATTATCAACCTGTCCCCGATCCTGGGGACCATCTGGTAGGCCAATCCCCTGACGAACTCCACCAGACCGATGACCAAGCCTGGCAGTTGGTCGCTTTAGCATCAGGTACGGCAACCGGTTCGGAGTTTCAGGCGTTGGCGCTCGCCCGCCAACGGGCCGCCGTACAAACTCTGCGATCGTGGCGGGTGCCGATCCGCCAGATATCGCGTCTGACAGGCTTGAACCGAAATCTCATCTACCGTTGGGGGGTCGGTGTGAACGAGTCCTCAGATCAAACGGAGCTTTCACTGGCGAGCTGAGACAAGGGGGACGGTTCTTTTTGTCTCAGGCCTGAGACAAAAAGAACCGTCCCCCTTGTCTCAATCCGATGTCTACTACCGGAGGAAGCCTTCGTACGAACGCTGCTCCAACTGCGACTGGATCTGCTTGACTGTGTCCAGACCGACGCCAACCACGATCAGGATGGACGTACCGCCGAAGGGGAACTGCTGGGAGGCGCCGACCAAGATGAAGGCCAGGGTCGGGATCAGGGCGATCAACCCCAAGTACAGCGACCCCGGTGCCGTCAGGCGGCTCAGCACGTACTGCAAGTAGCGCGCCGTCGGCGCGCCGGCCCGGATGCCCGGAATGAACCCGCCGTACTTCTTCATGTTGTCCGAAATCTCGGTCGGATTGAAGGTGATCGAGACGTAGAAGTAACAGAAGGCGATGATCAACAGGAAGAAGATCACGTTATAGGCCCAGTGATCGCCCTTGACGAAGTACGTCGCGATCCAGGCCGACACCGAGTTGTTCGGCCACAACTGGGCGTACAACGCTGGCAAGTACAGAATCGACGAGGCGAAGATGACCGGGATAACGCCCGACTGGTTGACCTTGAGCGGGATGTACGTCTTCGACCCGCCGTACATCTTGCGGCCGACCATGCGCTTGGCATACTGCACCGGGATGCGCCGCTGCCCCTGCTCCATGAAGATGATGCCCAGCATGACCAGCAAGCCGATGGCGATCACAAGGAAGAACAGGAACCAGCCCCGGTCGGCCGAACTGGAGTGCGCCACCTTGATGGACCACAGGGACGTCGGGAAACGGGCCGCGATCTGAGTGAACATCAGCACCGACATGCCTCGGCCGACGCCGTGGTCGGTGATCAACTCGCCCAGCCACATGACGATACCGGTACCGGCGGTCATGGTAATAATCATCACGATGATGGGGAAGATGCTCTTGTCGTAGACGATGTCGTACGAGCAACCGCGGAAAATCTGTCCGTTGACCGCCATCGAGACGTACGCGGTGCCATTCAGAACGGCCAGAATCAGCGTCAGGTACCGCGTGTACTGCGTGATCTTGGCGGTACCGGAAGCACCTTCCTTCTTCAGCGTCTCCAGACGCGGCACCACGACCGTCATCAACTGCAAGATGATGCTGGCCGTGATGTAGGGCATGATGCCCAAGGCGAAGACGGACATCTGCAGCATGGCGCCGCCGGAGAACAGGTTGATCATGGAGAACAACCCGGCCTGATCACCGGTTTCGGCGCCGATGCGGCACTGATTCAGGTTGGCCATGTTCACGTTCGGCACCGGCATGGTCGAACCGAGGCGGAAGACGACCAGCACGCCCAGTGTGAACAGAATCTTCTTGTTCAGGTCAGGCGACCTGAACACCCTCTTCAGCCCGTCCAGCATGTCCTTTTCCTCGTTCCTGCCGCTATGAGACTACCACCGGATGCGCCCCCGACCCACCGGTTCAGGGCCGCTACACCTCGTGAACCGAACCGCCTGCTTGCTCGATCTTGGCCTTCGCGGAGTCCGAGAACGCCTGAGCGCTGACGTCGACCTTGACCGAGATCTCGCCACCGCCGAGTACCTTGACCGGCCGGGCATCGCGAACGGCGCCCTTCTCGATCAAATCCTCGACCGTCACCGCGCCGCCAGAGGGGAACAGTTCCGCGATGCGGGAAACGTTGACAATCTGATACGTCACCTTGAACGGGTTGTTGAACCCCTTCAACTTGGGCAGACGCATGTGCAGCGGCATCTGGCCGCCCTCGAAGTTTTCGGGCACGTTCTTACGCGCGCCAGTCCCCTTCGTACCGCGACCGGCTGACTTGCCCTTCGACGCCTCGCCGCGTCCCACGCGGGTCTTCGCCGTGCGGGCCCCGGGTGCGGGACGCAGATGATGAACCTGTAGAGCCATTACTTCGCCTCCTGAACCTCGACCATGTGGGCCACCGTACGCACCATGCCCTGGGTGACCGCATCGTTGGGACGTACGACCGAGTCGCCGATCTTGCGCAGACCCAGGGTACGCAGGGTGTCGCGGTGATTCTGCTTCGCACCGATCCCCGACTTCGTCCGGGTGATCACAATCGACTCGACACTAGCCTTCGCCTTTGCCTTGGCCATCACCGCTCTCCTTCCAACCGGGCCTTCAACAGGGCCGATGGCGTGACGTCCTCAACCGGCAAGCCACGACGCTTGGCGACCTGTTCGGGCTCCTCAAGATCCTTCAGCGCTGCCACGGCGGCATGAACCACGTTGACGGCGTTCGACGATCCCAGCGACTTGGCCAGGACGTCCTGGATGCCAGCGCATTCCAAGACCGCGCGGACCGCGCCGCCGGCGATCACACCGGTACCGGGGGCCGCCGGACGCAGCATCACCACGCCGGCCGAATCCTCGCCCTGGACCGGATGGGGGATGGTCCGCTGAATCCGGGGTACGTGGAAGAAGTGCTTCTTGGCGTCCTCGACGCCCTTGGCGATGGCGGCGGGTACTTCCTTGGCCTTGCCATAGCCCACACCGACCGTACCTTCACCGTCGCCGACCACCACGAGGGCCGTGAAGGAGAAGCGACGCCCGCCTTGGACGACCTTGGCGACCCGGTTGATCGCCACGACCCGTTCGAGGTAATTGCTCTTCGGCGCCTCTTCGGCTTCGCGGCTGCGGCGGTCGTCGCGACGACGGCCGTCTCCCGGTTCGCTGTCGCTGCGGCGATTATTCGTTGCCATATCTCTTCCTTCCCGTCAGAACCCGAGTCCGGCTTGCCTCGCGCCCTCAGCCAAAGCTGCGACGCGCCCGTGGTACTGATGTCCAGCGCGGTCGAAGACCACCTGATCGATGCCGGCGTCTTTGGCCCGCTTGGCGACCAACTCGCCAACCTGCTTCGCCTTGGCCGACTTGTCGCCCGAGGCCGCCCGCACATCGGCTTCCATCGTCGAGGCCGACACCAGGGTGTGTCCCCGGGTGTCGTCGATGACCTGGGCGAGCATGTGCCGCGACGAGCGGGTCACGACCAGGCGCGGACGCTCCGGCGTGCCAGACACGGCCTTCCGCCCACGGTTCTGACGCCTCACCCGGGCCGCGGCCTTGGGTGACAGCGTCTTCTTGACTGTCAATGAAATGGCCATTACTTTCCAGCCTTTCCAACCTTGCGACGAACCTGCTCGCCCGCGTACCGCACGCCCTTGCCCTTGTACGGCTCCGGCTTGCGAATCTTGCGAATATTGGCCGCCACTTCGCCGACGGCCTGCTTGTCGATGCCCATGACCGAGAAGTGGGTCGGATTATCGACGGCGAAGGTGATGCCCTGGGGCGCGTCCACCGTCACCGGATGGGAGAATCCGAGAGCAAATTCTAGTTGCGTGGGGCTCTTCAGCACCACGCGATAGCCGACGCCAATGATTTCGAGTTTCTTCTCGTAGCCGGCCGTGACACCGACCACCATGTTGTTGACCAGGGTACGGGTGAGCCCGTGCAAAGAGCGGCTGAGCCGCTCATCGTCCGGACGGCTGACCTCGATCTGCCCGTCCTTGGCCTCCAGCGTGATGGGCGACACAACCGTGTGCGTCAAGGTACCCTTGGGTCCCTTGACGGTGACGTACGAGCCGTCGATCGTGACATCGACCCCGGACGGGATCGTAATTGGCATTCTTCCAATTCGTGACATTGATCGAACTCCTCACCAGACGTAGGCGAGGACTTCCCCGCCGACGGACTTGTTGTTGGCTTCTTTGTCGGTCAGCAGACCCTGACTCGTCGAGATGATGGCGATACCCAGACCGCCCAACACCCTCGGCAGCGCGGTCGACTTGGCGTACACCCGCAGGCCGGGCTTGGAAATTCGCTTCAGTCCCTGGATGGCCCGCTCGCGGCTGGAGCCGTACTTCAGCGTCAGCGTCAGGGTCTTGCCCACCTCGCCCTCGGCCGGATCCGTCACCTGGTAGTCGGCGATGTAACCCTCCTGCTTGAGGATCTTGGCGATGCGCACCTTCATGATGGAGTGCGGCATCGAGGTCGTGTCGTGATACGCCTGGTTGGCGTTACGCAGACGGGTCAGCATGTCTGCGATGGGGTCTGTCATGGTCATTGGCGTACGCCTTTCCCACAGGGGTTTCCGGTTCCGCGGACCTGCTGTGTCGTCATGGATGTAATCAGATTCATCGGTTTCACCAGGAGGACTTCGTCACGCCCGGCAACTCGCCACGGTGGGCCATCGACCGTAAGCAGATACGGCACAGCCCGAACTTGCGGTACACCGACTTGGGCCGGCCGCACTTCTGGCAGCGGGTGTAAGCACGTACCTTGTACTTGGGCTTACGCGACTGCTTGACCTTGATTGCTGTGGTTGCCATAACTCACTTCCTCTTCCCGGCGGAGTGCTTGACGTGCTTCTTCACGGCGGCCTTGTTCGCCTCGGCGGTCTCCATGGTCTGGAAGGGGAAGCCGAGATGCTTCAGCAGCGCCCGTCCCTCTTCGTCGGTGGTCGCGGACGTCACAAACGTGATGTCCATTCCACGCGGCCGGTCGATCTTGTCCTGATCGATCTCGTGGAACATGACCTGCTCCGTCAGACCGAAGGTGTAGTTGCCCTGGCCGTCGAACTGCAACGGCGACAGGCCCCGGAAGTCGCGGATACGCGGCAGCGCCAGGCTCAGCAGGCGGTCGGCGAACTCCCACATCCGGTCCCCACGCAGAGTCACGTGGCAACCGATGGGCATCCCCTCGCGCAATTTGAACTGCGCGATCGACTTGCGGGCTTTGGTGATCTGCGGTTTCTGGCCGGTGATCTGCGTCAGGTCGCGCATCGCCGCGTCGATGACTTTCGAGTCTCGCGCCGCGTCGCCCACGCCCATGTTCACCACGATCTTGACCAGGCCGGGGATCCGCATGACATTGTCATAGTGGAACTCGTCGTGCAGAGCCGCCACGATCGTCTCGCGGTACTGCTTCTTCAAGCGAGGCAGTTCGCGGACTTCCTTGGTGTTCTCCTGTTCGGCCATCAGATCTCCTTCCCAGTCTTCTTGGCGATCCGCACCGACCGGGTCACCGTGTACTCGGTGCCGTCGGAGTGCTTCCGCTTGACCTCTTCGCGCTGGTAGCCCACCCGGGTGACGACTTCCTTGGCCCCCTGGCGTACGACCAGAGCGACGTTGGAGACATGGATCGGCGCTTCCGAACTCATGATCCCGCCCTTGACGACCTGGCGCCCGGTACCGTCGGAGCGATCCTTGCGGTGCCGCTTGACGATGTTCACGCCGGTCACCACCACCGTTTGGCCGATGGGATCGACGCCGATGACCTCACCGACCGCACCCTTGTCCTTGCCGGCGATCACGCGCACGCGATCGCCCTTCTTCACATGCATTGCCATCTCAAATCACCTCTGGAGCCAGGGAGACGATACGCATGAAGCGCTTCTCGCGCAGCTCGCGGCCCACCGGGCCGAAGATGCGGGTCCCGCGCGGCTCACCGTTCGGGTTGAGAAGCACGGCCGCGTTCTCGTCAAACTTGATGTAGGAGCCATCGGCGCGGCGGTGCTGCTTGACCGTGCGTACGACGACCGCCTTGACCACCTCGCCCTTCTTGACACCGCCACCGGGAATCGCGTCCTTGACGGTAGCGACAATCGTGTCGCCGAGGTACGCGTAGCGGCGCTTGGAGCCGCCGAGTACGCGGATGCACAACAGTTCCTTGGCACCCGTGTTGTCGGCGACCTTCAGCCGCGTCTCTTGCTGGATCATGTCCTCACCTGGCCTTTTCGACGATCTCGACGAGCCGCCACCGCTTGGTCGACGACAACGGCCGGGTCTCCATGACCCTGACGCGGTCGCCGACGCCGGCGGCGTTGGCCTCGTCATGGACCTTCAACCGCCGGGTCTGGCTCATGACCTTCCCATAGAGCGGATGCTTGATGCGATCCTCGATCACGACGACGACGGTCTTATCCATTTTGTCGGATACGACGACCCCTTCGCGGACCTTTCGCTGGGTTCTGGCCGAAGACTTGGTCTGGCTCATCACTTCTCCTCATCGGGATCGGGTACGATACCCAAACTGCGTTCCTGCAGAACGGTATAAATACGCGCAATGTCCTTTCGGGCCTCACGCAAGCGGCCGTGCGATTCCAGTTGCCCGGTCGCCGCCGCGAAACGAAGGCTGAACAGCTCTTCCTTCAACTCCGTCACGCGCGCGTTCAATTCGGTACGGCTCAAGGCGCGCAACTCCGTCGCTGTGGTCGTGGCCATCAGAACTCACCCTCCCTCGAGATGAAACGCGCCTTGAAAGGCAGCTTGTGCATGGCGAGCCGCATGGCCTCGCGGGCCACATCCTCGCCCACGCCGGATAGTTCGAACAAAACCCGGCCCGGTTTGACGTTGACCACCCACCACTCGGGGGTACCCTTGCCGGAACCCATCCGGGACTCGGCTGGGTGCTTGGTCATCGGCCGGTCGGGGAACACGGTGATCCACACCTTCCCACCACGGCGGATGTGACGGGTCATGGCGATACGGGCGGCCTCGATCTGACGGTTGGTCAGGTAGGAGGACTCCAGCGCTTGTACGCCATAGTCACCAAAAGCTAGTGTCGTCCCGCCCTTGGCGGCACCGGTCCGGCGAGGATGGTGCTGCTTGCGGAACTTGACACGACGAGGAATCAACATACTCACTCACCTGTACTCTCTGGCTGCGGTTCGGCGCTGACGGCCTCGGCCGGCGTGGCATCGGGAACACCGCGCCCACGGCCGCGATCTGCCCGGTCGGTCCGATCCATCCGGTCCGTCCGCCCAGGGCGGCGCGTCGGGCGCTGCCTGGTCAGAGCGGACTGGCGATTGGCCCGCTGCGCCGTACGTTCGGCCCGCGTACCGGTCAGATCGCCCTTGTAGATCCACACCTTGACCCCGATCCGGCCGAAGGTCGTACGGGCCTCATAGAACCCGTAGTCGATGTCGGCCCGCAGCGTGTGCAGCGGCACCCGGCCCTCGCGGTAGAACTCGGCGCGGCTCATCTCGGCCCCGCCCAGACGGCCGGAGCACTGGATTCTGATGCCCAGAGCGCCCGACCGCATGGCAGACTGCTGAGCCTTGCGCATCGCCCGGCGGAAAGCCACCCGCGCGCCCAACTGCTCGGCCACACCCTGCGCCACCAACTGGGCGTCGATCTCGGGGTTCTTCACCTCCAGGATGTTGAGCTGAATCTGCTTGCCGGTCAGCTTTTCCAGGTCGGCGCGGACCTTCTCGGCCTCGGCGCCGTTGCGCCCGATGATGATACCGGGACGAGCGGCGTGCAGGAAGATGGTGACCCGCTCCGAACGGCGTTCGATCTCGATCGACGAGACGCCCGCCCGGTCGAGGCGCTTGTTCAGGAACTCGCGAATCTTGATGTCTTCACCGAGGTACTGCGAGTACTGGCTGTCCGCGTACCAGCGGGACACGTGATCCGTCGAAATGCCCAAGCGGAACCCGGTCGGGTTAATCTTTTGGCCCATACTCAGGCCTCCTTTTTCGTCTCGGACGTGGACTGACTCGCCGCTGGCTTCGCCGCGGGCTTCTCCGGCGCGGGCTTGGCCGGCGCAGCCTTGGCCGGCGTGGCTTTGGCAGCCGGTGCGGGCAGTTCGACCTCATCCATCCGCATGGTGACGACCTGCTTCGACACAGGCACCGGCCCGCGGTTATCAGACGGTTCGACCACCGCGGTGATATGGCTGGCCCGCTTCAGGATCCGGGCGGCCGACCCCTTGGCCCGCGCCCGGATGCGGCGCATGGTGACGCCGTCGTCCACGAAGATCTGCGATACGAACAGGTCGGCGATCCGCAGGTTCTCCGTGTTCTCGGCGTTGGCGGCCGCCGAGGCGATCACCTTGTACACCGGCTCGGAGGCCGCCTGCGGTGCGAACCGCAGGGTGTTGAGCGCGTCGTCGACGGACATGCCGCGTACCATGTCGGTGACCCGGCGTACCTTTTGCGGAGACATCCGGACATGGCGTGCGATGGCGTACGAGCCCTCGCGATCACCCAGAAGCGCGTCCCGACGGGTCGGACGCTGCCAATTCTTGCTCATTGACTTTTCCTACCCTTCTCAGCGCTTCCGCGCCTTCTTGTCGTCCTTCACGTGGCCGCGGAAGGTACGGGTCGGGGCGAACTCGCCCAACTTGTGACCGATCATGGACTCCGTGATGAACACCGGAACGTGCTTGCGGCCGTCGTGCACAGCGATGGTGTGGCCGATCATGTCCGGGATGATCATCGAACGGCGCGACCAGGTCTTGATGACCGTTTTCGCCCCTTTTGCGTTGAGATCGTCCACCTTCTTGGTCAGGTGGTCGTCAACGAAAGGACCCTTTTTCAGACTACGTGGCATGTATGGCTCCTGCTCAGCGCTTCTTGCCGGCCTTGCGGCGACGGATGATCAAACGGCTCGACGCCTTGTTCTTGTTGCGGGTACGGCCCTCCGGCTTGCCCCACGGTGTCACGGGATGACGACCGCCCGAGGTACGGCCTTCGCCGCCGCCGTGCGGATGGTCGATCGGGTTCATGACGACGCCGCGCACCGTCGGACGTACGCCCTTCCACCGCGTCCGTCCGGCCTTGCCCCAGTTGATGTTCGACTGCTCGGCATTGCCGACCTCGCCCACCGTCGCGCGGCAGCGGATGTCGACCATCCGCATCTCACCGGACGGCATACGCAGTGTGGCGTACTTGCCTTCGCGGGCGACCAACTGGATCGAGGTACCAGCGGAACGGCCCAGCTTGGCGCCGCCGCCCGGCCTCATCTCGACCGCGTGGACCAGGGTACCGACCGGGATGTTGCGCAACGGCAGGTTATTACCGGGCTTGATATCCGCGTCCGCGCCGGACTCGATGCGATCGCCCTGGCTGAGATCCTTCGGCGCGATGATGTAACGCTTTTCGCCGTCCATGTAATGCAGCAGGGCGATCCGGGCCGTCCGGTTGGGGTCGTATTCGATGTGCGCCACCTTGGCCGGAATGCCGTCCTTGTCGTACCGCTTGAAGTCGATCAGCCGGTACGCCTGCTTGTGGCCGCCGCCGATGTGCCGGGTGGTGATGCGGCCCTGGTTGTTGCGCCCGCCGGTCTTCGGCTTCGAGGTGACCAGGGACTTCTCCGGGGTCGACCGCGTCACTTCGGCGAAATCGGCCACCGAGGAGCCGCGACGGCCGGGGGTGGTCGGCTTGTACTTTCGGATCGCCATGAGTTATCTCACTTCCGTTCCCGAGCCGAACAAATCGATCGACTGGCCGTCGGCCAGGGTCACGATGGCTCGCTTGGTGTCCGGGCGGCGGCCGAACCCGTAGCGGGTACGGCGCTTCTTGCCCCGACGGTTGATGGTGTTGACCGAAATGACCTGGACGTTGAAGACCTTCTCGACCGCGATCTTGATCTCGGTCTTGTTGGCATCCGGGCTCACGAGAAAGGTGTACTTGTTCTCATCGATGCGGGCGTACGACTTCTCGGACACGACCGGTGCCCTCAGAATGTCGCGTGGATCGACGACTCGAAGATCGCTCACTTCTTCCCCTCCATCACATCGACGAAACCGGCCTGCTTGGCCGCTTCGGGGCTGGAGAACCAGACCTCGGCCACCGTCCGCTTGTACCACGGCGAAGCCGGGGTGTGGAACTTCATCGAGTCCTCGTTCCCCTTGATATCGAAACCCTCGGGCGGGTTGGGACCGCGGTACGAACCTTCGCCGTAATCCTTGGCTTCCTTGGCCTCTTTGGCCTCGTGAACCGGTACGGCCGGTTCAACGGCCTCGGCCTCGGGCTCTGGCTCGGCTGCTGCCGGTTCCTCGGGCTCTGCTGCCGGTTCCTCGGGCTCTGGTGTCGGTTCCGCGGGCTCGGGCTCCGGCGCGGGTTCCTCAACCTCCAGCGGCTGAGCGGCCTTGACGGCTTTCACAGCCTTGGCCGGCTTCTCGCTGGGGGTGGCGGCCTCGTCGGACGAGACCAACTCGGTCACACCGAAACGGGCGACGAATTCGTCGAGCGCCGGCTTGGTGAAGACGATCGCCTCATTGGCGACGACGTCGTAGACATTGAGTTGGTCGACTGCGATGGCGTGGACGTTGGGCACGTTGCGCAACGACAGCCAGGCGGTGTCCTCATCGCGGTGGAGGACGACCAGCGCGGAACGATAGCCGCCGATCACGCTCAACGCTTGCAGAGCCTGACGCGTCGACGGTGTTTCGTCGGACACCAGGCAATCCAGCACGAAGAGCGAACCCGCGCTCACCCGGTCGGACAACACCGAGCACAGCGCGGCGGCGATCATCTTCTTGGGAGTACGTTGCGCGTACGAGCGCGGCTGCGGACCGAAGACCGTACCGCCACCCGCCCATTGCGGCGCCCGGCGGGAGCCCTGACGGGCGCGGCCGGTACCCTTTTGCCGCCACGGCTTGATGCCGCCACCGGACACCTCGCCGCGCGTCTTCGTGGCATGGGTACCCTGGCGGGCCGCCGCCAACTGGGCGACGACGACCTGGTGGATCAACGGGATATTGACGTTGGCGCCGAAGATCGCTTCGGGAAGACTGAGCTTCGCCGCCTTCGCGTCGCCGGATGAGAGAACCTCGATGGTGATGTCAGACATGGTTACGCACCCGCTTTCGCCGCACTACGCACGACCACCAGACCGTTCTTCGGACCGGGGACGGCACCCTTGACCAGGATCAGGCCGCGTTCGGCATCGACCCGGGCGATGGTCAGGTTCGAGGTCGTCTCACGCTTCACGCCCATGTGACCGGCCATCCGCATACCCTTGAAAATACGCGATGGGGTCGAGCACTCGCCGATCGATCCGGGGGCGCGGTGCTTGCGGTGGACGCCGTGTCCGGCGCCGAGCCCGGAGAAACCGTGGCGCTTCATGACGCCGGCCGTACCCTTGCCCTTGGTGACGCCGATGACATCGACGATCTCCTGGGCGGCGAAGATCTCCGCCGTGACGTCCTTGCCCAGCTCGTACTCGGAAGCGTCCGAGGTCCGGATTTCCATCAGGTGACGCCGGGGGCTCGCCTCCGCCTTGGCGAAGTGGCCCTGCGCCGGCTTGGTCACCGACTTGGCCTTGATCTGGCCGAAACCCAACTGGACGGCCGAGTAACCGTCGCGATCGGGGGTACGTACCTGCGTGACCACGCACGGCCCCGCCTCGATCACGGTCACCGGGACGATCTTGTTGTTCTCGTCCCATACCTGGGTCATCCCGAGCTTGCGGCCCAGGATCCCTTTCACTTTACGTTCTCTATTCATCATTGACCTCAGGGAAGCTTGATCTCGATGTCAACACCGGCGGGCAGATCGAGGCGCATGAGGGAATCCACGGTCTTCGGGGTCGGATCGAGGATATCGATTAGACGCTTGTGGGTCCTCATCTCGAAGTGCTCGCGGGAATCCTTGTACTTGTGGGGTGACCGGATCACGCAGAACACGTTCTTTTCCGTCGGCAGCGGCACGGGGCCGGCAACCTTGGCACCAGTCCGGGTCACCGTGTCAACGATCTTGCGCGCCGACGAATCGATGACTTCATGGTCATAGGCCCGAAGCCTGATGCGGATTTTTTGTCCCGCCACGGCAGTTCCTTACCTCTCTGCTGGACCGGGGAACCCCGGTTGTCGCTTGACACCGCCCGTGGACGGGCGATGCTGTCCTCCGGCCCACGCGCCCGGGCGTTTCACAAGCCGAAACTCGTACCTATCCCGTATTGTCTTGTGGGTGGATTCCGGTCAGTGACCGGCGTCTTGGAGTTCCCCAGGTTCGTGGTTGGGCACACGATCCGGCATCACTCATCCGAAGCAACCTACAGATTCTTGCACAGGGCCGCTGACCAGCGCAAATCAGACGATCAGGGCTGTACCGGGGGTTCGGCCTCCACCGCCTGGTCCGTACCAGCCGCCGGCTTATCACGGCGCAACGCCTCGCGCATCATCATGACACAGACAAAGACCAGGTAGCAGGAGAACAGGATGTTGGCCACCCGGCCTGGCAGCGCGTGCGCGATCCAGGACCCCAGCGGCCCGGTGACCACGGCGGACAGCCCGATGATGAGGCCGGCCCGGACGAGGACGCGGTGACCCCGCAGATTGCCGATCAGCCCCGACAGCACGCCCGGCAGCATCATGATCAGCGAGGCGCCCTTGGCGATCAGATCCGACACGGCGAAACCCACCATCAGGATCGGTACCACGATGGCGCCGCCACCGATGCCCATCAGCCCGGAGGCGATGCCCGCCACGAGGCCGAGCAGGATCAGCGCGATGACGTGCCAGGTCGTCCACACCATGTTGCCCTGGCGATCGGGTACGGCGATCAGCAACTGGACGATCATGACGGCCGCGAAGGCCACGAAAATCCACTGCGACACCCGTCTGGACAAGATGGCCAGGAGCCGCGCGCCGATCTGCGCCCCGACGACCGCGCCGATGGCGATGATCAGCCCGGCCGTCCAGTTGACCGACCCCTCCAGGGCGTACGAGACGATGCCAACGGTACACGCGGGCACGATGGCCATCAGCGACGTGCCGACCGCCAGCTTGTGTTCCACCCGCAGTACCACGACCAGGCCGGGTACGATGATCATCCCCCCGCCGACCCCGAACAGCCCGGAGAACAGGCCGGCGAACAATCCGAGTCCGATCAGGGCGGCGACGCGCCCCGGCGTCAAGGTACGGCTCACATCCACGGTCACGACCCTAGCCGGAACCGGCGGGTTTGTGGGTACCAGTCCACGGGCCCGGTACGAAACGGGGGTTGGCGGTACGGGGCTGGCGGTACGGGGTTGGCCGTACGGGGCTGGCGGTACGGGGTTGGCCGTACGGGGCTGGC
>Ga0123354_10004681_pt1 | contig 19492 bp, 9 predicted proteins | sample TergutLab28metaG_2_FD_97872 | JGI IMG/M metagenome (GOLD analysis project Ga0123354, IMG submission 97872) | Labiotermes labralis P4 segment gut microbial communities from Petit-Saut dam, French Guiana - Lab288 P4 | ecosystem: Host-associated > Arthropoda: Insects > Digestive system > Gut ...
AAGAAGAAGAAGAAGAAGAAGAAGAAGAAGAAGAAGAAGAAGAAGAAGAAGAAGAAGAAGAAGAAGAAGAAGAAGAAGAAGAAGAAGAAGATGCGCCTAAAATTCAACAAATTTTTAATTCCTGCTTCACAGAGAGCACAGTCAGTGTGAAATTTTTCACTCGTGACCCCAACCAATGCATCTATGATACATCCTGTATTATTGCAGTGTTATGTCGCTCCTTCATGTTTCGGAGATTTTGATGGGGCCAACCTGAGGAAGGCGCCGTAAATAACTCCGAAATACAGGAGCAATATAAGACTGCATGTTTATATACCACAGGTGCATTTGTTGGAGTCATAGGGAATTAATTTAATTAATCTAAATGCATGGAATAAATGGTGTTAATAAGTCGGTGTAGTTAAAACAGTCTGTGTCCATTACCCATACCAAGTGGTCGGTGATAGAATGCAGAGAAATTGCGTAGAGTGTCTTCTTTCAAGAGTGAAAAAAAAAATTAAGACACTCGCATTTTCACTGTTTGCCTTGAAATCGTGCACGTATTCACAATCCGCCTAAAATAACTGAATGAGATTTGGCCGCAAATGTTACGCGTTGGGGAAATTTTTTCGTTCTGTATTTTCTGATTTGATTCTCTTTCTCTCCTCATTATTTGCTCTTCTATCCTTCTTTATCTGCTCGTATTCATTCTTGTACCCCTTTTTGCTTAAAATTATAAATTGATAATCACTTTCCATATAACAATAATTAGATTCGTAAAAACGCAGCAGACTTTAGAAACAAATCATTCTGCGATATTCTTCACAAGCGTAGGCCCACTTTTCACGCTACATGTCCCAACTACGCATTGACTTTCCCTGCATTATTGCCCCTTTTCCTCACTTTAACTTAGACGAATGCCGTCAAATGTCCAAGTCTATGGGGTGGGACTGTCTAGAAAGCCCAGCGAACATTTTGGAATCCCCAACTGTAGCTACTTTATGTTGCCCTGCTCTCTCACCTCTTCCTTGAGTTCCCCCAGCGACCAACAGAGCAACACTGCAGGGAGGTAGGAACGAGCTCTGGGAGCGAGGGAACAGCCATTCATACACACACATTTCTTCTCGAAGAATCTCTCCTTCCTTTAGTATCTATCCTTCTTCGTACACTCTTTCGTCCCAATTTTCCATCCCTACTTCTTTGCACAAACATATCAACTGTACTGAAACATGTCCGAATATTTGTGTTAAAACTTCAAGAATTGTGAAACTGTCCAGCTTGGCGTAAGTCTTATCAAAATGCGTCTTATAAATTTCACTAGCGAATAGGTTTAGGAATAAAGTCGAAATACAGTAGACTGCAATAATCTTCAAATTTCCAAAAAAGTGTTATGAACTGGATATATTTTTCTTCACAGACACTATTCGTAACTTTATTCCAACTGCATATATTAACTTCAAGTTCTTTTTATGTGCATTAATTCAGTTTTCTGTCATATTTATAAAAATACTTCCACGTTCCTTTCTTATAGATAGATCTTTAAATTTAAAAATTATAGGACTTATAATAACAAACAAGTAAAATCGTAGAATAAAAATTGGCCAAAATGAGCAATGACTATGAAATTTCAGTCCGAACAAATGCCGGACTTTCTCTGGCAATGGTAGGAGTGAATTCCCAACAATGTAGAAGCAAGCTATCAAGTTCCAAAAGATAAAATATTTTCATTTCTGTGGAATTATTGGAAAAAATCGCTGCTTTATTTTAAATCAAATTTCATGGAGTAACCTATTCTCTGGAATCTTAAAATTTGAGTCTGAAGATGTTTAAACCATAGCATGAGCTGCTAATGGCCTTGTAGAAACAAAGCATTGACGTGTGATGAAACACGTGTAATTTTATTTAGTAAATTCATTGTGTTGTTGTTTAGTAATAGATCTTGCCTAACCCGTACTGCTCAGTTGGTCATGCTGTCAACTCCCAAATAACTGTGATCAAATTGTTAAATTTTATTCCACAATCTATAACTGCTTCAGTTGCTACAAATTCACTAACAATGTAAGAATTAAATAGTTGGAAATTGCATGTATTTTATGATATAACGCACATCAAGTGGCGGCTGGCAACAAGTATGTAGGTTCGAATGGATAAAGATTTCAGAACACTGGATCATTGGATAACGATTACTGGCCACGCCCATTCGTTAGATATATCGTATTAAGAAATTAAACGAATCGGGCCTTCTTGCTTAGCCTGGCCTTTTATTGCTTATTGCAGGTGTAGGGGCTATTGCATCTGATCACACTCAGACACATAAAATTCGGCAGGACTTTTCTAGACGGGGGATCGGCCCTTCACAGAGGCCTGTACCTGACAACACACAACAATCACAAGCGACAGGCAGCCATGCTCCCGACGGGAATCGAAAACGCATTCCCAGCAATTGAAAGTCCCTGACACATGCCTTAAAACGTGCTGCAACAAAGGACAGCTAAATAAGCCATTCTGCTAGTCGAAATTCACATCCGGACGTACTGGTTCTGTGGGGGGCAAGTAGTTCCAAGGTTGAGGTGGTTTTGTATAGGGCATATAGGTTCACGTCCTGAAGAAAACAAACCGAGAAATGTGGTTTGCGAAATTGTTTTCTTCCTTCTAGAAATAAAGTTGTCCGAGCCTCCTGAAGACCCATGGTATGAACTTGCAGACTTCGTATATAGGACAAGTCTAACACACTTGTGCACACATACACGGAAATGTGGAAGGCAGTCTAGAGGTTGTACAAGTACATCACTTACATGGCAAGGAACAATTTATTGGCACAATCTTTGGATTAAACCTAATCAGGTACTTTGTGTGTGTGTGTAAGAGAGGGGTGAAATGAAAGTAAGAAAGATGTAGGGGAGAATCTCGCAATTTGTTGGTAAAGCACACAACAAGGGTCAGGAAACACAACAAAGGCAAAGAAAAGAGTATTACCTACGACATGAGGGGAGATGCATTGTTTCAACAAGAGAAAAGAATTGGCAATATAAGACAAAGTTTTCACTGAACGGAGGTTACGTGAGTAACTGCTATCTGCAGAGCTTATATTAGAACACAAAGAGTAGTCACTTCAAAATATGTTAGTATTCCTGTAGTTTCCTGATCTGATTTAGTCTCCTGTATGTACGGAAGATTATTATATTTACAATTCCTAAATTTGGAGAACGCTGTATTCCTCTGTGTGGTTGCAAGTTCGCCTGTTACAGTTCTGACAACTACATACAAATCATCTGGTAACCTTTGGATGAGCCGAGAAAAAACGCACGCTCTTTCATAAGTGAATGTAACTGAAACTACTTCATAAGTTATTTTACTAAGAATAGTGTCTGTCATAAAATTACGCTGTTTTATTAATGTTTAATGGAAGGACAGACTGGTCAAATCGCATTTTTGGGCTATAATTGTATATAGAATAGAAAAAAAAGGTAAAACAGCCCATTACAGGCCTGGACAGGCCCAGAGGGTTCTTAGGAAGTTAAGATTCCCAGATTTCGTGACAACGGCGTAGGATGGTGGTAGTTTGTCAGCCTTACGCACCGGCCGCCTTTACCTCCAAGAAATATTCCTGGTACTCATTTCTGTTAGAGGCTGGGTCGACGCCAGGGCCATAGTGCTATCGGAAGGATTTTGTTTCAATGAAGAGTCCACTAACACCAGCTTGGATCGAACCAGCGACCTTCCGATTTGTAGCACAGCGCCTTAACCACTGTGGTACCGCGGTCCCCTATAGAATAGAAAAGCGAATTCCAAAATACAGTGGAATTAACAGGCGTTTCCAAACGCGTTTCTATTTCTGAGTGCCTGTTTAACATTAATATTCAGTGATATATTGTATTCGGACTTTAAGAGAGAGAATTAGCTAGCGTATGTTGGGTTTAAAATTTAGTGAGCTTAGGAAGAGAAACTGGTGATGATACTAAATTCAGATCTAAAACCTGATCAATATAATTTATTACTGAAATATTATTTATCTACATTAATTTGTCATAAATATTCTTCTTTTAAATTTCATTTACTCTTTGACTTCATTTTAATAACATTTCTGCAGTAAAATTAGTTTATTTTCGCCCAGACATCAGTGTCAATAGCGTGCCTTAACTACTGAGTAATAAACACAAAACCTTGATAGACTTAAAAGAAATTTACTATACAATTCAATTCAGTTTTAATAACAGCCAAACCATTTTTAAAGGAGTGTTTCTGTGCCAGGATCCTTTCTGATTACGGTGACAGAGTGCGATTTGAGTTTCTTGAAGGTTACATTCTAATGAAGAAAACGAAAGTTAAATTCTCCCCAAAACAAGCAGTGTTCACTTTCCATAAAGATTACAGCAGAAATACTTTGGCATTTATGTGGTGAGAAACAGAGTAAACGCTACTACCTGCCTGCGTCAATTCACACAATGACTTATATTTCTTCAATGTAAAAGAGAAATGACACTATTTGTTTAACATAAATTGCTACTCTGTTGTAGCAAAGCCATATAATTCTTAATTAAGCATATAACGAACTAGCTTTTGATATTTTTTCCGGACTTGTATTATAATAATTTTCCACAAATGGCATTAAATATATCTTGAAAATTTTACTTTATATTCCAGAGACTGTACCGAGCAATTTCTTATCTGGGTAACTTGGGAAGGGGTTTCCATTCTCGCAGCTAAGAAAATGTTTTCTGGGAAGGAGAGTGCGTGGAATGAGGAAATCAAGAGGGAGATGGAGAGAGAGAGAGAGAGAGAGAGAAATGCGTAAGAAAAGAGAAGGGCGAAAACCCCCAAAAGATTTTAGATATGGCGCTCCAAAGCGCAATCTTCTGCATACCATCGCCATGTTTTTCCGTACCTTAGGGTTAAATAGTCGTCGGACCTTGTAGAAGTATATGGGAGAGAAGAAAACTACTTTTCCTCTGGGCCATGTTCCTTTAAAAAAGTTCCATTAATTCCCGTGCTTCTCCACCCCACTCTCCCTTAACTAACACAGGTAAAGTGAAGTTTCATTACATTTTTAACTTAGGCGAGGGACGAAAGACAAATACATTCTACGCTTGATTTCATGTTTCCGCCGTGAAGTAGATGAGAATTGCGCTCTTATTACGCAGCGAGTCATGGTAATTTCTTACCGACGTTTCGGGAAAAACTATTGGTCCCATCTTCAGGGGTCAGGAACACAAAGAGGATGGGACGGATAATTTGTCCCGAAATGTTGGTAACAAAGTACCTAATTTCGCTGCATAATACTCTAGAAGAGTGCAGTTCTCTAACGGCAACAAAGGGCAATTCTTAAGCTGAAATTTCTGTGTTACGAGACGACAATTTGTTTCGGCGTCGTTATTTACTTCTTGTCATTTAGCGTAATTCAAACAACACCTTCGTTAAAATCCATGGACAAAATTCTGTTCAGTATAAATATAATTTTTTCTTGCGAATGCATTACATTCTTGGTAAAATAACCAATATATGTCTAAATTTGAAGGTACAAAAAGTAGTTCGAAATACATGTCTACAACTAAAATAATCCTTACGTTTTTTCAAGGACACTGCTTTAGTGTTTTGAAAAGATGAATTGATCAAGCTGACCATCGAACAAAAGTATGTTTATTATTACACAACAATCATAATCACAATTGTTTATTTTTATACAATAATCATAGTTATGTTTGATGGTGGTCTGTATTATTTACAATTGGTTATGGTTTATAAGGTCTAGACTGTAATATTGTCTTGCAATTTTGTCACAAATTTTGGTGACGGGTACTTACTTTTCTTGTGAGGCCCCAAATAAATGCTCTTTACACGCGATTAAACACAATTACTCTATATAAAGTTTAGGCCAGAATGCGGCAACTGCGAAAACTTGATGACTTCTCACCATAACAGGAATCATATTGAACAAGAAAAGCTGATAAATTTGATATAATCCATCCCGATATGTGTGTGTAGGAATTATAAAAACAGAAAGTTCCCGTCCAACACAATTAGTTTTATTATATATTATTTTTATATATTATTATATATCAATCTATAATATATAATAAAACTTGTTGTGCTGGACGGGAACTTTCTACTTTTATAAGAAAAGCTGAATTTAACAGCTTAACGTGATGGGTGATTAGTTAGTTATTTAGTCCACCTACCGTACTGAATAATATTCAGAGTCTTAAACACTCGCAATAATTAAATATTAAACTACAGTACTTGGACTTGAAGTGACATATATATATATATATGCACATATGTCGTGCAACATATATACGTACTACACACAATATTATATATATATATATATATATATTATACACACAAACACACACACACGCACATACATACATGAATACATACACATTATCTATAATTAGGCACTTTATAATTTATTGGCATGCTCCTGGTTTATGATGAAGTGATATGAACGTGACTCCATAGAAGTAGGGATTGTGACTTCACACAAACGACCAATGGAACTACAGAAACCCTGCAACCGCAAAAGCACCGGTCATATTCAGTCTCAACTGAAGTTTAGCCACGAATATACGTCAACCGTGGCAGCGAAGTGCCATTTCATCAGGATTCAGGCACTCACTCCGTCACTAAGCTCACTGCCTATAGGCATTTTTAGTACACGTTTTGAAGACGTGCTGTAGTACATCATTACAACAAGATTAAAAACGACCCTTTTCAAAGCAGGCTAAAAGCAATCAACAATTTTTTCTCTTGCCACCTGAGAGGATCAAGTAGCCTTATATTCTGAACCATTTTAAATGGCTTAAAATACAAGTTCAAAAACTTGTGTACTCTGCAATATTTAATTGTCTCGACAATCATACAACTGGCGGAAAAACATAGTGAAATTGAATCGTGTATTTTATTCTTCTCTGCAGTTCCTGTTTGAATCATTTTCGCTCCGCCATATAGTTAACAAGTTAGACTAAATACGTGAACAGAAATTTGCATTTTCTTGTGAACTGCACATTATCTTTGTCCAATTTTAGCTATAACCGAATGGTTCATCAACATGGTAACCTCCGGCAACATAAAATTTCTTGGAAGTCAGTTCAGCTGTTCTTGGGAAGTTAGATGCCTGCAGGCGGACGGACACTACGATTTTACTGCGCGTTCCGGTGACGTAAGAACATACTTCGTAGAATGGAATCAAGGTATGTATCAGTGGATTAATAAAGGGGAGAATTATTGAAATTTATTTTTAAAAATGGTAATTTTTTTCCATAATATTCTGTTTTTACACTGTGGTTGTGAATTTGTTTTACGTGGACTTAACTCCTTTATCCTCAACAGAACTAGTCAGTCTCTCTGCTGCTATGCAGCCTCTGGTAAATATTTGAATAGCGTCCAAATTACAAGCAGTGGAGAGAATATAGCAGTGGTGTGTAATTGTCCACCCATCAAGCAATTTACATGCTGTTGGATGTCCCTCTGCACACATACACACGTACATACACAATAATAATGTACACATTCATGCTTAAATAAGACTTCTTTTCCTCCAGCATACACATGACCAGATTTAACCTTCAAAAAGAATAAATATTTAAATGTTTCTCACAGGCTGTCTGTACGTATTCTTCATTCAAAATGTATGATTTGGCAAGTAGTTCAATTCTCAGCATCATTTTTTTTCCGGTTGTGTTTTCTATTTTATTCTTTAAATAAAATATTCTATCTGACTTTAGCAAGGAAAGTATAGTTCCCTGAGGATGAACTTAGGATCGGACATGTCGGAGAAATATTAGTGTTTTAATGTGAAACTTGTATATATGTGCATCAGTTGCTATATTAATTGAATAGTTAATTTTTTACTTTCCTTAAATTATGTGCAATGTTTTTAGTTTTACGCAACTAAATTACTGTAAGTGATGTTTCAAAAGTTTCGTTTTACAGAACAAGATGGCCCGGGCTTTGCAGCCTCTGACTGTTGTACTTGAGGTGCCAAATTCGAATCTAGCCTCTGTCACCTACTGTTGTGATGTCTTTTTTGTGGTATTTTACACTCCATCCATGCAAAAGCGTCAGTAGAACCTCAAGGCGGGCCACAATTGCTTCCTTCTACACACTTTTCAATTCATGTACCTTTAATGATCCCACGATTCGTCATTGTTCACGCTATGGTCCTCCAGCCATAGTGACCTTGTAATTGCTCAGGCGGCGCTAATCTGTCAGCTATCATTCCACCGAAGCTCCACACTCCTTCCTCCATCCATCACAGAAGCTACACACTCACCAATTGAGAAAGTCGTTAAATAGCACATTTAAAACAATACCATAGGTATAGGATCCGCAGTCCATATAACAGCCTACTGGATGTTGATGAAATCTAACAAGATGCAACAGTATGCAGATATTTATTTACTGCTAAATCACTCTACATGTTTCGGGTGTCAATCGCAACCATCATCAGGAGTACATAAAACTGTAATTGCAGCCTCTGATAAGGATCATACTATCTGGGAAGCTCGCTTCCCAGATAGTATGATCCCTACCAGAGGCCACAATTACAGTTTTATGTACTCCTGATGATGGTTGCGATTGACACCCGAAACATGTAGAGTGATTTAGCAGTAAATAAATATCTGCATACTGTTGCATCTTGTTGGATTTCATCAACATAGGATTACGATGCACAGAACCACTAATATAAAAAGCCTACTGGATACTTACCAGAACATTTAAAATAAACAAAACTAAACATTTTGCACGAAAAGAGCATTCATGTGTGTCGACTGATCCTCAAAACCTGCAGTGATACTTCCCATTACAGCATGAACTGAATTGTTTGTATTACTGATACGCAGAGTGTTTACTGTGAGGTCGGAAATAAATAATTAAATAAAATTTAGATTAATTTTAGTCTTTAAAGACTTCATCATTTTTAGTATCGTATTGCCTTAAATCAAATAATATTTTCAGCCTTGACTATAATCTTCCACCAAGTGCCAAGTCCTCTTGTTCTCCTCTTTTTCAGGATGAGTAAAAGTGTGTACGCATTTACCTTCTACCTCATAAGGGTTATCAGGCCCGTGTGCCTCATTTTCCTTGATTTGATCACTCTAGTGTCACGTGATGAAGGGTAAAAGTTATGAACATCCTTATTAAGATACTTTCTCCATTATCCTGTCTAATTCTCCAACCAGGCAGCGTCCTTTGCCTAAGTTCCTACTTCAGGGCAGGAGACTACACTCACTACACAAAACAGCAAGCATTGATAGAGTGTTCTGTAATTAGACCGTAACAAATAATTTAACAGTTACGCATATTCCGTAATATAGATTTGCGTTGAGAAACGTAAGTGTAAGGACATGCATTATTTACTCCATACTATCGCTTTGAATTTATTACTTGTAATTTAAGCGGCTGAAATATTGTTTTAATATTGTCAATATGAATTTATCAGAGAATCGGAAAATTTAAGCTTCGCATGTAGTGTCTAGCCGATACAACACAGAGCAGCTACGGCTGATACAGCCAAGATTGTAACTTGCTTTGTGATTCATGTCTTATAGGAAAAACCCTTCAACTCTCATCTAGACAGGACTGTTCTGGTACGGTCTTCGTTTCGTCTGTTGCTATATTTAAAACTGCGTCATTTGGTTGGAACGAAACCCGTGAGATACCAGCACTTTACTGGATACTTCTCGTATTACGATTTTAATAAATATGAGATAGAAATTTTTTCATTCCCAGCAGAAATTAGGATTAGTAATGTAAAAATTAATGGGGTAGTAACTTTATTTTCTGCTATCAATCACCCAACACACCACAACAAGTGGATGGGAACTTCACATAATATTCTGCAAATAAGGTTTCACATTTTTTAATTCCAAGATTTATATGTAACAAACATATGACTCTGTTTTGAACAATCTGGAGACAGCAGCAGTTTATATTGCGGAGAGGTAGGGCAAAGATGAGTAGGGAGGAAGTGGTTTCTGAAACTGAGACTAGCAGCTAGTGGAAATTGTCTTCAGTAGGTAAACGTTCTGGGGGATGAGTTCGGGAATTGGGAAGCGGGGATATATAACAGGACGGAACGGACGTCAAAGAAGAAAAAGAAGAAAAAGGAGAAACGAGAAAAGTTTGTTCTCCAAATCGTAGGAACGTGCATCAGATGTAGTAGAAGTAATGGTGGCTTGATGTGTTCCTATATAGGCCTACATCTGATGTTACGAGAAAACTTTGCCAGTATTGCATATGAGACTATCTTCTCTCGTCCTGGCTATACCCGGGTTGAAATTAACTTGAACGGCCCACCGCAGCCCCTTTGATTTCAGCCGCTTATGAAATGCAAGACGGGTTTGACGTATTTGAAAGAACAGGGGAGACCTCAAAGTACGTGATTTTGAAATTAAAAATGCGTGTGATTGCTGGCAAGTGTAAGTGAAATAAGTAAGAACATTCAGAAAGCCCCTTTCGTGACACCAAATTTGACTACCGATAGGTCTGAGTGAGAACAAACTGCTTTTGAATTTCTGTCTTTGTCTCTTTCATCAGAATTGTCGAAAAGAGAAAACTAAACCAAATGCCAAAAAAAAAAAATCCCACTTCCTTCTCCAAAAGTCAAGAAATCTGTTCTAGAAGAAAACTCTTAATCAGCTGTCTCAATACATACACACGACGAGAAAAGTTTGTTTAGTTTTTTAAAAAAATGCACTATACATATATATATATATATCCAAAAGAAGAATATTCTTAAAAATCCTAAAATTATGTCCTCTTCTCGGAGTGATATTAAAAGATTATACCAATATGCAAAAACAGACTCACTAAAAGAATGATAATTTTTATCTGCAATTCGATTTCATTCATACTTATTCCAAATATGGTAACAAATTTTTCATGAAAACCCCAATTATCTGGCTGAGATTTCAATGGATTGTCATTTATTCCTGAAGGTCAAATAATTTATTTGTGTCATATATAAATTTGACTTCTAAAAGAAATTTGCGGTAGCCGCCGCGAAATTGAGAAAGGACGTCGCTCTTCTTACCAGCTGACCTTCCTTCGAATATATACACAATATTAAAAAAAAATCCCTCAAAATATCATTTAAAAGCCACATTATAAACATATAAAGGAGCACGAAAAACTGACTGATGCATAAAATTTATATGATTTGATTTAAAAAGCTATTTCGTTATTATGTAGGCGTTTTCACTGATTGAAATAAAGAACATTAACTTGCTGTATGTCAGTAGCATTAAGACAAATATTTTAATTCATAATTACTAAAATAACGCCATATTACGCCAAAAATGTTAACAGTTTGCCACTTTATTAAAAATAAATTCCATATTGTGTGCCCTGGTATGGAATCCTGGTATTCGCAAAGAGACGCCGGACATGATAATGAACGGGAGTGTGACTGACACACACAGATAGACGGACGTGTATCGATGTGGTGCTTCAAGTGTCATTTCTGTATAATATACACACAGTGGGATAAAGAGAGCCATTGATTTTATTTCTCGTTTTATTTCAAGTAGGGTTTAATTTCTAATTATCAAACAATTTCCTCCACTAAACAGAATTTCAGTTAAGCATAAAATTGCTTTAGGCAGTATCATAATGACATTGTCTATTTGCCTTAATTTTACGTTACAGGTGTTTCATGGCGTGATGAAAAATCCGGTCTACGGTGCGGAGACAATTAACACTGACAGCACTCTTGGAAAAAGTTTATGTAAATTTTTCATATCAGCAGGTTTGACATTAAGTATTCTATTCAATTTAGCAGAATGGGCCGTAAATGATTATCTTTGAGTTACTGCGAGGAAATATGTCACTTCGAGCCCTGCTATTGGCGTGTTAGTTTGCTGCATATTTCTCACAGATAATCATTTTAACAATGCAACTATGCAAGACAGCCACCCTGTTTCGTGAATTATTTGTGTGGCATTGGCAAGCCTGGAAGTGAAAGTGAAGCAGGTATTTCTATTACTTTTGAGTGATTTTATGTTTACTGCTATTCTGGTTTAATGTTGGCTTGTTCACATGCGGCAGTCAAATAAAAATTATTTTTGCTGAAGCTTATAAAACTGCAAAATGTATTAATTAGATTACGCTGAATTACACTGCGTTTCTTGAAACTGTCAGTCTAGGTAAAGTGATCCCGTTACAGGCCCGGTGTGGCCCAGAGGGTGGGTAGAGGTATAGCTCTACTCTTCCATAACCGCAACACTAGAAGATGTGAGTGGTCAGCAGCACGCCCCGGCCGCACTTTACCCCCGGGAAAGACTCGGTACCCATTTTACAGGAGGCTGGGTGGGCCCCAGGGCCGGTCTGGACAGGCAGAAAATCTCGTCCCCACCGGGATTCGATCCCGGACCGTCCAGTCCGCAGCTCAGTAGCTATACCCACTGAACTACCCGGCTCACTGTCAGTCTAGGTACGGTGGACAATACAGACTTACAGTCTCTGCGTGAAAAGAGGTACGTTTAATCACCTACTTACGTTCAATTATGCACCTATTTTCCTTTACGCTTGCACGTTGTTCAAATAATCTGGCAAGGCACTGAAAATAAATATTTTCTTTTTTATTTATAAGGCGCAGTATTTAAAAGGATAAGTACGAATTTTTCATATCAACGACAAACACATCTTCTTCGTAGCTGGCAAATTTCGTGATCGTATATAAAAATTAATCACTTTTACTAAACAACCAAAGGACAGGCTCCGAGGAGACACAGCTTAATGAATATGGTAAAAATAGGTGCAAGAAATTTCGCACATTCGCTAAGCAATAAGATATTGGAGGACAGAAGCGAAAATACTGTTTGCTGGAACGAAGAAGAGTTACTGTAAATGAAGAAAGGTGTCATTAAAAGCTACACATGCAGAAGAAATGTGGAGCCTTCAGTTGTTACAAGACTTGTTTAACGCTGCAACCTGCATTTGAGCGACCAGCGTGCACACACAGGCATATGCGCAGGGTCGAAAGGTTTCTGTGCCCTGCGTGGCGGCGACTGGCCAGTAGCACAATGGCGTTCCGTGACAGCGCGCGATCTGTTTCTGCTGCAGAATAATGCCTTACAATTTGATTTAAATATTGTGAAGAGGCGAAGAAAACATGACATACTTAAAAGTGTGTACCAATTTGGCGAATTTAATCACCTTTATAATGAGTTAAGGGAAAGTTTCACTAAATTTTTTAGTATTTTTTAGCCTTCAATATTTGATTATACATTGCGGGCTGTGCGACGGCATATTTCACACAGCCCAACGAATTTTCAGAAAAAGAAAATATCCGGCGAAGAAAGACAACTTTTAACACTGAGGTAAATCCAATATGCTTCAGATTTAACGTATTTTATTCACATCCATTATGGAGGCAATTTGATTAAAACGAAGACTGCTGCACTCACCATACTCTGATAACTAACTAACCAAACAACTAACCAACCAGCTAGCCAACCAACTAACTAACCAACCAACCAGCTAACCAACTAACCAACTCCAAGGAGCAGTGTCCTTATTGAGGAGCTTACAGTTCTTCAGCAAGTCACGAATTTCCCCACACTTTTAGGAACCCTCAGGTTCGTTACCGCATTCATGAAAGTCTGCCACCGGTCCTTATCCTGTGCCAGATCAATCCAGTCCATGACTCCCGATCCAACTACTTGAATTTCATGTTTAATATTATCATCTTTTCTATGTCTAGGTCTTCCAAATGGTATCTTTCAATTACGTCTTGCCGCAAATACCCTGTATATACCTATGCAGTTCCCACATGTGCCACATGCCCTGCCCATTATATTTTTCTTGACTTGATCTCCTGAATAACATTTTGTGAGCAATACAGATCACAAAACAGCTAGTTACATAGTATTATCCCCTCTCCTGTTACCTCGTCTCTCTTAGGCCAACATGTCTTCCGCAACACCCTGTTGTCAAACGCCCGTAGCCTGTGATCCTCCCAACGTACCAAGTTTCATAGCCATATAAACAACAGATAAAAATGTATTTCTGTTCTGATAAATACATTGGTATATAAAATGATACATTCGACAAGATTAATGTCAACATCATGATCAGACGATTGCAGTCAGTGTAATATGAATCGGCGAATACCTACCGCCATTGATCCCTACCACTGAATATAAACTGAATCGGAAGTGAGTGATGTTGGTGCACCGGGCAGGAAAGTCCAAGGGGCGACCAAATTGGAGGCCAAGTGAATATTTTAATTGAAAAATAAAAAGGTGATTTTCTGTTCTCAAAAAATTTTAAATCACAATGGAAAATAAAATAAAATCCAATAACTTCTTCATTTCTGTCAGGGGCGGTCATTGTTATTGTTTGTCCCGAGCGGCAATATGCCTAGCTACACCACTTAAATAAATGTCCCCGTATAAGCAATTGCAGTAGATTGTTAATATCAATTATTCATGGCATCACACTACGGTGTTGTTACAACAGTTCAAAGTACACAATACGTCTCTGTAGTCTTCTTGTTCGGACTTCGGACTGAAGATGAAGCTGATTAATGAAGCTAATTGTTTTGTAGTTCATTAAACTCACTTGCCACAATGTTTTGAAACTGAAAACCTAAAAAATTCCTTTTTTTGCGTGAGGAAATTTTTTCGTATAGGGAACTAGAGACTTAAATAAATTCGGTAGCTCATCATAGCCATCCCCTTGCTTAATGAACCACTAGATTTTCCTATTTTATAACGCATCCACGATACCAGCCTGCAGCAGTATTGGTTGACAATACCTGAAGCTCAATATACAGTTATGTACTCCTGACGATGGGCGGAGGAACAGCCTGAAACATGTAGAGCCTTTTAGAAATAAATAATCAAAAATAGTTGGGTCTTGTTGGTTGTAATTAAGAAAATCCTACTAAAGACGCACGGACACACGAATATCAAATCAAACGAGTAAGCACATGTAGCAATTTGATAAGACTGTGCTACATGTGAAGACATTTGTGGCTCATTTCTTGAGCAAATTCCCAGCCTTTCATTGGACACAAAGATTCATCATCATATGCACTCAAGGCTGTCGTCAGTTCCTATTCTGAGCAAGCAGAATCCAGCCCTTTATAAAAGTTTCTATGCATTACTTAATTTTTCCAGCGAACGACTTCCCATCTCTCATCATCCGTAATGTACTAATAATAATTGTAGGAAAGTGAGAATTCGAAGGTCCGTTAATACGTATGAATAACCGCCTCCTCCTACAGTTACTTCCGCTCTATTCGGACCAGACTCTGTTTGTGACAGTGCATACTTCCTCAGCATTCCAAACAACCCTCATCAGTATTTGATTCACGCTCTGTCAGTAGGTACACTGGTATTAACAATATTCCACTAAGCAACAATGACAGTAAACTACCCGGTACATACAGCACACCGGAACCGAATGCTAATATAGTGTTTCCTGCACAGAATCAAGGCGATTGGACAGAGTGCTCCAATCGTATCGAGCAGCAGGTAAAGACCATTTACGAAAATTTGAAACAAGAGCTTACCCACCGGGAGTGCTTAAGTGACAAAGGATGAGTGGAATGAACGAGATTGCTTGGTTAGCAGAAGAGAAAATTCCTTTGCCAGGGCAGAGAATTCGCTCTCAATCCAATTTCTCTTGTGTTATTGCAGTTTCCCCGGGAATATCGGGACAGCGTTAGGAAGGAAAGTAGGAAGGGGAGAGAAGGCCTACTTAGATCCGGGTGTCTGCTCCAGGAATGGACTCATTATCCCCGACTGCTGTGTCTCACGCTGCTGCTTCTGGAGAATTCCAAACGTACAGTCTGCATGCAAACCAATGGCATCAGCTTTCATTACAATTATCCTGGTTTGTTCTGTTCTAGTGCTTCCTGTTTGTCTTGGATAAGAGCTTGTTTTCTGAAATATTGAAATATATTTGTAAGTAAAAACCTCTTTGTTCACGGAGTGACAATTTTACTGCTACATACCCAAAAGACATAAGATATGCGATTTTTAATCAATTTCATTCGCTGTAGTAAAGGTATTCTGACTTGTTTCGAATGTTCTGGATGATTCATACCGTCGTATCTCTTACGATAAGTCCATTATCTCTTCCAAAGCGAGTTCTCTGTCGAGTGTGATCTAGTGCTTCATCTTTTACTCTCCAATATCATCTTGTTTCCATAAGGTACCCAGTAACTGCTTACGTCTTCTTCCTAGCATTTTAGTCACTCCTTTCTTCATGTAAAAATATAATATTCCTTGATTAAAGAAGGGTTTAAGAAAACTGCAGGGACTGTGGAAGAAACCCCGAAATATAATCTGTAAACAGAGTTTCAGAAATTTGTCTCTGAAATATCATTTAATAATTCATGACGCTGAATTATTTTGGTTTAGTGCCTACTGCTTCATATTTTTACAAAATACAAAATTTGGAAGAAGAAATCCGAAAACAAAATTTTCACATGGACAATGGCAACTTTGTCATACTGATTTATTAGCATTCAGAACAAAGCTTCCGGCAGAACATGGCTTTGAAAAAATTATCAAGCCGTCTTCGGATGGTGATTTAGAGAAAAATGTGTGGCACATGTAGGTGAATCCATGTTGTCATACTACAAATCGAAACTTAGAAAAGTAATTAACGCAGAAGATAACCAAAAACAGTGTTATGTGTAGAACAGATAAGACAATTATATACTAGATTAGCAGCGGACAGTTAATTTATCTGACAAACAGAGTTAGTTACTTTCCGTCGCTCATCATACAGAATTCTTCGTTCTTAATGGATTAAAACTAATTGGACCAAATAAGGCCTCTTAGTGACAGTAAGACCATTTTCCTCTTTTCTATGAAATATGAAAGTGACTTAAACTTCTTGGACTATTGTTAAAATCTAGCTCATGCTCGCAGCAGCTGTAATACTATAAGCTTTTTAATAAACAATATTCAATATTGCTATTGCTGTTTTGCGAAACGTGCAGCCTGATGTTTGTTAAGGAGAGATCTATGAATTTGATTAAATCAGTAATTGTGACATCAGAATATGCAGCAATTTTAGTGGCTTTTAAGAAGAATATTCTTTTTTGTTGAAAATGGCTAGATCTACATTCAAGAATCACGAAGACGTTTTCCTGCAAGAACTGTTTGGAAGAGATGCTGGAGAGAATAACTACACCTAGGGGAGGAGACAAGAGGAAGATGGAGGCAAGTGGATAAAAAAAATCTCCGTAATTTGTACACAAAAATAAGGAAGATGGGATGGCCGGACTTCAAAACGTATTTTTCAACGGAAAAATTAAAAAGGCTTTGGTAACAAATCGGTAAGTGTAAATCATTTGCAGGCATTCCAGTATGTAGTTTGTTTTTACGTAATTCTGAATTCCCCTGAATTTAGAAGCAAATTTTTTAATTATTTTATTACCGGAAATATTAAATTTATGATAATTATTGCGCACTAATATTTGCTTAATAATACTTTTAACAAGAACATAATTTAACTAGGCACGAAGGTCATTACGTAGAGTGAGTTATTCAGCAATTTCAGTCACCATCAATAACCAAGTATGTCAAACTAGATATATTATGAATTTTAATAAGCACCCGAGAATAACGCGTGCGTAACAACTCATGTGATGCACTTAGTTTACGAAACTCATTTCATAATTGGTACTATATGGAAGAGTACTTGTAGATATGGGACTTCAAATTATGCACAAGGAACCCTTTCCCTAACACTAGGCACTCTACTTCATCCCATATCTTAAAGCCTAGGCTATTCCCAACAGCTGCTGGAGCCAATATGTTTTAACTTTATGGCATAAGAAGAGGGGAGAGAGAGAGAGATTGCAAAGTGGTATCAGCTATAGCATGGTTTCCCACTTGACTTCCATCCAAAGCAATATTTGCAAAGTCGGACCTCCAGCACCCATATTTCTGGAGGTAAAATTTTAACACGGAAATGTAAAATTTGCTTCGAGCCGTATTTTAACTGACATGCTTAGAATTTGTTCCTAGTGCATTATATGTAAACTGAAACAAGATAATATTTCAGTGTACAGTTGAAAACTCCAGAAACCTTATTTTCAACGAGTAGACGAAATGGTGAGATGCTTACTTTAAGCAGAGTAGGTCTACTGTAGCATCGAATCAAAGGAGTTGTTGGCTTCACTTCATCAGCCAAGGGAATATTTCGTTGCCTGCTTTGGACGTGAACTTCGAAGGGCTTAATTAATTTAATAAAAATGTTTGAGTAACGTTTAAGGAAACATTTTTACCTGACAGTCCCTGAGTTTGGATGGTTTCGTTCTTTTAATGAAGTAAGGTATATCGCGAATTCCGACACAGCAGATATACGAAAAGGAAGAATTTCTTAGGTGTGGTGAATGTCACATTGGGAATATTGTCTCACTACGCTTTTCTAACATGATATCAAATTTTCTCAGGAAGTAATTTTTCAAAACGAAATGTATGAAACTTTTTTTTTTAAATTCATGAAAGGTTTTTTTCCCCCGCGTCGTTGCACCGTGCATTTTGAATTATAAGTATTTCACACACCAACAATTGCATTATTTATTAACTTGGATAAAAGTTTTAATTTACATTAAAATACACCATAATATCGCTCCTACATGTTTCGGTCTCTAATGACTATCATCAGGGAGCTTTATCTGTACCTGACTAAAGTTATATTTATGTTAAAACACTCAGTAAAATTACGCCGCTCTACGACACGCTGCCACATCACCAAATATATATAACGACGTAATTTTACCGAGTGTTTTAACATAAATATAACTTTAGTCAGGTACAGATAAAGCTCCCTGATGATGGTCATTAGAGACCGAAACATGTAAGAGCGATATTATTGTGTATTTTAATGTAAATTAAAACTTTTAACCAAGTTAATAAATTGTGCATTTGTTGGTGTGTGAACTATGTAGTATTCATCAAAGGAATTATGTTTTGTGTCATCGTTAAATTTTAGTGCCTAAAGCAACAGACTGAGACGAAATGCTCCTTACATCTAGAAAGCAAACGGCAACAAAGTATTTAGGCCTACCAACTCCGCGTCATCTCAGCATTTTCTATATTATCACACAAGTAAATTCCTACACCATTACTGAATACACATAAGGTTAGGAATTAGCCGAATGGAAGGGGAGCATGAGTCTTATTCTGCAAGAAAGTCATTATGACTACAGCCACGAAACAAATCTGAAGAAGGGATTTTTACTGCCAAGATTTTTATCCTCCTCATTGTATTACCGGATACCCTATGAGTATCTGTAAGATATAAAACTTCACGGAGGTTTACGAACACCTCCACTCTAAATTTAATATGTTGTTAAAACTTCCATTTAAAAACAAATTTCTTTGATGAGGTATTAAGCCACTTGCACGCTCCTACTTTACTTACTTACTCCATGGTGCCGAGTCCTTCTTGAGAAGCTAACTGGTTTGCAGCTAGTCAAGAAATTCCCCGCATTTCATGGAACCCGAAGGTTCATTACCGCACTCACAAGCGTCCGCCA
>Ga0123354_10004683_pt1 | contig 19488 bp, 13 predicted proteins | sample TergutLab28metaG_2_FD_97872 | JGI IMG/M metagenome (GOLD analysis project Ga0123354, IMG submission 97872) | Labiotermes labralis P4 segment gut microbial communities from Petit-Saut dam, French Guiana - Lab288 P4 | ecosystem: Host-associated > Arthropoda: Insects > Digestive system > Gut ...
GGTAAAGTGCGGCCGGGGCGTGCTGCTGACCACTCACCCCCTTCTAGTGCCGCGGTCATGGAAGAGTAGAGCTATACCTCTACCCACCCTCTGGGCCACACCGGGCCTGTAACGGGATCAATTCACTTTTTACTTTTTTTAACCTTGTGGTGCCCACTTCGAATCTCCGCCCCTCCGCCGACTTATCAGAGTTTCTTCATGTTATTTCTCACTCTCTCCATAAAAATGCCGGGAGGTTATTTTAAACAGGGCCATAACAACATATTTTGACCTCCTTTCCCATTAATAATTAAGTGTTGACCAGTAATTAAATGCTGTACATTTGAATGACTGATAGTGATTTAAAATAATCTACAAAGAAATAAATATATATTTTTTTTGTTTATTGGACCATGCATCATTGTGATAGTTGAAGAATAAGAGACCAACTTGATGTCACTTGCTATTTTATTTCACTTCTTATGTGCTCAACATATTTCGGACATTAATATATCCATCATCAGGAGCTTGCGACTATTCTGTTGAATTACCACATTGGTCTATTGGAGTGGTATCCGTGTAGAAGGCTTCAGCCTGCAACACGGATACGACTCAAACCCAGCCACACCGAAACTCCAAAACATCGAACCAGAACAATACGACCAATGTAGTAATTCAACAGAAAAAGTCGAAAGCTTCTGTTGATGGATATATTAATGTCCGAAACATTTTGAGCACATAAGAAGTGAAATAAAATAGCAAGTGACATCAAGTTGATCTCTTATTCTTCAACTATTCAAATAAATATATATCTGGTGTTTGCTGTAAGAGTTGTGAGATTGTTAGAGCGACGAATATTGGCACATTAATTTTCTTAATGTGGCGCCGTGCAGTCTGGTAGACGTTCGTCAGCGTTTCGAAAGCAGTACTTTCATGGATTTCACGGCGAGTATTCTGAAACTTTGATACCAACAACAGAAACCAAACAGTCCCACATTCCAGAAAAATCACTGTCTTCATTTATATTTATTAATTTTGTTCACTAAACTGCCAGTGATTATTACACCTAAGAATTAGCCTACAATACACAGTGACCATTATGATTAAATCCTACTTAAAATGAACTAAAATCTGAAAGTATTATCGTTTGTACTTGTAAAACCTAAGATTAAATGGAAAGATATTATTAAAATGGATATGAAAAATAAGGTGGGAAATGTGGGCTGGATTAATTTAGCAGGGAGTGGCTCGAAGTGGCGGGTTGTTTTATGCACGATAATGGCTATTGTGTTTTCCGTAAAATGTGTGGGATTTTGTGTTTCGCTTGTTAGCTGCTGGCGTCTCAGTTAAAAGTTTACATCATGAAGTTGGCTAGTAGAAAGCATCTGACTCTTTGTTATTGATACACAACACCCTTTTGACGGTTGAACAATCAAGTATCAAAACGGATTTACTGTTCCCGTCTTTCCCATGCCCACCATTCACCGTGACCTTCACGCAGCGTCGTGGCACACCAGCGTCAAATTTCAAAGTTACGGGCTGACCACCTAACCTGTCTAAGGTTTCTGTAATTTTAATCACTGAAGAACTTGATCTTTCACATTGAGGGTGAAACAGATGCTGAGGGTGTTTGAGAATGGGGTGCTGAGGAAGATATTTGGGGCCCAAGGGGGATAAGGTAAAGGGGGAATGGAGAAGACTACATAATGAGGAGCTTAATGATATGTAATTTTCACCAAATATCTTTAGGGTGATCAAACCAATAGACTGAGTTGGGCGGGGCATGTGATACGTGTTGGAAGGGGGAAGAGGAGACTTTCACATAGGGTTTTGATGGGGAAACCTGAGAGAAAGAGACCACTTGGAAGACCTAGGCGTAGATGGGAGGATAATATTAAAAAGGATCTTCAGTTGTGAGATGGAGCGTGGACTGGATTGATCTGGCTCATACTAAGGACATGTGGAGAGCTGTTATGAATGCTGTAATGAACCTTCGGTATCCTTAAAATGAAGGGAATTTCTTGACTAATTAAGGAACTGTTAGCTTCTCAGGAATGGCTGTGCTCTGCGGAGGCAGTTAAACCCTTCAGACAGATTCCGACACGGTATCTGAAATGAAGCCACCCGAAAACCTTTCCTTCCGCAAGCTTTCCAATTCGTTTTTCGTAATCGTCTAATGATCCAAAGCTGAACTACTGAAATCGTCATTCACTGTATAACAAATAAAATGTCGTCATATAATCTCATTTGACGTTTTTAACAAAATCACCAGCAGTGCGATTCTGTAAGCCCATGACTACAGCAAGAATAACGTGCACGGACGGAGTCTGAAGCAGGATATACGGCCAGAACATTCTGAGTTTATGGCTAGAGTAATGAATGGAGATTGATCTAGAGTACGTATGTAATGGCCTGCAAAGCCACAGGCTAAACAAACTTCAAGTTGTGACGTTCCAGTGTGATTGTACGCACACTGGCTCATACATAATTTAACATAACAGGGTCAGACGTCTCTGCCAGAATTAAACTACATCTTGTTCAACAGAAATGAAGATGGCTGATGTAGACAGCCGAAACACGTAGCAATTCTGAATAAAAACCAATACATTAGATCTGCACGATTGTGTTTATTAGTTATTATAGCAATTTAACGTGGGCCCCGTAGCTCAGTCGGTATAGCGACTGACCACGGGCTGGACGGTCCGGGATCGAATCCCGGTGGGGACGGGATTTTCCGCCCGTCCAGACCGGCCCTGGGGCCCACCCAGCCTCCTGCAAAATGGATACTGTGTCTTTCCCAGGGGTAAAGTGCGGCCGAGGCGTGCTGCTGACCACTCACCCCGTTCTAGTGTCACGGTCATGGAAGAGTAGAGCTATGCCTCTACCCACCCTCTGGGCTACACCGGGCCTGTAACGGGATCACTTTACTTTTACCTTTATAACAGTTTAATAATAAGAAACACTCAGCTGACGGTCTTACCTAACATATGGTAATAAGTTACATATTTGGTTTAATTTTCAGGTGCTAACGAAGGCTGGAAGACGTCGCTGACACACAGCCTCTGAATAAGTAAGGTTAGTCGGTTGATACAAATGGCAGTGCGTGAATTGATTTTTACATTTCAGTCCTGACGATTAGGCTTGTATAGAAATCAGTATTCGTATTTTAAAATTAAAACCTTATTCCTGAATTTGAGTTATGGTGAATAAATGTGGAGGACAGACGTGCAGCCAGCTGTCGACATCTTTTTTAATATCATGATTAAGCAATATTATCTACAGGTTATTAAGATAAAGGTTTCTGTAAGCGTAACCTGGATCTGTAAGGTTTTCGTTTTCGTTACTGCTATAGAACTAGGATTTTTGAAAGTGCATTTCGAAGACAACGAGTGATTTGGAACAATATTCGTGAGGCCCATGACCTTATTAGGCCGATCGTGGTGACTGTGCTGTCAAAGACACAGGTCTGCTGCCCCTCGATTGCTGGGATCAAAAGTTCGAATCCCACTGAGGGAATAAATGTCCCTGTCCTGTGTTTGTTGTGTGTTATGTAGGTAGAGGTCTCTACGACGGGGCTGATCACCCGCCCAGAGAAGTCCTTCCGGGTTTGTGTGTGTATTTAATTATGTGTGATGTGGATACCTCAACAGTGAAGAGGCCGGTTTTGGGCTGTTGCGCCACTGAAGTACAAGTACGTGTTTACACAGTGCGTCTAATAAGTTTTATGACTGGCATTATAAAATGTATTTGTGTGAAAGAAATTACACTTTTATTATTTAGTTTTCGACATAGATCCCTTGTAAATATACATACAGATTTGCACGAGCATACAGCTTCTGGATGCCTCTGTAGAAGTCGTCATTTGTAATAGTGTTTAATGTACTTGTCATGGCTGACTGGATGTCCGAAATCGAGTCAAAGAGGCGCCCCTTCAAGTGGGATTTCACTTTTGGGAATAAAAAGTAATCAGCAGCTGCTAAATCTGGCGAATGCGGAGGGTGGTCTAGCACTGTCACTTTTCATTGGGCCAAAAACTGATTGACGATTGTCGCGTTGTGGGACGGGGCGTTGTCGTGCAAAAGGAACCAGTCGCCAGATTCACACATGCCCGGTCTAACACGTCGACTTTTGTTTAGGAGCCTTTCCATTACAACTTTGTAGTACACTGCCTTCATAGTTTCACCTTCCGGAACAAATTCTTTGTGGATTACGCCTTGCCAATCGAAGAAAATCACCAACATGGTCTTCACACGAGATTTCTGAAATCGCAGTTTTTTTCGGCCGTGACTAGGTTTCTCCGACCCATGCAGCGGATTGATGTTTAGTGGTCGGATCGTAGGCAAAACACCACGTCTCATCGCCAGTTACAGTTTTCTTAAAGAAGTCAGGATAACTGTCTGCTGTAGCAATCAAATCTCTGCAACTGCAGTTCTCCGCTCTTTCTGCTCTGGAGTCAAAGAATGTGGAACAAAGCGCCAACAAATCTTCCGTTTTGGCAAATCTGCAACTACAATCTTTCTCACCGCGTCCTTGCCAATGTTCACCTCGTCTGCTAGCATTCTTAGCGAAATGTGACCGTTTTGAAGCAACAACGGAGAAATCTTCCCGATATTGTTGTCATTGCGACGCTCTGTAGGCCTTCCACTCCTGGGGTCGTCTTCAGTGTCTTCTCGTCCGTCACGAAATCATCCATACCATCGGAAAACATTCGAACGGGATAGTGCTTGGTCTCCATAAGCTGCATTTACCATTTGAAGATTTTCCGTCGCAATTTTTCCAGCTTTAAAACAGAACTTTATCACTAATCGTTGCTCCATACTCAAATCCATGACGAGACTTTCACACACAGCTTCGTTTCACGCCACAAATCACAAATACTGCTCAACTCACTCAGACAACACTAAGCACACAACGTGTCGAGACTTGCTCCTACGTGTTTCTGTGGGTGAATGCACGATGGCGCGCGTAGTATTCGCTCTGCACAATCAATCTTAAAACTTAGTAGACGCACTGTGTGTTATAACTAGAAAGTACGTACATGAAGCTAACATGTAATTCTGTGACGATTACCCCTTCCGTATAAGGTAAAACTTTCTCCGCTATTCAGGTAAATTCTCGGCACATTCAGGAAACCGAATCTGCACCTATTTAGTGGAGAAAAATTCTGTTCAATATACACGTATTTATTTATTTATTATGGTCACAAATATAATATGTTACAAGTAACAAGCCGTCATGAAATTTGATACCTGCGGTATGAAGAGTTATACAGTAGTATTTAACATTAGGTATAATGCGTATTATATTTTAAAAAAAGGTAAATCAGCCCCGTTACATGCTTGGAATGGCCCAGAGGGTTCCAAGAAGTTAGTGTTCAAAGATTTCATGACAACGGTACAGGATGGTGATAAGGCTGTCAGTCTTACGCACCGGCCGCCTTTACCCCCAGGAAATGCTCCTGGTACTCATTTCTGTTAGAGGCTGAGTCGACCCCAGGGCCATAGTGCGATCGGAAGGATTTAATGTCAATGAAAAATTCCAATGACACCAACTGGGATGAACCAGCGGCTTTCCGATTTGTAGTACAGCACCTTAACCACTGTAGTATATTATATTACAACACTTATATAAGACCTGTCAGGCCTTAAGCGTAATTATTTGAAGAGTAGGTTACGTTAATCATGTTTGTTAGCGCATATTTTGAATGAAAATTTTACATGTAGTAAGCATATGTATATCATATATTTCACAATCATAAATTACTATACGCGCCGTACGAAAATTAATGAAAATCGTGAAAACATGAATGGAGAAGGCGACGATTTTTCACATATTAATATACATTATGGGAGTTCGTCATAGTTAAATTCTTGTTGCTGCAGTGTGCTTCAGTCCGCAAGTATCTTGAGACGTTAATATTGGTAGAAAACTTCAGTTATAATTTTACGAGTATAGTACGTTTAGGTCTGAATTTTGTGGTCACAGCATATGATGTAGGCCTAATAACAGACGCATGTGGTTAAGAATGACAGAGAGTGACATCTTAGTTATCTGTGAATATTATAAGTAGCAACTATCTTAATGGTGGAATAGACTTTTGAGAATCTGATAGTCCCACATGTGGTCCAGAAATTTGTGCTTTGTATGGTTCTTTTCAGTTTTAACAAGGAGTCAATGGACCACAACCTTAGCCTGGTGAATTCTATACAAATCCCCTTTTCCCTCTTATCCCACTTCTTTAAGAGCAGTAGTAGCATACATTCTGTGTCTATTTCTGCCAACCATAATCTTTATTCAAGTTACTCAATTATTACACCAACCACTGCACATATATAAAATTTATAACATTTACACATGAAAACATTAAAAATGCTCCGACATGCTTCGGTCCTAAGACCATTATCAGGGAGATATATATATTCCTTGCTAAAATCACACTAGAAATAGTCACAGATTAATGTCGTTGTACGAGTTGTGTGTTGTGGCAGCATGCTACCACAACACACAACTCGTACAACGAAATTAATCTGTGACTATTTCTAGTGTGACTTTAGCAAGGAATATATAGCTCCCTGATAATGGTCTTAGGACCGAAGCATGTTGGAGCGTTTTTAATATTTTAATGTGTAAATTTTATACATTTTATATATGTGTAGTGGTTGGTGTAATAATTGAGTAACTCGACAACATGCACGGTGTAACAATAACAATAAAAAAAATACATATTCTTTATATTGTCCTTGTCAGTGCCAAAAACGAGGTCTGTCTGGAGAAGCACCATTACGTTCTGCTTTCAGTTTTTTAGTGGACGGATAAGATCTAATGTTACGCCTAGAAATAAACTAATAAACTAAAAATAAACTAATTTTTAAAGAGAGTAAGTATAATTTGCCGTGGAGAAATTAAAATACAAAGTTGCCAACTTTCGTTACATAAGAAAATTAGCTTGGAGAGTTTTAGGCATTACCTTAAGTATTACACACACACCGACGATGCTGCCGGCCTGCAGCACCGTCGGTGCATTATACCACAAGCCGTAAAACAGTCTAGTGCTCCTGAGGATGGGCGACATTATCGCCCGAAATATGTCGAACTGATTGAAGTTTTTAATAAATTCTCATTGTTCCATCTAGTTGGTTTTTTTATATTAACGCGTTTATTCTGTTTCGTCATGAAGTAAATGATGAAGAGAGATCTCCGAGAACCTTCACATCTAATACAGCATTATCTTATTTTCATAACATGTGCCTAGAATTTCTTTGATTAATAAATTATTTGCTAAGTTTAGTTTCTCATTAGTAATTACAAATTCTCGGTCTAGTACCCCGCTTATCGTGTGTCTGGAGTCTGATGTTAGAGCAAAGGACGATGTATTGATTGTAATTAATCACATCCTGCTTCAGTTAGAATTGCATCGAATGTTGGACACACAAGTGCCACGCTTCAAACCCTAGCAACCAAACCGCAGATACCGTGGCTGAATCATTAATTCTGCCCGATCAGCCGATTGACACATAATTTTTGGACGAATTTGTTGAAAATAAAATTGGCATTAATAGCTGAAGGCCGTATCATTTCCGGAGAAATTATTGATGAGAGGATTATTTTTCGAAAATGGTCCAATTATGAATGGAATATGAAATGATCCCGTCGTCTCGAGTGACAGAGTTCACTTAGAGATTTTTAATTACTGATGGCTGGTGTGCTGGTATGGTTAATGCTTCCTATTTCGCTGAAGTATTTGTTTGTGGCAAGTATGAAAATGGAACTTTAAATATGTACAGCGCCTTCTCATCTACTTATTACACGACCATATTTCTAACGTATATATAATTATTCCCTTCAACAGAGGACACCAAAACCATCTTTGCGGCATACAGCATAAGCACTGTAATAAATGGGAAATCGTAAACAGCCTACCTGGTGTACTTTATTCTTCAAATGACGTGTTCTGATTTTAAGTTTTGTTTATCCATACATGCAACATAAATGTTTTACTTTTGGGGAAATGTACTGAAACCCTCTTCGAATGCCCATTGTATGTTACCTTTCAAAATTCAGTAATGTTGTACATAAATTCCAATCATGTGCACCATAATGTCTCCTAACTTTTAAATGTTAAATAAGTATATTATTTGTTAATTGTGTCAGGTACAATGTTTGTAGTTGGACCTTTCGGAGCACGATGGGTAATATGCGCATAGCTTTATGCGCACCGCCTAATTTTAAAAAAAATTAAGACCCTGCATTTTTGGCATGTTGTTTTTATTGGTTTAGTATGATTCTGAGAATAAGCACAGACATTTTTCCTCAACATCCATATTCGACTGGTCTTTGCAGTGAAGAATATGTGTATGCTGTTACTTGTCCAGTACATAAGGTTAAATAAACATAAACTACAATGTGTATTTCATCGCTTTGTGACACCAAATTTGATGTAAGAGACCGTATATTAACTTCAGGAATATTGCAATAACTTAAATACTTAATTCATTTATCACGTAGACGTATCATTACCTTCTACGTATGACTCTGATAAATCATGTTCCGAAAATCTCAGCTTGATTACAGGCCATGTGCCGCGACTTTACGAATAGCTGAGTGGAAATAATGCGAGTCATATGGACCGCACTGCGACTGTGAACGTAATGAATTGCATCGCACGTTGCTTCACCGGGTAGAGCTGGAAGGTCTGACAGCAGTGTCGTGAGAAGTATATGTCTTCACGCTGACAAATGACACAACTAAGCATTGTTGCCCATATTCTAAAATATTTCCTGTGTAATTGTTCCATGACGAAGCATAGATACCCACACAATTTTTTATCTAACAAACCCCTCAGTGAATATTTTTTCGCCGCTGTGGTACTATTCTTACTTTACTGTATTTGTGTAATATAGTTGCAAATTTCATGGGAGACTTGATAAAACTGCTATTGTGATCAGCATGCACACTCTAACTACTAGGTAGCTTTCCCCTACATAATGTCGAAATTTGAAATTTAAATATTTACACAAAAAATTTGAAGATTAAAACAAATTTGAACATAAGAAGAAATTTATTTTTTAAGAAAATGATATTCCAAAAACTGTGAGTACTAGGGGCACTCTCTTTTGAGCCTTTGACATCTCGGAGTTTAGTTGATAGTACCAACTTTTGAGAGTAAAATGCTATCTCAAACTCCGGCTCATAATTCTCTGTTTTTTTTTCTGAAGTTGTTGGCATCAGGTTTTGCAAAAACACTGATATCCATTTACCACACTAAACGGCGTCACAATCGACAGATCGTAAAGAGGCTCTTCCTATTTTAGTGTCACCAATAACTTATTCGTAAATATTACATTGTTATTGCAAGATGCATGGTGGATTAGATTGCCAACAAATAAATACAGAATTACCCGGTGCCATGACACTATAAGCAGAGAATGCCAACATTAATACTATTCTTCATACCCAGACAACAAAGGCAGCGATGGTCCATAAGCGAATATCGACTTTTACTCAGTGAAAGTAGAAACGCTATCCCGATATTCAAGCAATCTGAATTAACCCCGTAATTTCTCGTGTGACGTGGAAGCCATTTAGACACGTTGCGGCTACTATAGGTAGAAAAAAATGGTATATGGTAAATTATTTTCTCAGCATGTGGGAAACTGTGTCAGACCGGAAATGGCTGTGATTATAAATCTCAAAAGCTGGACAATAGCCAACTGACTCACGAGAGAATCACTCGATAATTCAAAACACAAAACAAACAAACAAAAAAAAAACAATATTTATTACACACACCCGGCTCCAGCCAAATCATTATCTCCTCCAGCTCTTACCCTCATCTTTCTCCGAGGGTTCATTCATCACCAATACGTAACGACATGCAGAGTGCATCCACAGCTGTTTCACACTGCCGAATTCCAGATTCAGTCTCACGAGTGTCAGTGACGAAATAAGTGTCAAAGGCACGTGTCGGGGTTTACTATTTGTAGCTGTAATCAATATCACTTCTATTTTAAGTGTACCAATAAACCACTACTCTTACAAACAGCCCGTCTCCAGTTACTGTATTTGTGATAGACAAAGTAGAACTGGATAGGTTTTCCTCCGTTCCTACGGACATACGGACATACGGACACTATCGTTCTGTTAAGTATCCAGGCTCATTCATCCTTCACCGACACTACAGGTGTGCTGATAAGTCCTTAACCCGACCAGGGAGGAAAAAAGCTACATTCCCAGGATTTTATGGAATTTGGAAGTTCATTACCACATTCACAAGAGTACACCACCTGTCCCTACCCTAGCCAAATCAATGCATTCTTCTGCCCATCACAGTTTTGACAGGCGCAGCTTGTTTCCATCCTGGTCGGGCTAAGGACTTATCAGCACCCCAATACAAAACTCGAGCGATTAACAGCTTCGTCAAATGACATACTTAGCTCCAAAATTTATGAGGCATTTAGGTTATCATATCGTGAAAGAAGCTTTTCCATCCCCTGATGACAGAAGTTTGTGTCCTGAGTCATCATCCATCTTGTTACAAATGTTTCTACCTCGCTATTAACTTGAGATTTGTGGCAGGTAAAACTTCCCTTCGGCGCTGGAAGCGGATGACAGTCGTTCGGCACCATATGACAGCCGTGTGCGGGATGTTACCACAGTCTGCAATTACTAAATATATGTCACGTAAACGTATTTTATGATCATCGATCCTTAGTTTTCTGACGTCGCTTTTTCGGCCTCAAAGATTTTCGATCTGCAAAGTTGACAGGATTGCTAACAATTCTGAATTTGGAACTGATGAAGCTATTTAAAATTTGCTTTTAACTGCGGGTGTTAAAACTGCATCCGAAGGGCAAATAAGGAGACCGCGAAAATTCAATTTGAGGGCTAGTCGTGTAAAATTTCTGCATTTTTTTTGATAGACAACGAGAAAACACCATGCACTCCCTGCAGTATAGCTGAGAGTTCTGTCGAGATTTAATCGGTGTGCATCCCACACTGACGGGCTGCAGGACGGGGATGTCTGGGTTCGGTGTACGGCAAGATCGGTTATCTTTTAAATTTGGGTTTTTCGAAGGACTGGAGAATCTTACCTAGGTCTCGCGAGGTACGAGGCCTTGCAAAAGATAATATCCAATAATTCTGACGAATCTACTGCCGCCATCTCTAGGGTCGATCACGTAGATGGGGGCAGTAGCCCTAGTGCTTTAACATCCTGAAGACGGTGGCAGCAGGCTGCTCCGAAAGCATTGATATCCATATTCCAAATTCCGCAGCCACAAACTCCACACGACAGCAAGCCACTTGAACGTGGTCTCTTGACGTCTAAAAGCGTAAAGTGGCTGGAGCACGAAGAAGGTTTAGCGAAAATATTGTCAAGGTAACAAGTTGAGGAGAATTGCTCCCACCCCCACAAACCATACATTTTCGCAGATTCGATCCCCGGACCGTCCAGCCCGAAGCCAGTCTCTGTGCCAACTGAGTTATCCCGGCCCATATAAGTATAATGCCAACAGCACATGATATTCCCTGGCAGTCACCCATCCAATATACTACCTGAAGTAGAGTATTTAAACAGCTTTATTAGTTATAGAGACACGTGTTAATTAGTGTTAATTATCAGTAGGATTTAAAATAGTTACACCATATAATCGAATGATAAAATCTCCTAAAGTTTTCAAGGTTAAATTTGCAGCGCTTTAATTTGATTTTGTTTTTCCTAAAGACGTTTGCGTCATTTGGGTTCCTTGTCACATCTGACAAATTCTGCTTGGTGTATGCGGCTTGCGACCACATTGCGGATTTACGTACTAAAAACTGTACTGGCAAAACAAGATAACTGTGGTAGTGTTGGTTGTGCTTATGTTATATATTTTGGTAGGTATTCGGATGTATTGTCTGTGTCGAAGTTCATTATTCTAGTCTCGGTATCGATGTGTCAGAAGCCTGATTGTCATGCTTATGTAGTCGTTTGTTCGTCTAATGGTAGTGTCGATGGTAATGGTATACTCAGTTATTGTATCATACGTGAAAATAGTACCGAGAAAAATAACGTATGGAGATTCGAAAAAAAATCTCTAGTGGGAATTATGCAGTAAAGAGCCTGCATTTTTCTGACAATGAGTGCCTTATCTGATAGCGCACTCATTTCATAAGCAGAAGCTTGTATCTGAAATGCTATAATGTCAAAACACTGTATGAAGTATGTCGTACTTTCTGGTTTGTGTAATTACTGTGTATTGCGTGACATTTGTGTCAGTTGTTATATATATCCACTCGTGCCTAACTACATGGACAGTGCCGTGTTAGAACACTTTAGTTTCATATTAAAATTTGTTGACAAATGTGAGAACTTCCTTGCTCAGACACTAAAATGACATGTGAGTTTCATTTGTTACCACATCACTAATATAAACTGCAACAATTAAAGCTACAGTTCAGGGTGTGTCAGAGTGGAGACTATAGGGTTTGTCAGTGTGGAGACTACAGGTGTGTCAGTGTGGAGGCTACAGGGTGTGTCAGTGTGGAGACTACAGGATGTGTCAGTGTGGAGACTACAGGGTGTGTCAGTGTGGAGGCTACAGGTTGTGTCAGTGTGGAGACTACAGGATGTGTCAGTGTAGAGGCTACAGGTTGTGTTAGTGTGGACACTACAGGGTGTGTCAGTGTGGAGGCTACAGGGTGTGTCAGTGTGGAGACTACAGGGTGTATCAGTATGGAGGCTACAGTGTGTCAGTGTGGAGACTACAGGGTGTGTCAGTGTGGAGGCTACAGGTTGTGTCAGTGTGGACACTACAGGGTGTCTCAGTGTGGAGGCTACAGAGTGTGTCGGTGTGGAGACTACAGGGTGTGTCAGTGTGTATAATACAGGGTGTGTCAGTGTGGAGACTACAGGTGTGTCAGTGTGGAGACTATAGGGTGTGTCAGTGTGGAGACTACAAGGTGTGTCAGTGTGGAGACTACAGGGTGTGTCAGTGGAGAAAACAGCCTATGAGGTGCGAAAAAAATGTCACGGGACTCGCACTCTACTGCATTAGGCAGGACGTTTTCGTGGTATTAACAATTTCATAATGTGTTGTACTGTGTTGTTTTGGGTTTTGATGTAGTCTTTAGGCGCTTTCACAAAATTGCGAAAAGCCACCGTTAGCTTCGTCATGTCTATCCGTTCGTATGTCTGTCTGACAGCATGGTTCCCACTAGAAGGATTTTTATGAAATTTTATATTTGAGTATTTTTTGAAAGTCTGTCTAGATCACTAAAGATTCCTTCAAAATATTACAAGAGTAACAGGTACTTCACATGAATACCAATGTACATTTGTGATAGGATCTAGCCGAAGTCTTCTTTGAATGAGAAATGTGTCAGACAAATGTTTAGAGGCAGTCAAAACACACATTTTATGTTCAGTAATTTTTTTACCCCTAAAATCTTATCGTTTGTGAGATAATGTGGAAAAATTCTGTAGAGCCGGAGAGGCCACAGATGACAGTATAATATGGCGCATGCGCTTTGCACTCCGGATAATTAAGGAAAGAATACATGCACACATTCATAATATCTAATACTTATTGATTTTCCACGACAACAATTGTTACGCGAACGCCCCTCAATGTTACGTTATTCGTACATGGCCTGTATTGTTGTTTTTTTCCTTGTACGTGGATACCAACCATTGTCAGGGTAAGATTTGGTATTTGCTTACCAGATTACATACGCTCATGACACAGAATTTCGCGAAATTAATGTTCCAATACATTTTATTTATTTAATAACGCATTAATTTATTGCGTACTGCTTTTAATGATTCAGTGCGTTTAATTATGTAGAATCGAATGGTTTAATGATAGTGAAAAATTAACAGGTAAAAATTAGGAAGTAAGCTTAGTGGTTGAAGTTGAGATACTGGGAGGTCACATGCCTGGAGGGACTGAGGTAGGCAACAAAGAAACTGTCGGAATAGTCGGTGTCTCGGCTGAGGTTAGAACCGGGTACTTTCCGAACGAAAGTTCTACTGTTGAGCCAACTTACAGTTAGAAGATAAAAATCATAGGCATAACGGGGGGGGGGAGGAGGAGGAGAGGGGCCAGTGGTGCTGCCGCCCCTGGCGGCAGGGTCTAATGTGCAACAAAATAAATATTTTAAATGAAAATTTTTTATCTTCGAGGCTTAACATATTTTAAATTATTGAGAAATTTAAATTCAGTAATGATTTTGATTGTTTTGAATCTCATAATTCCCGTTAAGAGGGAAGGGGGGGGGGCATTGTGGTTACTCTCAACCGGCGCCAAAAACCCAAGCTACTCCACTAATGACAATAATACATTATCGACTGTGAAATGTGTGCACAGAGAAGAAAGGCTCATATGCTGATGCTTCGGAATCATTTTTTTTTCCGGAACTCTCACTTTCGTATCACACCTTGTATGTCCAGGGTAGATAGTTCGCTGTGTAGTGTGAACACAGAAGCTCATGTTTTATTGGCATCTTTGTTTATGTGCGCGCAGTTTTCATGATATTGGTTTCCAAAGCAATATAAATAAATGTAGCCACCACCAGTGGAGTTTTCCAAGCAAACAAATGGGCACACTTCATCAACGGTGGCGACCCAGTCGATGGGATTTTGTATTGCAGTCTCCAGCAGCGTTTCTGGTCCCAGCTGGCAGCACAAGGCGACGTTTAGACAAGACATATGTCGTTATTTTGTGTGTAGGTTTTCATATGACACACTTCGTTGGATTACTATGTGTTAAGAAGAAACTTTGCGCGCGTGTAAGGTACACGTAAGCTTGCCCTTTGCTTCCTTTGTAGTGTTAAGATTCCACTAATTAAACGTATTATTCATATAATTCCAAGTAAATGCACTTACGATTAACAAACATATTTTGTGTTATCTTACTCTCGTACTCTGTCCTCTTCTACAGGTTAATTTCTTCCAAAATGCCTCCCACTACCTGATAATTGTTTGCGCCCTAATTAAACCCGGATTAACGTCATAATAGTAAATGTAATAAGCCTATATTCCAATAATAGTCTGCATAATCATGTTTTCCAAAATATAGCTGGAATATTGTTGTATTTACTATTTTGACGTTAAGCCGGTTTTAGTTACGGCGTAAATAATTATCAGCTACTGACAGGCGTTTCGGAAGAAGCAAGCCTGAAGACGATAAACGATCCTGTCCCCGAAACGCAGTGGGCTACATGTTCCATATCAGCGCGTGCATGAAAGGAATATTTACCCTTAAGTAGTGAACCAACAAATGCACCCTAGTAAAATTTGTTTTAAAATGTATTGTCAATCGCCTACACGTTTCGACCGTCCCTGCATTTGTTGGTTCTCTAAATGAGTGTAAAAAAGCAGCACACTGTACTTCAGTACCTGCAATGCAGAAGGTTCAAAAAGTCTATCAGTTCGAATAAAATCCAGAAGATTATCGAGATGGGACAATATGGCCCCATAGCAGGGAATTGTAAATGGAGTGAATTGGTACTTACTGCGAATAAATAGGACGCTGAATCCCTCTCGAACAAACCAGCTACTGCTGCTTTAGTGCGGATCACCTGTTTTGAGTCGATAAATGACTGGATTTAAAATCCGGTGGGAACCATGATGTTGCTGGCTTGTAGTTGCCCATTCAGATGTCCAGATACGTTTAGGAAAACCAAATTCAAACAGGAACTGAATATGGAAGAGTAGTGTAAAGCAGGATCAGATACAAAAAAAGTGCATATTTCAGATTTTTGTTCAGAAAATCTGAACGAAACAGACCAACTGAGATAGCCAAGGCAGAATGGATAATATTAAAGTGTAAAGATGTCGACTGAATTTATCTGATTGGAATAAGGATCACGTAACAGGGTTTTGTGAAAACGGCTGTGAAGTTTCATGATTGATGAAAGGAAATTCTTGTAAACGCGATTGGTTTTGTGGTTCTGGAAAACTATTTTGATTTAAGCAGCCCGTTTTGTAATAAATGTCCTGGGAAGCCCTTGGACACCTATATTTAGAGTTGTTAGTGTTATTAATGCCTCTTATTCTCTCTCCCCACTTTTGGATTAAAGTCTCCTCGTAACATTTTCATATGATATTTCGGGAAGTGATCGAACACCTGCTCAAATCCTCACAAAAACTATCTTTTGACTCATTACTTTTTTCCTCACTTGGTGCAAGCACATTTACAACAATGATATTATGCCAGCGACCTCTCAGCACTATATATGATAACCTATAGCTAACAAACTCTACTCTCTTCACTGCTGATACTATTCTACGGTGTGCAAAAAAACCTGTTCCCAATTGATGATTTTCATTTCCTTTCCCACAGAAAAAGTCATAATCCCCTCCTCTAGCTGCAAACCAGTTAGCTGTTCAAGAAGGACCCTGCCACCCATATTTATTTAATAATCTACATTTGCGGTGCAGACGGCTCCGAAGACAACATTGAACCTAATGTGTTCCAGAGTAGTGTAGTCTAGAACGTAATTACTGACCTTGTGGTGGAATCTATGTGGTCTTCATTTTAAAACTTGAGTATAGAGGCAACTGGTCTGTCCGAAACGGCAGTGTTTATCCACCAGGCTGCATGTTGTCTTAGTCGCTAGATCCTGAACGCGGATTCATGGTTTCGATCCCAGGGCTGTACTTGTGGGATTTTTGACGGACAAAGCGGCTGTGGCACAGAATTTTGTTTCGAGTGATTCGGCTTTCACTTGTCATTGCCAGTCCCCTATTTCATTGTAGTTTGAACGACGCTGTTTAACCACAGTAATTAAGAGTGCCGTGAATAATATTTTCTTTCACTTTCTGAAGTCTCTTTCACCTGTGTTTATGAGAAAGTCTCTTCAATCGACTGAAGAATAGTTCGCTGACATTGTAACGAGGTACCAGCAGGCGGAATATTACAAAACTTATTGCAGGTCCTACGGTGTGGGGACACATTACTTATTTTAACGTTGTAACAGATGGAATATGTAGGCAACATTTCTCTCTAAACAGCAAAAAAAAAAACAAATAAACGAAGATAAGAAGAATGAGACTTTATAAATGCAATTTTCCTTCAGGTGTGGCTGGAACCTGATATACATGTAATGTCCGAACTGTGTGCGGTTTCTCTCAAAGCATGGCTGCTTATACCGTAATTGTTCGTCGTGATGTATCGCTCACGAGGTACAAACACATTCAGTGACTCATTATTTATTTGTGTGTGCATCTAGCTAGACGGACTTGTATTCACTGTATCGCCTTACAAAGGACGTGAAACCAAGCTGTATTTTGTACGTGGGTGCTGTGTTTCGTGACGTGATGGCTTGGTGGTGCAGGTGCACAGGCAATTGTAACATGGCTCCGTATCGGAACAGGTTGGACCACTTGCACTGGGCAGTCAAGGACAACGAACGGTTATCGTCCCACTCATGTTAAAACCACTTTATGTAAGGCAAAAGATTGTATTTTCGTTTGTGACATAGGTGTTTTAAGCGTGGGAACTGCTCACATTACATCATCGGCTTTGTTTCTCACTTTACACTTGCTTTCTTATCCTATTCAATTACCTTGTACTTATTTAGACAGAACGTCATGGTCAAACCGAGAAAGTTACGGGTTCTGACGTCTGTTGGAGGGGTCCCTGTTCGAGTCTCGCTTTTTTGTGGTCCTCGTTTTTGTCACGAATGCTGAGACAGTAACTTAAACTGGGCCAAGATCGCTTCGCTTCTCATCTATTCCACTTCATCCTACCAGCTGACGGGTACGCGGTGGCGCAGTTTGTTGAGGTCGCGGGTTCGATTCCCGATGGTGTCATTGGAATTTTTCATCTACATACTCCTTCCGGCCGCACTATGGTCCAGCGGTCGTCTCACCCTCTAACAAAAATGAGTACCAGGAACATTTCCTGGGGGGTAAAGGCGGTCGATGCGTAGGGGTGACAACCTTACCACCTTCATGTGCCGAATGTCTTGAAATCTGGGATGATCAACCTCTTGGAACCCTCAGGGCTTTTCCGGGTCTGTAATGGGATTCCTCTACCTTTACCTACCAGTTGACACTGTGGCCCGTGTTCCGAGTTACAACCATTGTCTTAATTATGCACAATGGCTGTGAAGTGCTGTTCTACTACGTATTATTAATAAGGTATCAGAGTTCAATATTCTCTTCGATGTTGGATGGATATGAGCAGGTTCTGCAGGCCAGTTTCGCGTTTTTAGACATACCTTGAAATATCCCGTGATTATTTTCTTCCATATGACTCAAAAGTCCTGTCATTCGACGCTACACAAAGGGGTGTTTTCCTGCATCGTTTTTGAATGTTGCTGATTTGTTAACGGCATGCAAATTCACGCCTATAGACCTGTTTCATTTGATATATTACACATTTTTGGGGATTCTTGTGCAGAGACTAAATTCACGCAAGGTCTTTATACTTTACCTGTATTAGTTTCAGTTCATTACAACGCCAAAAGAAAAAGTGTACTGTTACGTTCTGCAGTTATGGTGTCCACAGACAACGTTTCCTCTTATCAAATTTTATAAAATTTAGCGCTCTAATAATATTGAAATCAATAGTACACGAAGATTTATTGAAAAACGACTCGATAGAATAAGCCACTTTCTACTAAAGGCAACGTTTATCAGTAAAGGTCGAGGCTTCTATACCGATTGGGGCACTGATACAAAAGCCCGTTGGATTTACCACGAAAAAAATTACTGTTTCCATCTCTCGGTATAGGGTTTTTTAGTTAAGCCTCCAAATGAGCTGCTTACGTAAGTTATAACTTTTTAGCGACACTTCGAAAGCATATTTTCACTGAGTTTGCTAGCTGTGAACTTTGAAAATGTCTGACAAGACAGCTTGCTAGAGTGTGCCGTGCTCCTAGACAAAGTTAACGGATAATGACAGAGCTCCAGAAAGAAGGAAAGACGGGAGGAAGAAGGTTATTGTCACTGCCAAACATATATATTGTTGCTCCCTGGTGGTTTTATCTGGAACTCCTAATACTTATGACTGCAGTATAACAAGAGAATAGGCACGGAATGACATGGAACAACTATCTCCCAAAGGGCGGATTGTCATGAAATGATATATTTGAGTATTTTTCGAAAATCTATCGAGAAAATTCAAGTTTTATTAAAATATGACTTGAATTAATGGACACTTTACTTGTAGGCCTATGTGTATTTGTGATGGTATCTCGCTGAATTCTTCTGAATATGAGAAATGTTTCGGGCAAAATTTGTAAAGAGTATCAAAACACACACTTCATGTTCAGCAATATATTTTTTCCCCTCGAAAATCTTGCCGCTTATAAGACGTTGTGGAAAAATATAGTAGAGCGGGGCAGACCACAGATGACTATATGGCTCTTGCTCATTGCATGCTGGTCACCTAAGGCTACAAACTAAAACTAAACTCCGTGGCCTTAGTCCGCACGCGAACTATACCGACAGAGCGGCCGTCGCCGGTCGGCGAAGTTAGTGCCAACTTTTGCGGATAGAGGGGTGTCACGTGGTCAGCGCAA
>Ga0123354_10004684_pt1 | contig 19488 bp, 14 predicted proteins | sample TergutLab28metaG_2_FD_97872 | JGI IMG/M metagenome (GOLD analysis project Ga0123354, IMG submission 97872) | Labiotermes labralis P4 segment gut microbial communities from Petit-Saut dam, French Guiana - Lab288 P4 | ecosystem: Host-associated > Arthropoda: Insects > Digestive system > Gut ...
CAGCATATGGTTTTCTGCACCGAGTTTTTGGATGGGTGGTGGTCTTGAGAGCTGCTGCGTAGGTCGTGTGTACGGTGTGGACGGTACACACGACCTACGCAGCAGCTCTCAAGACCACCAACCATCCAAAAACTCGGTGCAGAAAACCATACGCTGCAACTCAACATCTAATGCCCCTGATGATGGGCTTATGCGCCCGAAACATGTAGACCTAAGAATACATCAATAAAATCACCTCGTTGCATCAAATTGGCATTTCACATTATTTCAGTATAAGATCTTGGCTGGCATGGCGCTTAATACACGTAGCATAATAATAGACTGCGTTTGTTTTTGTAAGTTGATGTAACGACGTTGTCAGTAGAGCATTTAAGCTATACATAGTGCATCTAAAACACTTGGACGTACTTCAAGAGTGATTTATCCACATCAAAACAAAGACAAGTTAATATATGTACATGTCGAGAAAAGAATCGTTTTTGAATTTAACTGAATAATTACATTCAACAATGAATATTTTAACTATGTAATATTTCACTTACAACTGACATAATGCATTTACAATACATGTTTCCAGTTTAATAACTGTTGGATTCTTATTATTTATCAAGTCACAATTCACAACAAGAGCTCAAAATATACTAAACCTGAATCAATGCACGCATGGACACGTCTGATCATAGAATGCCATACTATTTTAAAGGTTCGGGGCGGTTGCGAGTGGTTTACCAGCATTGACAGCGTCAAAAATGAGTTGGTGAAGTGCCTCTTCATTTTCAGTTGGAGCTGAATATACTGGGGATTTTAAGTGCCTTCATAGATAACATTTTGAAGGATTGAGGCAGGGCGAAAGTGGGGGCTCTATCTCGAAAAGTAAGTGTTTAAGGACATGTATTTACATTAATTTTTTTCTCGTTGTATTGTGGGTAATTCACTCCTAAAATTTGTCTAGGTATTTTGGATACACCTTGTACTGCGTCGCGTGGTGTGGTGATTGGTCAGGGCACTTCTCGCCACACACAAAAAATGTGGCGGAAAGTGCCCTGACCAGGTTTGAAGTATTATTCCGGATTTGTCTGGAGGAACTGAGGAAGATCACAAAAATTCTGTTATGATACCCGATCTCCGGTTGTGAACCTGCGTTTCATAGAATGCGAATCAAGAGTTTTCTGGCTTTGCTGAAAATTGTAACACGCCAAACGGATTCATGAAATTCAAGGAATTTGTTAATCAGTTGAGCGAATGCAAGCTTTCCAAGTTCTGTTCCATGAAGCTGCTGTAGTTAATTACGTTAACGGTAAACATTGTATTACGTTATACGATAGTCAACGTCGTATATGACATTTTTAGGCTCGTTCGCAAAATTTCGAGAAGCGACTATTAGCTTCACCATGTCTCTCCTTCCGTCCGCATGGAAAAACTCGGCTCCCACAGAAAGGATTTCCTTGAAATTTGATATTTGAGTATTTTTCAAAAATGTATCGAGAAAATTCAAATTTCATTAAAATCCGATAAGAATAACGAGTACTTTAGTTGAAGACCGATATACGTTGTTGATAATATCTCAATCAGTTCTTCGTAGAATGAAACATGCTTCAGACAAAATGTGTAGAGAAAATCAAAACACGCATTTTGCATTCGATAACTTTTTTTTCGAAAATCGTGCCGTTTATGAGATAATGTGGAAACATATCGTACAGCCGGACAGGCCACAGATGACAGTAGAATACGGCGCATGCGCATTGCATGCTGGATGCCTAAGGCTTCAAATACACGTTCAGGATATGTAATACTTATTGCTCTTCTCTGCAACAATGATCGCACGAACGCGCCTCAAAGATACGTTATAAGTACATTGCCTGTCTTGCTGATTTACAAGACGGTAACTGGCCTAGTCCTTTATAAGATAGAAAGAACAGAGGTCACGTGCCAGATTGTTTCCTCGCCTTGTCTGTGAGAAGACTGCATGCCCATTCTCTCAAATATTTCTTCGATTGACCAAAAACAGCCCTATGTGATTAATTTTATTATTTCACCTGTATTTTTTCGTACCACTGAAGAGTAAAAGTCACTTCAGCATAACTGTCTACCGAAAACTCGAACTGCACAATTCCGAGAAAGCGCTGGTTATGTGTCTTAATTCTGCGTCCACCTATCTTGACTTCCGGCGCACAGTCGGATGTGTATGGCGTGTCTTCCGTATTGCTTCTCTCTGAAGTTAACAGAGATTGAAGCAACTACAAGGAAATAAAGTGAGCATATATGTAATATAGAAAAGTTTAATCCCATTGCGTATGGGTTTATTCCTCTGTTTAATTTTGACGTGGTTTCAGGATTAAGTAGGCCTAAGTAAAAATATGTGCCTAATTTCTTTGCAAAAAAAGCTGTTTAGGTCTAACGCATTGAATGACTGTGGCCCCGTTTCGTCTAACATTTATTTCTACGTTTCTAATATCTTGCCAGATAAACTTGGACAAATGTCACATGACGTCTTTAATAAATAATTCCATGAAGCAGATTCTTTCTTAAGAAACTAGAAGTGTCTCAGCTACTCAAGAAATTTGTAGGGTGGAGAAAGAATGCAGGAAGAAACACACTGTGAACTGAAGATATTAAGCATCGTTTCTTTCTGTATATAAGAAAATGGCAGCAGGGTAAAAGGCGCCGAGCGTTTCCTGTTACGGTTGGATCAACAGAAAGCGAATTTGGAATTCATCCGTTCTAGTCTTATTGTCGGTTAGTTATAAAAAAAATCTTGTCCCTATTTTGACATTCAGTGCCGGAATTTTTTTCTCAGTGTTGGGAAGAAGCAGTGGGCAACTGGATATGGAGGAAGTAGTTCATAAAGCAAGGGCGAAACGTGGATTCTGATCTCCGAGATATAGCGTACATTATGCTGGTCCATTCTGTTGGCCACACTGGCGGTCATACGTTATGAACAAGACAGCGAAACTTTGAAAGACGGCCCGGCCAGTGGGGGGGGAGGGGGGGAAGGAGACGCACTGTAAAAACTTGAACACAGAAGGATGTGGAAGGAAATGTATGTCTTGACTTATAAGTAGACGAACAAAACAGGCAGTGCACACAACACTAATCTCTATTTCATGTGTCTAACAATGGCGTGTTAAAGGGGAAGGGTTTGGGGTCTTGTCACGCCTCGTCATTTGTTCTTCTTGGCGAGTTTTATTGGTAGGAAAAACAATAAATAAAACAACACAGAATATTACACTGTGCGAAATACATAACTAAAAAATAAAGACAGTACATATATATATCCTTGACATCTCTCTCAAGTAATGCCATGTCGGTCCACCAATGAATCATCCGTTGAGTTTCCTCAGTAGGACCAGACAACTGCCATGGGCTATTACAATACCAAAAAACACACCATGGGATATTACAGTACCAAAATCAACATATATTGTGGTACCAAACACACCACGGGACATTAAAGTAACAAATAAGCACCATGGGATATTAAGATACCAAAAAACACTACAGGATAATACAATACCAAAAAAAGCACCATGGGATATTACAATGTCAAAAGCTACAATAGGATATTACAATACAAACAACATCATGGAATATTACAATACCAAGAATACCATGGCATATTAGGATATCAAGAAGCCATCACGGAATATTACAGTACCAAAAAACTACCATGGGATGTTACGATGCCGGAATAACATAATGGAATATAAAGGTACATCAGTCCCATTACAGGCCCGAGGTGCCCAGAGGGTTCCAGGAAGTTAAGGTTCCCAGATTAGGTGACAAAGGCCCAGAATGGTGGTTAGGTTGTCAGCCTTACGCACTGGCCGCTTTTACCCCCAGGAACTACTCCTGGTACTCATTTATATTAGAGGCTGGGTCGACTCCAGGGCTATAGTGCGATCGGAAGGATTATGTCAATGAAAAATCTCAATGACACCATCTGGAATCGAACCAGCGACCTTCCGATTTGTTCACAGCGTCTTAACCACTGTGCTACCGCAGTCCCCAATCATGGAATATTACCATGCTTAAAAACCACCGTGGGATATTACAATGCCATCACAACAAAATAACACAAAGCCTATCAAAACACAACCTTGACACAACTCTTAACTTTGACATAATCCAACCAGACAATCCTCACGCATTTTTTCGTGGCGAATTTACAACCTTCCAAACAAACACTAAGTTAATATATGTATCCTATTTCCTCCAGAATTCTATTTGATAACGCAGCTGACATATTCTTTAGGCGTTTTTCGCCGCACAACTCAGGCCAATTCATTTACAGTACCGTCACTATCAACATGTGACTGCTGTAACAATAAGCACGCTACTATAAAGTACGACGTTAACTAGCAAAGAGGGGAGGGGAGGGATCTGTTGCTCGGACTCCGGCAGACACAGGTTCGGATCTCATACAGTCTCCGCTCGAAGATTTAGAGAAAGTACTCCGTTCTGTTGCAGGCTCTTACAAAGCGGCTGACCTACATTCATTACTCACGTGCCGTCACTCAGACAACGTACAGGTAGGAACGCAGAAAGAAACCAGACCTTAAAAGTATATGACAAACCATCGATAATCTGGACAGTAGGAAATGTATCAACCACTAAAACGCACGCACACACACACACACACATGTGCGAACACAGTCCTGGAGACAAATGGTAGACATGCTGGTGACAGTCTGTTCTTTTTTCGGTTTTTGATTACAAACTGTGGAATAAATGATTTACTATTATTCATGGTAAACTGAGGGACGGTTATTGATTGATTACGTGGGAATGATATTCCCTGACAGAGGATTTAGTTATTCCTAGTGTCTGACAGATGGCATTAATGGTCACACTGTATATACGTGTGCGTAATTTCTCCGATTAAAAAAACTGTCAATAACTGGCAGTGTCATTAATCATCAGGTAGCCTCCACATCTGCGTTACATACTTAGAGACCTTCTGAAGAATTTTCAATGGACACTTTCAATTAGCAAAAGGTATTGGCTGAATAAAATTTCAGTATGTACGAAATCAAATCTGTGCTATTGGCGAGACAATGATACCCGTATTAATATGAAACTTAACAAATTTTAAGAGATATGAAGGTCAGTCAATAATTATCTGCAATGTGTGTTTAATATTTATTGAAACAAGTGCATTTACCTTACAAGTACACTATTTTTCAACATAGACCCCTTGCTTTTCAATGAACTTTGTCCCTCTCCGCATAATCTTCTTTATGCCCTCAGAATAAAAAGTTTTGTGCTGAGAGACAAGCCACGCATGCACCGTTTCCTTCACTTGCCGGTCCGTGGTAATCCGACGGTCTCTTAAGACTTGTTTAGGTGGACCAAACAGGTGATAATCCGATGGGGCAAGGTCAGCACTATACGGGGAATGCTCCAGTACCTCAAAGTTTAGTTTCTTAAGGGTTTCAACACTGCGGGCACTAGTGTGAGGACGGGCAATGTCGTGCAACAACACAGATCCTTCTGATAGTAGTCCTCTTCGTTTGCTTCAAATTGCAGGTTTCACTTGTCACACGGCATCTCACTTTAGCAAGCACTGTTCACTGTTGAAATCCTCACTCGTTCATGTTTTCCAGTGAGTCCTTGTTTTCCTTTGTGAATCCCAAAAACTGTAAGCATAAGCTTTCCCGCTGTTGGACGCGTTTTTAACTTTTTTTTTGGGCAGGCGAATTATGATGTTTCCCTTCCATAATCTGGCGTTTACTTTATGGCTGGTAATTGTGGATCCATGTTTGAAGACTGTGCTTATGACATTAGCTGTTACCGAAGTTTCGTCCGAAGAAGACTCAAACTGTGGAATAAAATAGTGAACGAAACTCTGTTTTAAAGTGAAGAAAGTTACTTACGACCTACAGAAGTACAAATTGTCAAAATCCAGAGGAACAAAGTTTCTTTTTCAAGAAACAATAAACAAAAAACGTTATTTCTTTCGCCGTTAAAACCTCGAAATCCACCTGGTACTTTTTATGTAATGTTTATTATTAGACCAGTGAATGCTCACTTATTACGGCATATTTACTTCTGCTAATATATATTAATGTAGCTAATTCAGTGAAATGCTCTGACAGGTTTAAAATGTCGGTCTCTTTTACTTTAGCTATTCTGATGACAATGAAATATCACCGAATGAAAGGTGTAATACTCGTAGTTAAATTATTCAGCAACAGTTGTTATAATGAGGAATTGTAAGTGCTATAAAGAATATAGGCCTTTCACATTTCCACGTCGATGAGAATCAAAGTTAAGTCGGCATCGCTGAGCGTTTGGTCTTCTCATACATCATCCCACACTCTGATCCTATATTAGCATCCCACTGGAATAGTTTGTTGTAATATTGATGCATATTTGACCGCATATCTGTTGGTCCCATCAATTAGCAGACTCGTCAATCCAACCCCTCATATACACAATACCCTACATCCACCCCATAAATATTGACTAATCATAGAGGGGGTCCACAAATACTGCAAGCGACAGATAATGCTGCTACAGTAAACATGAGTGAAAAACAAACATCCCTTATCATACTTCAGTCGATCCTCTGTCAAATATGCTTTTATGTTCACCTAGTAAACAGCCATTGTCTGCTGTCACATGTTTTAAATTATGTTTTAGTCATCAAAGACATAAGTGTAATTCGATATAGCTTTAAAAGCCTGGAATTTAGGCTCATTCTATAAGTGGACATTGATTTCTATTGTTTTGTTGTCATATGTGTTTTAAAATCAACTTTTTCCTGTCGGTCGAATTCTGTCCTTTCCGTCCTATGATTGTAATTCAGTTCCTATTGTTACAATGTTCAAACAACAGTCATTTGTAATTGCCTTCCATTACTCATTACCCATTGTTCCATGTTAATTGCACAGGGGGATATATGAATATCCATAGCCAAATCAACACTACCTGACACAGATAGGAATTTGTGCCAAAAATCACGTAATGCAAATATGCATGTGAACTGTGGACGACATACTGAGTTCCTTTGACCTCTCTGTAATTCGCTTTAATGACTATATCAGCGGTCTTGAGGAGTTGTACAGAATTATGATGTTGCCTGTTCTCTGTTTCAGTCTGTCACATTAAGGGACGAATAGTCAGTGAGGGTATCTGAGATTTGAAAAGAGTATTTGGGCCTAAGAGGGAGATAGAGAAATTTACTTAATGAGGAGTTTCATTATAGTTCTTATAGTGACATAGCATTAGGACGATAAAATTCAGGAGGACGACCTACGCGGGAATCGGAGGATGTTATTAAAATGGACCTTAAATAAATGGGGTGGGAGGTGGCCTTGATTAATCTCGCTCAGGGCACAAGTCAACGGTGGTATCTCGTAAGCATGGTCTTGACCCTTCGCGTTACCTACACAGTTGGGAACTACTGGGCTAACTGAGCAGCTACTATATTCTAAATTGTTGCCTTACTTTATGGAGTTAGCAATAAATAATGAACTGGAAGTATGTGCAAGAAATCAGATGTGGTGTAGACCGAGGTTCTTCACGGAATTTGCTTTGAGGAGTTGCAAAGAACCACAAAAAACTGCAAACTGCTTCTCTCCACACTGAGAAATAAACCCGTGAACTTCCGAATAGGAAGCACAGATATTAACCTTTCTGCCCCGATGTTGGTCATTCCTTTGTTATTTTGTTTCAACACTTTTTAGTAGAGGAAAATTCACCCTATAACAGTCCACGAAGGCCCAGAGAGGAAGTAGAGGTATAACTATACTCTTACTTTAACCTCGGCTCTAGATGTGTGTGGGTGGTCAACGCCACGCCCCGGCCGCTGTACCCCCGGCAAAGACCCGGTACCCATTGAATAGGAGGCTGAGTGGGCCCAGGGCCGGTCTGGAAGGGTGTAGAAAATCTTGCCCCACCGGGATTCGATCCCCGGACCGTCCAGCCCGTAGCAAGTCGATATACCGAATATGCTATCCCGACCCTCCAACATTTTTCAGTGCTTTATTTAAAAGATCACGTCTTTTTTGTGATAAATAATCGATACACCATCGCCTTTCAGGATTCTACATACATTTCTTACTTCTCAAAACCGTAACAAACACACGCCCTATTCCTCCTGCTTCAGTCTTCTTCTGCGTGCTAGCTCTTGATCACGACCTCTCCTGCGTGTTTCAGTATCCTTCTGGGTGCTGGCACTTGATCACGACCTCCGTGTTGCCACTGATATGATCGGTAGTGTGTTTGTTCGAAACCCTGCTGGGACCAAGGTAGCGCTCTGGGAGGAAGTGGCGCTTGATGAAGGTAAGAAATGATAGTCTACTCCTATAGATAAATTTTCAGACCTGACTGCACCACTTGCTGACAGAATAACTGTCACTCACACACACACACACACATACACACACGCACACAGAAGAAACTAGTAACTTGTTCTCATCAAGAGGCTGTTTATGGTTGTGTCTGTCGTTCTGTAGAAACATCAGCACAACTTTGCAGACAGGATCATCAGCTTGATTGTAGCCGCTAGTTGTTAGATGTAACGAAGTTTTTGCGCGTTGGTAAGTGAGGCTCAGCGTGCTGCTAACCATGTCCGTAATTGGTCAGGTGTCACTTTCACGCTCCCTCTGCTTCACCCACCCACCCACCCCCCTCCCCGGGGAAGATGCCCCCTGTACCGACTTGGTAGGAGTCTGGGTGGGCCCCAGGAGCGTTCTGGACACAGAACAAAAAATTAATATTCTACATCCCTGTAGGAAATTCAAACTTCCTTGTCCAGTCCGTATCCAATGAAGCCATTCAATCAGCCATCCTCAGTAGGCAGATTGTGCTTTATAACTCTCATAGGATTGACTTGTAGCTTCTTAGTATGTTATTATTGTTCATACACAAATGTATAGGCAGATAAATAACGCAGTCTAAACATCTTACAACTAGAAGGTGTTCAGTTTTAGAAGACAGCAGTCCGTTGCCAAAATCAGTACCACATGGCCCGTAGAAAATTATCATGATTTTGGATTCTGACATTCCATCACTTATTGTGTTCACAGTAGTTCGTCAACGCAGAGAAATATTTTAATCGCAAATATAAGGTGATTTAAAAAAATGGAACGCCTTCAAAAATTTATTACGCAGTAGCTAAGTACCATATGGACATGTAGTCGAAAATAATTTGTATTGAAACTCTCGCAGTTTGTTCGTAATCTTACATAAGCTCAGTGTGCACCCCTCTTGTCACACGTCACGCGTCAGCCGTCCCAGACCCATTGTAGTTTATCACCGTCGATGGTTCACACGGTAGCTAGGATATATTCCTTCCTACCCTTACGATTGCGGGGAATAAGTGGTACGAACACGAGGTTCTTGACATATCCCCACAAGAGAAAATCGCATGATATGATGTCCGGGGATCTGGAAGGCCACTCTTCCAGAGGCAGGTCAGTGTCCTGGATAGAACGCCCAATCCAACGCCGTGGCAGATGTTCATTGAAGAACCTCCGGTCCTCGTGGTGGAAGTGAGCATCAGAGCCCCGTCTTGCTGCAAAATGGAGTCGTTGATTTCTTCCTATAGCTGTGGGAAGAGTCGCTCCGTCAGCATGTCCAGATACGTGGCCCCTGTCACTGTGTTCTCCGCAACAAAAAAAAAAAGTCCAAAGACCCGTTTGCGTGATATGGCACAAAAGACATTTACTTTGGGCGAATCCCTTTCATGTTCAATGACGACATGTGGGGTTTCAGTGCCCCGGGTTCGGACATTATGGCGATTCACTTTCCGGTTAAATGAAACATACTTCCTTCACTGAACGTGAGGCGATTTATACAGTCATTATCATTTTCTATGTGAGTCTTAATTCTGCAGCAGGTGCAAGCGGTAAAGGTTCATCACAATCCGCCTCCGAATGCGCCAGACCGTGGCCTGCTGCAAGCCTTACTCAGAGCTACCTCTCCTTGTCGATTTCCTGGGACTTAAGGTGACACGAACGCGATTCACCGCTTCCTCGAACACGCGTGGCCGCCATGTTCTCACTCCTGTAGAGATGCAACCTTCCTCCTCCATCCTTTTATACCAGCGGTAAATGTTCGTACGACACGGTAGGAGTTTCTTGTATCGTACACGGATTGGTCTTTCCATTGCAGTCGCGGAACCAAGTTTAGCAAAGAGCAAAAAAAAAGAATAAGCTTTTTCCTGTTGAGTCGCCATGATCAACATTTGTACCCCCTGGTGGCACAAATGCGAACTCCACCTTTTTAGCGCCATTCTTCCACGCAAGCTTCAGGAAAACAAGGGGAGTATCGTGACTGTCGTGTCAACCAGCGGCGGTGATATGCTACAAAGGGACTGCGGTGAACTGGACTACAGGATTGACGTATGCCATGGGGCACAAGGGGTGCATACTGCGCATCTGTAAGATTAGGAACAAACTGAGAGATTTCGTTTATAGATTGGTTCAGACTACATGTAAAAAAATACTTTTGAGTTGCTTTATACTACATGTTCATATCATACTTAGTTACTGAGTAATAAATTTTTTAAGGTGTTCCATTCTTTTTGAATCACGCTGTATTCACTTCATGAATAAATTACTTACAAAATTTAATCATGTAGAAACATAAAATGTGTCCTGCCAATGGCAATACATTTTATGCTCTAATTTTTCTTTTTACACAGGAGTTAAGTCATTTTCGTTGGCCCTATCAGAAGAAGCACAGCTTGGGAATTGGCAGGTCCAGGTTCAAGTAGATTCAGCTGTGTTCACTTCTGATTTGAATGTGTCACTGGTAGATGGGACGTTTGGTATGGCAGTACCAGAAGTGGCCATGGCAGAAGAACACTATGTCGAGCTTAGATTTGGACATGAGATGCGGCGCCTCTACAAGCCAGGACTCCCATTCATTGGCAAGGTTTGTTTTCTGGATATTGCCATTTGCAACAGTCATTTTGCAAGACAATTTGTCCTTTACAAACCAACTCTTGCTGAATGTTTTCAGCACTGTTACAAATGAAACCAGTGATGCACATTATCATTATCTTGTCTCAAATCAATATCACTCCCTGAAAGACAGTGGAGCATCTTTCAGGTGTACTGTGTGAAAAGATAACATGCCGGATTCCCAGTTCATTCATTTAATCCAGTATAAATCTCTGCTGGTGTATTAACATTTAGTAATTGCCACTACTAGTAAATTCTTAAAATGTGCACATGTGCATACTCTGGCAGACTTGAGCAGCACTGAGCAACAATGGCAGTGGTGAGAAACATTCTCAAACTTATTTCAACTTGCAAATATGGTAATAAAATAGTTTTGACTCAAGTAGTATTTTATTTAATGACCATTCATACATTTTTCCTGCAAGCTAGCCCATAAGCTAAACTGAATATTGTTGTGTGAGTATAGAATTGTGTTACCAAATATAGTAATTGTAATACAGGATTTGAAAGATGCAATATCTTACCAGCAAAAAAATCGGTTCAGTGATTTCTGCCCAGACTGTCATTGTTTGATTTTATTGTGGTAATGCCTACAGTATACATTACTTTGTGTAATCATTGTACACACAACATGCAGTCATTAATCCACTCATTCATAGTTTATACAGCAAAAGGTTCACAACTGTTATGTACCCTTTAAATAACACTTCTTGACCCTTGAAGATAGGATGGATATTTAGGTCTGCAATGTTGATATGGAATTACCACTCTACGCAGCATAAGATTCCAAAATAACGCAGATCCCATTTGCATTTTGACAGCAGCCTGAAATCACACATAACACCCATTGCTTCTTAAAGGTTAACTCGATATATATGATGTGATTGACTTGCAATCAAGGTGTAGGTTACTTTTTGTTTCTGTCTTATTATGATATGGGGTTTTGTATGTGTACAACAGGAAAATAAGACAAAATTCCTGAATGTAAGAGCAGACTATATGATTGCCACTTTCTAACAAAACAATTGTCACTGCTGTTCTTCAGCACCTGTGATCACTTCACAATAATTTATGTGGATTTTGCAGGTTGAGGCAGTAAGTACAGAGAAGTCTGTTAGAGTGCGTGTAAAAGTGTATGACAACACGACCGCAATCTATAGTCAGGATATAGAAATAACATCAGGCGAAGGTACATTTATTGTGCCAGCAATTCTAGCAGACAGTGAAGTTATCACACTACAGGCAGAATTGGTTTCAGTCGAGGGAAAGGAGATTGATAGCCACTATGTGCTGGCCCGTGAACCCATCACGAAATGGAATTCATCCTCTGATTGCTACTTGCTGATAGAAGGACTGGAACACACTCTGCAAGTAAGTGCAGGAGTAATTCCAATGGTAATAAGTTAATTTGATTATGATAAACACACAGAATCTTCCTGAAATAACTGACTGTTTTATACTGAATATAACGTTTATGTAAAATATCTTATTACAAGTAAACCATATTCTGTTACATGAAATTTAGAAGTTGAGGTACACCCGGGGTGCTGATAAATCCTTAGCCCGACCAGGAAGGAAACAAGCTCGGAAGCATGTCAGGGACCCGTGTGATTTCAACATCGAGACACAAGCTGTCATCAAGATTTTTTCCTGCAAGGAAAGGCACCGAAGGAAATTCATGCCATTCTGGCAGAAACATCAGCTTGTTTCCTTCCTGGTCAGGCTAAAGACTTATCAGCATCCCTATACATATATCCAATATGTCCACCATTGACCGTCATATTATTTCAGAATATGCTCATTTTGCCCACCATAATGAAAATTTTCCGCTCTTCCTCAGAATATAAGTACCAGTAATTTTGTTGATTGTGCATATTTCACTTGCCAGATCTGTGGCTCTTTGACAAAGGCTGTTACAGATATGGTTCTTAAAACAGCTCGCAAGGGTAGTTACAAATATTAATATCAGAAGACTGTGGTGGCCAGGACCACCTTTGTCCACATTTACCTGTGATGTGGTTTCAGATTACTCAGTCTTGCAAAAAAGCATTTAAAATGTCCAAAACCGATTTACAGTGTGTGGCCATGGTTGTCTTGTTGAAAAATGTTCCACTCAGATTGCAAATCCTTTTGTAGAAAAAGAGAATAATTTCTCTTCCAGAAATGCCTTATAATTTTCACAGCATTCTCCCCTAGTAACAATGAGCACACAACTTGTTGTCCTTCAACTTCCATGAATTCTTTCCTCCACATTTTGGCATAGTTAAGTCCATACTGCTCTGATATGTCCAAAGACACCATTAATATTGTTTAATATGGAGCCATTTTCTTCAAACCTAGAGTATGTTCCTACCAAACACATTACACAGTTTCTTGAAGAACATTTTGAATATTGAAATGTTGTTGGTAATTTCTCTGTGCTTCTACAACACTTTCACATTAGAAAACAATTTCACAAGAACACCCTCTGTTCTACAATACATGACAGTGTTTCCCAACCAGGAACATCATAATATGTAGAGGACTGGAATCTATGAAATAGACAAATAGGGTTCATGGGAATGCTTGGAATGCCTTGTCTATCTTTTACTTAATTTTTTTTTTAGCAGGTTTTATCAATTCTCATTGGAGAGGTCTTGTTCAATGTAAATGTGACTTTAAAGTCAATGCAGTAGTATTGTTTCTGAACTAGCTGACACAGCATATGTCATCATTTGTAAATTATAGATTGGTTTGCATTATATTTGACATTCATTTATCCTGCATTGCCTTAATGTTGACATCACTTTTGCAGCCGGATGAAGAGGCTCATGTTACTGTACTGTCAACATGCCCTTGTGAACGAGACTTGCATTATCTTGTCACCACCGAAGGCCATGTTACGTATTGGAATCAAGTACTACGACCAGACTCCATAGATGAAGCCCCTCCAACGCAAATTATTGATGGTGCTGCCATCTGTAGACATAATTTCAGGTGAGGAATTTTGGAATTTTATATGGTGTAATAATGATTTTAAAAAGTATTTTGCCTTCAGTTGTTTGCATAGTTATATCTTTTACTAAGATTAATTGAAACAAATATATGTACTTTTGGCTCCAAAGCACAGAAAGGTTTAATCCATAAAATTCAGTTTATCTTGGTCTCATTATTGCTTGTGCTTACATTTCAGCTTTCCAGCATGTTGATGCAAGTAACTAATGAAACAGTAACAAGTGAAATATAAAATAATTTCCAATACCATTTATCAATTGTACATATAATAAGTTCATGAGTGCCATTTTCTGATGTATTCAAACTTCTAGTATAAGTTCAGTAAATTTTCTTCCCCATATCTCTCTTACTCAGTCATATTACTTTAAATCACACTAGCTACTACATGTACCGTCTGTTTTAATATTTAAGTACTATAGAAATGAATGTATGGAATTTGTTATATTAATTCACTAAATTTTCATGCTATGGCATGAATCCCACTACAAATTTATATTTGGTAGTAAAGAATAACATTCTTATTTCTCATTATGGTAACCCAGCTGTCAAGAATAGATGCTACACCTTGAGAAATAAAAGTGTAATTCTGATTTTTCAAGTTAGTGAAGCAAATTTCCACTGCAGTTTGAATTTAGTGACAGAAGATTATCTACAAAAGATAAATATTCTATTATATCTGCAATATTTGACATTGGATGGTCAGAAAAGTTCTGTTAACTGCTTTTGACAGAGAGACTCATTACATTTGACCATTCCATCAAACAGCAGCATCTATCAATGATTTTTCATTTTCAGCCATTAATTATTGGTGTCTTCTTGATAATTTTAGATTACGTGTACACTGTGTTACGTACATAATAACAAAAATTGAATAAAAAGTGTGGCAGGGAGACATGACATGATATCAAATGACAAATTGCGTAGTTAGATCTGTCCATAAGGTTGCTTTGTGCCCTAAGGTACATATTATGTTTAACTTCCCAATATCCAGAAAATTATATTTGGTAACTTTTTGTTCCCAGATGTGCCAGATATTGGGGTTGGTTTAAACACTTCTTAGGGACAAAGAACCCATAAGAATAAAGGATGGTATCTTTACTGTGTTGTGGTTGAATTGTTTGAGTTGTGCAGAAAGGAAAGGAAGAAGATGAACATGTTCAGGATTTCAGTGCATAGCTGTAGATGATTCCAGTTGAATGCACTGGTACCTCATCCTGATACAGGACCCTGGAGACACCTACAGCAAGAATTGTGTCATGTAATCGCATTCATTCTGATCTGTGCTTAATGAAGTTTAAGTTCCATTGGACTGTGAAATTGACTTTTGTCTCCCAAGAGAAGGTTGTCCCCCCCCCCCTTCTCACCAGCAGTAGTGTAGCGAAAATAGTAGAAGGGAGGGCTGAAGGAAAAGCATGGCCAAGACATAGTCTTGCCAGGTCATTAAAACCAAGAGAATAGACCAAACAATAAGATTAAGGGGATGCAAAGAGGGAGGAAGATGAGAGGAGGGAAAGTCAATTTCAAGTTTAAAAACTTTGAAATTTGCTCGTAGTCAGCCTACTTCATTTCATCACTGATACTTTACTCACCTCCCTGTAATGTCATAGAATAACTTTAGCATGCAGATATTAGTACCACAAGTTTGATTTTAAGTTCAAAAACTTAAGAAACTAATTGCAGTTTGTGTAATCTGCAAACAGCTTGTTTCTATATACTAATGCAATTGCACTTTCACATGCCATTGTATTTAACATATTTGAATCGAATGTGTTTGAAGTTTAATTTGCATTTTTCTTATGCACACTAACATTACTTACTTATTATTTATTTATTTACTTTTTTGATATGATTATAAGTTTATAACCTGTTTTCACTCACACAAAATTTATTTAACTGGTCCATTTGTAGTTTCGAAATTCAATAGTAATAATAATATAATAATTTCCCGCTTTAAAAGAGTTGACAGGTAGTCTAGAGCCCTAGTCTAAGGGCTCTGCTTTAAGATTTTATTGGTGTCAGCAAATTGTCTTGGTCTGGCCATCCCCAAAGATGTCCATTCACAGATTACACCACATTAATTTTGTATGTAACTTTTCATACCTATTGTTGTCTGTTCTAGTTTCATTGTACAGGCTGTCATGGCCCCTGTGAGCAACTTGCTGGTGTATTACGTGACTGAGGCTGGGGAACCAATCAGTGATGTAATCAATTTTGGTGTTAAGCTTCTCCTCAGGCAGGTAAACTACCAAATGATCATCCAGTTATTTTGTTGGCTTCTCTTGTAAGTTTTAGTCTCTAAATGACCAAATTGCATGTAAAAAATGACCAGCAGGGAGAGTAACATATACCTTACAATAAAAAGAGACAGACAGCTGGTTATAATGAAGTGTAGATATGATATAAAGTCATATCTTACGGATTTGGAGGCAAGTTCTTCATTATGAGCAGACAGTGACACAAAAAAAGTGATACAAATTAAATGGTAAGATCATGTTTCTCAAAATAGTAATAATTATTTAATAACATTAGTTATCTGCAGGTGTGTGGGTGTGGAATATGTCCTGTCGCTTATCAAATTGTGATAGGTTAGGGATGTTTGATAACAAAGTTCTTAGGAAGATAGCTAAAGGTAAAGTTGTTTTTCATACTTTTGGTGCTGACTCCATGTGGCAGTGGACTGTGTTTCTGATGCTTCGGAGGAATCTGCTGCTTCCATTTTCAGTACAGATGAGGAAGCCAGTTAGGGAAAAAAAACTCTGTTATGTAAGAGAAGAGCAGAACAGGACTGGAATAATGAGTGTGTAAAGGGGATCAGGTGGCCCTGAAAAGGGGTAAGTGGGGCTGCTTTTTAGTGAAATAAAATGGAAGGCACATAAGAGGAAAGAGGTTGTTACCAGAGGTTAAATAAAGTATAGGGAGTTATCCAATGTATTTTTGGATAGAGGCAGCATGTTTCTCCAAATATTTGGTACCTACCTATCAGACTTAATGTCATTCACATCCCAGAAAATCATAATACTGAGAGGTCACAAAAATATGTTGAACATGCTTAACAAGTAGATAGTATTCCCAAGACTTTAGTATATTTGTATATGGGGGAGGGAATGTTGTGTTCGTATGCTGCATGCAAAACATAGATGTGCACTGAAATGTATCATTTGTCTCGTGTTACAAATATACAATGCTGAAACAGAGGTCTGTGAGGTCTGAGAAGGAATTTAACTTAATTTTTGGGCGTGTGTTGGTATATGTTGGATCATGCAAGTATATGATGAAGGAGTTATTGCATTGTCATATGGATCTGGTTGCTTTTGTGAGTGCAGTAAATATTTTATTTTTCATTTTTGTTAGTTTGTCTCAAATATGTGGATGATAAATTTTAAGGCAGAGAGTAAATAATAAAAATTGTAGTTGAATTCAAGAAAAATACTATTAAAATTTACAAAACTAACAACAAGTTAATGGAGAGGAATTTTTGTTTTCAGCCGTGCTTCCATTCATGTCATAGTTGTTGGAATATATGTATAAAATCAAAAGGCATTCACTTTGAATTTGACAGTCACTCACCAGAGAATGAGAACAATATGAGTGGATCATTTTTAACCAAAATTAGTATTTTAAAATTTGTGATCCTGAAACATCCTGGAATAGGGAATTTTAAATCCTCTGGTATGTTGGGGTAGCAACCATATTTTAAGGCAGCTATAATGTTGTATTAGTGGTAAGAATTGCACTACTATGCCAGCTGGAATTGTTACAGTAGTCAAATCCATGGCCAATGAAAATTAATTTTCAGACCTTGTATACATAAAATACCAGACAAAGACATGCACTTGCAAATTACTCCTGGGAAGAGCAGCAGTCTGAAGAGAACACCATGGGAAAACAGACTCTACAATTCAAAAATAATCAAACAGCATGTTTTATATAGTTTTCTTCACGAGAAACAAGAACCGTGGCTGTAGTGTGTTACTCTCATTTACAGGTATCTGTTCATGTGGAGGAGCGCAAGTATTGGTACCCTGCTCAGACAATGGCTGTGGATATACGGGCTGAACCAGGTGCATTAGTGTGTCTTATTGGTGGACATGCAGGCAGTGAGACGAAGGGAATTATAGGGACACAAGACTCCAAATCTAGGTAAACATAACCATTCCAGTCAAGTGGGCTATTTAGCAATTGTCTTTTCTGTATGACATAAGGCAGAAAAATTTCATTCAGGAAGAGAGGTTTGTTTTTGTATTAATACACTGAGTATTATGACATGGTACTAATACAAATTATTAAGTCTCTGTCAAAAACTTAAATACTATGTTCATTTAGTGGTATAACTGTCAAGTTCTTGAAATTTTACATATTAGGAATACAATATATTAAGCAAATGCATGTTACAGCCATCAAAAATTAGCACTATATAGTTATATTAAACATCCATTCATCTAGTGGAGCCCTGCCCTCCATGTTTGCTAATATTGTTGTGATATAAATTTAAAAAGTTGTGATACACTGGACCTGCAGCTGAGATTGAAAGTTAAGGAATTCATACCATAGAATTATGGTGGCAAAACCTTTAGGAAAAAGCCAATTTCAAGCCTGAAGAGGAGCTAGAAAGGTAATATTAAAATCGATCTCTAGGAAGTGGATTGTGAGGGATGACAGAAAGTTAATGGACTTGACACCAAGTAAATTTTGATGATTTAAATTGCATTTACATATCTCAGGATATGGTCTTTGGTGTACATGGACAGTGATGATGCTCTCAGAGGTGTAAACATCACAACATATCAACACATGATTTTTTTGTGAGGTTTGAGGTTCTTGTGGCTATGTCTGTAATTATTAGTAGGATCTGGGAGGTGATGCCATATAGTTTGGCATATAGGTACTAAAGTTTTGGAGGAACATGCTGCCTCCATCTTCAGGGAAGAAGAGTAACATTGTTCACATTTTGGAAGACATGATTGTCATAACTTTATTTTTGTTTGGTATCTTTAATTTGCACAGTTGTTGTCACATTCAGCTATTCCATAATGCTACTGACATATTGTTTTCAAGTGGACACAGGAGCTCTAGTTCCAGAGAACTGGACTTTGCTGCAGCTGGGATGGCATTCTTCCAGCGACGGTGTGTCAAGAAGAGGGGCCCATGGTCCGAGTCCAGCACTCAGCTCTATCGTCAGGGTGGATCAGCCCCCACTAGCTCAACAATAAAAGAGCGACACAGTAGTGTGGTAGGAAGTACCACTGTTGACCAGCTGTGGCTCTGGAAATGCCTTAATTTCACGTATGTAAAATTTTCAGACTAGGCACTTCACCCTGATCATAGGTTATATGATGTATGTTCAATTCAGGTTACCAGATTCAATTCAAGACCAGCCTATTACATACCCTTTCTCAAACTCTTTAAACAGTTGAGTGTATGACAAATTAAAACAGGTTAATTTACATATTATATCATTTGTCTGCAGAATTTCATTCCATTACAGAACTTTGTACATTTCATGTAGAATTAAATAAATATTTATGTCCTACATTTCTTTCTTCTATCAACTCAAGTCAAGCAAGAGCAGTGGCTTCACTAA
>Ga0123354_10004687_pt1 | contig 19483 bp, 14 predicted proteins | sample TergutLab28metaG_2_FD_97872 | JGI IMG/M metagenome (GOLD analysis project Ga0123354, IMG submission 97872) | Labiotermes labralis P4 segment gut microbial communities from Petit-Saut dam, French Guiana - Lab288 P4 | ecosystem: Host-associated > Arthropoda: Insects > Digestive system > Gut ...
TCAATCCGTCAGATTCTTCTTTTTAATGCAGTAAGAGTTTCAATGTAACGTTGAGAGTTTATTGTCGTTTCTTTTTCAAGAAAGTCTGCAAGAACAACATGATCCGAATACCAAAAAACAGTAAACATGACCTTTCCAGCCGAGGCCTGTGTTTTGAATATTTTTTCGGCTGAAGTGATTCCTTATGGCGGTATTCCATGGACTGCCTTTTGTTCTCAGGGTCATAATGATGGACCCAAGTTTCATCACCTGTAATGGTCTTCTTTAAGAAGTCCTCACTTTCTTTTTCAAAACGTTCTAGGAGTTCCCGAGAAATGCGAACCCTTTCAGCTTTCATTTCATCAGACAGCATGCGCGGTACCCATCTGGCACAAACTTTTCGGAATCCAAGAACACCAATAATGTGTCCCACTCTCACCCTAGAAATTCCTAATGCTATGCAAATTTCTTTTTGTTTGTTGCGACGATTTCCGCGGATCAGTTCTTCAACGCGATGTTGATTAAGCTGATCACTTGCAGTCACAGGCCTTCCACTTCGTGTTTTGTCACTCAGATCTGCTTGCCCCAATTCTCCATCTTTGAACCACCTTACCCAGCGTCTTACTGTACTCACATCAACACACTGATCACCACAACGGCTTGCATTCGTCTGTGAATTTCAATTGGGGGAACTTATACCGCGGTTAAGAATTCAATAACAGCACACTGTTTGAACCGAACGTCTTAAAACTCTTCCATTTCGATGTTCATTGGGTGAGGACTGTAAGCATCTGTGTGTTCAAGGTGAAGTATGATGGAAGAGGGATACCATGCGACTATACAGAACCGGTTTTATCCAGATGTCTAATGTAAATAGAAATATTACAGTGGAGGCAAAACTTATCAGCCCACCTACGTACATTCAATCTCACCTCACGGGCTACTAGTGGGAAGAATTGTGTTGTTTATGTCATGAAGTCCTTTAAAGTCGGGAGTGACTGCAGACAACTGGATTCTCACGTCGGGTTCGATATCCAGTCTGTTACGATACTTTGATCTTCTTGTCGCATACCTCGAAAATCCATCTTCGCAAATAAGTTGTGGGAAACGGAAGAAGTTTGAATGCTGCACATTTAGACAGTACACTTCCCCTATTTTGTTCTGGAACAAGCATGTAACTTACAGGAACACGTACTACTGTCAGCCCTGAAACGTCTGTTAATTCGTCAAGTTGCAACTAATAAGCACGGCTGGATGTAAGTCGCGACACCACCAACTGTTTTTCCGTATCTACTGAAAAACTTGAATGCGACGTTTAACAGTCATATCAGATAACTGAATTGTCTCACTCCCCCCCCCCCGAATGTTCCCCAAACACCCACGGTGGCATTTCCCCCGCCCACGGTTTAATTAGAGTTTCTGAAATTGTATGGGCTGCTTCTGCAGGGACAATACGGTAATTCACTCTGTAGGACGGCACGGGCAATTCATTATCAGTTTTTGAACTTTACGCCATAAGGATCTGACAGTTTGTTAACGCCTCAACCTGGCGCTTGAGAAAATTTAATAACTCTTGTTTTTATATTTATGGTGATTAGTAACACGCTGTCTGCGAAGATTGACAGATTACACAAAACTGTTTGGTAACATTTTGTTGCACGAGATACAATGGACATCAGGGGTCATTTCATCACCTGTTTACTTAAACCTCTAGAGACAAACAGGCAAAATCGTACCTCCGTTTTGTACTAATATCTGCATCTCTAGAACTGTCGATTCTGGACGGCAACGTACAACACTGATGTTCACTTCCACCGTCGGTTAGGCCTGTATTTACTATAGCAGTACTTGACTGTATACTTGTACTGCCCCTTTCAGCCATCGCTCCACGATATATAAAATACAAATTAACATTAATGTTATTGCGCGTTTTTGCTCTGACACTACTGTAGCTACCAAAAACATGTACTTCGCCTCCCTTTTGATTATGTCAAGGCTACTTCAAATATGACTACAATTAACCGGCGAGCTGTTGTGGTGGAAATCGCGGCTAGAGATTACTAAAATCTGTATCAGGTGCAACATTCAAGTTTAACATAACTCCCATGTTTCAAGCACGTTCACAAAATTGCGAAAATCGACTATTAGCCTCGTCGTGTCTTTCCGTCCGTCCGCACGGAACAACTCTGCTCCCAATAGAAGGGTTTTCATGAAATTTGATATCTGAGTACTTTTCGAACATCTGTCGAGAATTCGAGTTTCATTAAAGTCGGACAAGAATAACGGGTATTTTCCATGATGACTAATATGTGATGTGATCATATCTCGCGCAATTCTTCTTAGAATGAGAAATGATTCAGACGTAAGTTGTAGAGAAAATAAAAAAAAACACACATTTTATGTTCAATTACTTTTTTCCCCCCGAAAATCGTGCCTTTTATGGGATAAATATATGGAAATAAATTGTAGAGCCGGAAAGGCCGCACTGCATGCTGGTTAACTAAGGCTACAGATACACACTCGCAATATGTAATACTTATTGCTTTTCCACAACAGTGGTTACATGAACGCCCTCAAAGCACGTACAGTATATTGCCTGTCTTGTTAAGATCTGCTTCCAAATGCAACACACTTTGTAATCAAATAGCTACGAACATATGTAGCAACACAATGCATGATTTTACTTTGATTAGAATGTCGCTGGCTTTGTGGGTACAAGGGACTTCTTACATAGATACTCTGACGGTCACACGAAATAAAGTTATCGCGAATTAAAGGAGTTTCGCGATTATTCCTAACAAAACACTCTCCCTTAAACAAAATATATATAAACTTCAAAGCAGCCATTACAGAAACGTACCCACGCATCACTTGGGAAATGTTTGCGAAGAGATCCGCGGAGCACACTGCCAAACAATGCTCTGAATCGTTGCTTGTTTGGATACAGAGGTCGACAGTCGTGACAAGGAGCAGGAAATGAACTGAACACGCATGATCAGTTGTTGGTCGTGATAGCGATGTCCATGCATTGCTAAGGCAGTGCTCTGGAGCAGAACAGCGTGGACACGCACCCTACTGAGCACATGATGTTACATATGCATGCATTCTCTTAACTCGGCACATGTGAACAAGTCGCAGTTACTTCAAAGGTACAAATATTGCCATTTAAATTGTCGCTTTCAAAAGGTATGTCTCAAAATGTGATTAGGAGGAAGTACTGGGGTTGTTTAGGTGCGTGAAATACTTCAGTGTTACACGCATCAACCACGGCGATATCAAACCTCGAAATCCGACATAACAACGAAGCAAGCTCAGGCGCAAACTCTGACCAGCCCGTTCGTTAGAGCGGGGTCGATAAGGGGCAAACTCCAACCTTATTAGGACTGACGACAGCAATAAACCGTTGTCATATGATACGTCGGGGAACAGGGTCGCGACCAATTTCAGCAATACGACTATAGGTATCCGGTGACGCGACTTCATTACATCAGTACAAAATCAGTGATGGCTCCGTGACGATGACAGCAGTTTGTCTATAACAACAGAAATTCAAACAGCCGTTGGCATTTACTTCAGTTACACTCCTAATAAACTTCTGGAAGGATTTCGTTTCTCCACACTCGCAATCCTTTGTGAGCTCTAATTAAAAACTGACGCATGAAAGACTGGCAGCTCTGACAACCAAAAATGGAGGCCTGGTACAGTAGGGTTAAAACACAACAAAAGGAATAAAACTCATGGTCTATATCTGTGCCCCTTCCTAAATAAATCCAATCCATGCTGCTTCACTACAACCTCAACACATTTTACCTTATTTTCCTTTCACAGCGACAGTAAATACATAAGCATAACCCAACAATTAATTCACTTTCGTTCCATTTGCTTCATTATTTAGAAAACGGGCACAAAATTCGTGTTTCATTTCTCTGCACAACTTTGGCTGCTCTGATATAAAAAAAACCACAATGCCCCAACACAAGTACTAAACACGGCACCACATGTGTTGAAAACAAACTAGATATTTTACATTCTCAACCAAAAGATGTGTGGAGACAACTCAAAAAAATAATAAAAGCTCAGCACGGCTTGTGGGGCTAATCCAGACAGCACAGTGGATAAATTTTCTTTACTCGGATTCCCCATAGCAGCGAGGTCGACTAATCAGTTCGGTTTAACCTGTCCGTATAATTTTTGTGTTCAGCCTAGGTTCTTCCGTTTTCTGCATTAATTTGATCTCCTGAGCCTTCTAACGGAGTTCGAAACTCCGTCACTTTCATTTTGACGATGAAAAACTGACCCTTTTTTCCGAAACGCTGTGGGTGATGGGTACCTACGACAAAGCATTTTGTAAAAAATATACACACCATCGTCGATCTGTTGTTTATTTCTTAAGGAGGGATGCTACATTTTTTTTTTGCGCGTTCACAACGAATATCTACAATAATCTGCCAATTAGATAAGTCACGTTCATCCGTCCGTACGTAACAACTCGACAAGCGCCGAAATACGACACTCGCTGCCACAAAATCCGTTTTGGTCAAACCCGGACAGCAATATTAAACATTAAACAGACACTATGAACCTTGCTGGGCGCATCTCGAACGTTAATCGCTAGTACTTATCGAAGTTGGCAACGTTTCGTATAAATGTCGTGGAGAAAAAATAAAAGCATTTTATGCCCCAAATCTTTCTCACGTCGACAAGTTTTACAGGTAATTAAGGACATGGGGCAACTTTACGTACAGCTGTAACTCCATAATCATTACAGTAATTATTATACAATTTCATATTGGTCACTGCAAATTTTGTCGGCCCATCTCTAACTGCACAAACGATCGGCTCAAAGTAATACTTCGTCAGAGCACAAATATCGATTCGAAAAGGAACGCACTCTCGCCCGAACGCAGCTCTGGTTGGTCCGGCAAAGCAGATTCCATACAATGGTAAATTAAATTTGTTAATTAGAATTAGGGCCGGTCCCAGTGGCCTCGCGGTCTACGGCGTAGGTCTACGGCCGCTAGCCTGCTGAGATTGTGGGTTCGAATCCCACCGGGGGCATGGTTGTTTGTCTGCTGTGAGTGTTGTGTGTTGGCAGGTAGAGGTCTCTGCGACACAGTGATCACGCGTCCAGAGGAGTCCTACCGACTGCGATGCTGTGACGCGTCGTTGTGTGCGATCTAGAAACCTCAAGAATGAGGAGGCCATGGACCGCGCCACAGGGGAAAAAAAATAGAATTAGGCAATTACTATGTTCGTCCATTCTTCTGACAGTCTACACGACGATTCTGCCTGCTTCAAGTTGTTAAGGATTACAAGACAAAAATTACTGGTCAAAAATAAAAACGCATACTTGGGAAATATTTCCTCACGAAATCATGCACTAGTCTACAATTGACAACATCGTATTCGCTCTTACCTGTGAATCGTTTAAACTTTCTAGCGCCTGCATTACACTTTGTTCTGGACGCTGCGCCTGAAAAGAGAAGACACGAGCATAAGTGAACTGAAGCCACATGAAATCACAGTGTATCTTGTTCACATCTGTAGCAGACACACACACACACAGATGACAGGTACGGGCAATCCGGTACTCTTCACCGCAACCCCAGTCAACGGTTCTATTAATGAAGTCACTATAAACAAAGGCAACAGCTTAACAGAACCGTTAACAATTAAAACAAAATTGCAAATGGCGTAGTCCGTGACTTTACGTGTTTCTTTATTTTCAAAAACGTCACGCAATTTTAGGACACACGCGTAAATGTATTTTCACTCACACACGTAAGAAGGCCCGATTTTCACGAAACTCACAAGACCAGGCGGAATTCTAAAAATAAGTTAGAATACCGCCTGGTTTTTATAAATACTAGAACAGTAAAAGATCTAGTTAGAGGCATAACCATTAAGTTTACACGATATATTAATTATAAAAAATGCAGTGTGCTTGAAAATACATATGTAAAGTATGGCGTTACGTAGAGATATTCAAACCCAAAATACCTGGAAAGGTTTGAAAATGGCTACAGTATATAGCCGAAACATTTGGCATCATTAAGTACGCATTCCTGGCTGTATTGTTATAGTCTTGGGATACATACGTTTTCTGGATTGTAAATACGGTTCAGTATTTGTTTCGTGTCATTATTTTCCACTTGACTGAATAAACAGAGCGGTATGGATCATACAGACATTGAGAAGAGCTTCGTCCGACGTGCTTTAAAATTCCGAATAAAAATGAATAAAAATGCACGTAACTGTGAAAGTAATTCGAAACAGGAAATCAGGCGATAACTATCCCACGCGACCAGCAGAGCCATTACCGCCTTCAAGTCCCGTTCATTACTGGATGCCATTTCACGCAGTTCCGATACATTCCAGTGCCCACGTACGTGCAGTCTTCTGGCTGCGAGTTGAAAGTGGCGTCACTAGGGGAAATTACACGAGAATAAAACATGATTTCGTAAAAACCTGCCACTTTGAACCACGTATCTCTTCCCAGAATGTCTTCGGTTTTCACGTGTTCGTGGCAGATGGACGCCAGCAATTCGCGTGACCGGGCAGAAATTATTTCGGTGCCAGAAAATTACGTCGTCGAGGAAAGTTCCATCGAGTGGCGTCGAGTCAGATATGCATCCTGTCTACGTGCGTGTAGTTCGGTCCGGTGCATTGCAAACAGCAGCGCCGAGCAGAACTCCAGCTAGCCTTCCTACTGTGCAACTTCTAGTCTCAAATCTATATAAGTAGACCGGAATAGCGCAGTCGGTACTGTGACTAACTACAAGCTGAACGACCGTGGAATCTTGGTTCGACTCCTCGTTAAGGGCAAGAATTTTTTACCTTCTTCCAAATGTCCAGACCGGATATGGGGCCTACCCAGCCTCCTACTCAATAGGTACTGGACGCTACTTATCCGGAAATAAAGTAGCCGTGGTGTGGTGTTGCGCATGCAGCTGCCGTCTAGTGTTGAGCTTAGCAATGACTGCAGTTATACATTCACTCCCCCATTAGCCCCTCAAGGGTACAGGTACAAATTTACCTTTCGTATTACTGTCATTTCATTTTACTTTTGTGACAAACTTGCTGCTGGAGTTCATACACCATACAGTGCGTGCTAATTCTGTCGGATATAGCCTAACGGTTTCGCATCGTCGCCATGTCACTCCAGTATATTTCATATAGTATAACACACAGGTCTCTACCCATAATATGACAAAGGGCCAAACCCGTTATTGCAGGCTGCTTCGCGGGCCGGACGTAAAAAATAACAGTAAATGGTACACCTAACTGCCTAAATTATTGAGACATTTATATAGTACATACACAATTTACAAATGTGACCGCGGGCCGCATACTACAACCTCGCTGGCCGCGCGTTACAGTTCCATGCTACAACGCGCAGGTTTGTCCATGCCCAATCTTCGCAACAAATTCCATATGCCTAGCCTTAATATTCCATTAGTTATCGCCTTCTTCACATCACACGCTAAGGAAATGTCAGCATAGCTACGATGGCTTTGCAAAAATATTATTTTATAACAAGTGGCGCAAGGGTCGCTCTCGTAACACAAACTGGAGCTTCGGCTATGTTGTTACTGAATATATAAAATTACGAATTATCCCGCGGGATGACCTCCGCTGTCACGACAATCGTACCAAGTCAAGTCAAAATAGGTCCAATGAATTTGAGAGACGTGTGTGCGCACATCGCACGCACAGGACAGTTCCTTTTTGAGAAAGGAAAGTAAGCTCTAAATTACCTTCAATGTGGTCCTTCAGACTTGTAAGAACAGGCTACACAGGGTAATTCGTACTCTGTGTTTCACTGCTGTAACAAATGCCAAAAAAGGAGCCAGACACGCAATGTAAGTATGACGTAACATTGAGGCGCGTTCGTGCAACCATTGTTGCAGGGGAAAAGCAATAAGTAGTACATATTGTGAGTGTGTGTCTATGGCCTTCGTTATTAAACCCCGTTAAGCGCATGCGCCGTATCACACTGTCATCTGTGGCATGTCTGGTTGTACCATATTTTTCCACATTACCTCACAAACGGCACGACTGTCAGAAAAAAAAGTCATTGAATATAAAATGCGCGGTTTTTTCTCTGTACCTTTTGTCTGAAACATGATTCTAGAAGTAAATGAACCAGGCACCAAAAATATGCATTTAAGTCTTCATGTAATGTTAATGATACCTGAATTATATACGACAGATTTTCGAAAAACACCTGAACATAAAATTTCATGAAAATCCGTCCAGTGGCAGCCGAGTTGTTCCATGCGGACGGACGAAAGGACTGCCAGACATGAGGCTAAGAGTGGCTTTTAGCAATTTTGCGGGAGTGTCTCATAAAATGAGTTAGGTAATGAGAGAAAAACTCCAAAAGAAACTTTTCGAACCCCCTAAACTTACAAGTGCTGTGTGGTCGACTACAAACACGAAACGTCTAGGCCTCCCAGTCCCTAAACAACACACCGTAACATACCGCAGTGACCTGTTGAAATGCGGGCCAGACCACATCTGCTTCAAATTCTCCACTTTCTGCTAATACTAAAACAACGAACCTGTTACCGTACTGATTTTCAGAGAAGGGAAGAAGGCGGGCGACGTCATGCGAATGTGCTGACCAACGTAGGCTAGCTGCTAACGAAGCATGTTACCGTGTTACAGTAGCTCGCCGGTGCTGCTGCTCGCAGCGTCTGTTTTGTTTTCCAGCAGTTGCCGCATTATCTATAGAGGGGCTGGCCAACTTCAACCCCCAGGCGGGTCACAAAAGTCGCAAGGACTCGCCTGAGGGCCGCACTTGTGTATACGTATGAGGGGGCGGGGGATTCAATAGAAAGCCGTTATTTACAAACAATGAGTTACGCTAAAAGTACAGTTGAATAAGGTACCATGACTTCCTACACCTAACAAAACACAAAGAAAGCTTGGTGTACTGTGATGAGTAATGGTTTCTAAACATATACTCTGCTAATAAAGTTGCCATGTTATATTCTGTAGACCTATTATAATATATTTGTTAAATGTATTACTGAAACAATTCAGGTGACCAAGGGCCATATGTTGGACAGCCCTGATCAATAGCTCCAACATATTACACGATATTTTGTAATAACGTCCGTTACCGTATCGGAGTAAAACATCAGTGTCGAAATACTGTCTCACACGTACGGGCAGCACAAAACAGTCGCTTCTATAGGAATGTCTGCAACGTGTCTCACGTGGGCACGCCAATTGGCGTACTAGTAACCATTCTAGAGACACGGCCTGTCCATCTCTATAACATATTATTCACTGATGTGTGTCATCAGCAATGCAGTCCAAAATGAGAAAACAATATTAATATAATCGATGCACTTTTCGCGCCCTGTGTTGTGTTGCAAAATTCGAAAACTGCAAGAATGAGGGCTTGGAGTGTTCCCATAATTCCTCCTACAGGTGTCCGTCGGACTCCCAACTCACGGCTGCCAGTAAGCAGATCTTCGAAGACCTCACACAAAATGCTCTCCTGCTCCACAGTTCCTTCGCTGCTTCAGTAACAGGTAGGCATGTACTTTCTCACAAAGTTTCAACCACTCTCTGTGGTCTTAAGTACCACGTGCTTCTGTACTTGCCGCAGACTTAATGCTTTACATCTGTCTGCAACATAATGCATATTTCATTTTCGAAACCGAACCACCATCGGCACAAAAGCACGACAACTGCTAATGTAAACTTGCAATTCAAACTTTTTGTTTCCTAAAAAAAAAACACTTGGAAGACCCAGGCGTAGATGGGAATATAACATTAAGATGTATCTTCAGCAAGGGGGATGGGGGAGGGGGACATAGGATTGATCTGGCTCCGGATAGAGGTAGGTGGCGGGCACTTGTAAATGCGGTAATGAACCTTCGGGTTGCACAAAATGCGGGGATATTCTTGACTAGATGAGAACCGGTTAGCTTCTCAAAAATGACTGTGCTCCATGGAGGAAGCAAGTTTCCTGTACAAGTGATTAAACGTTGAAAACTTACTACACAGAAGGTTCTGTTCCACAGAAATGAACCCTAATTACATCTGAAAAGGCACCAAAGCTGAGTATGGAGAAAAAGAGGAACGCGTTGCCAGGACGCACTTGCACATAAGCCAATAATCACTTAACGTAAGACGTTTGGTTATTATCTGTGTGTGTGACAAGCTCATATATTTAAAACAACTTTCTTTATGGCCTACATACGCCAAGCCCACTTAATTCAATGTTTAGGAAACTGCTAAGCAAATTTCCTATTATATGTATCAATATCCGGAGCCCTCACTTCGTTGCGACATATCCGCAGCTTCAAGCAGTGCTCCGCTTTACGCCTCCACAATTTTTTTCAACCCTACCGTCTACTTTAATACGCACGTCTGAAGGAAGCACGCATGTGCAACAAGGCTGCATGCAAAATGTGAAACGACCAACCAATGGCTGGCTTCTCAAAGTCTGATGATTACTTTTATCGCTACTGACAGGTCAGTTTTCCAGTTTCCGTACAGCCATGGGTAACGAAAGTGCCGTGCCAACATGGACAGGTAGTTTAACACTAAGCGGCCCGCTGTCAGCAGGAAAGCGACAAACATACTCAGGCTTTGCATTTTCTTAATTCTCAAAAGACGAATTAACAGAAGTGAAAGGTGAAGATTCATGTACACAGGGACGTTGACTTCTTGGACAGTGACGAATTAGGAGGCGAACTCCTTCACAGCGTTGTTAGCTATTTTCCAATCTAGTCGGTGTCACATCCCAGAAGAATTGAATATTCTTCAACCCTGCTGTAAGAATCTCGGATCTCGCAAGTGTAAAAAAGCGCACTTGGAGCACAAATAAGGTTAACTGTGTGCCATTATTCCATACCGCATACCGACTGCTCCAAAAGTGATAACACACCTGTACTGCCACAAATAATTATCTTTTGTATTACATCAAGTATCAGCCGCAATAAAATCCGCTTTAAATACGAGTTATGGGCCTTAATATACAGTACATACTTTGTCATTTATCAATTGATTTGCAGCACGATCATCCGTCGTTCTAAAAAAATTGCTGTAGTCTCATTTGAGGTGCACATAAGCTGGTGGCCATATCAGACGGATGTGGCGAAAATAAAAAAAAAATGTGTACGAACTATGTAGACATTTTTACAAGTTGCATGTTCCGTATATCAGATGTACGAAATGAACGACTCGGACATTCCTAGTCGTTCACTGTGTATTCTATATCATCGCTCACCAATCTGGATCATAATTCACCACACGTACGTTCTTTGCATATCATTCCACAGAACTATGTTCCATTACAACTGTTTATGTTCTGATATTTTATACTCATCGATAGTGAATTTTAACAAAAAATTATATGATTTTTAGCTGGGGAGTGACTTCAACTCATTATAACTGCAGCTGTATTCTTGTTCTCACCACCCAGTAAATGGTGACGTATGTGGTTGAAACATGTCCTGATCATTCCCACAATAAAAGCCAACAAGATGCACTATTTCTCACTTTCGTTTTGATATACAACTCTACGCGTTTCCGACAGACTTACTGTCCATCATCTGGAGTCTTGATACTGTATTCACAGCAATTGGTAGCTAGAAGCCAGTCAAGATAAATGGTGTGAATACAGTGTTAAGACTCCTGATGATGGGCAGTAAATCTGTCCGAAACATGCAGAGTTGTATATCAAAATAAAGTTGAGAAATAGTGCATTTGTTGGCTTCTATTATACGAATATATCACGATGCACGGTCCTCAGAATGTAAAAATTTCCTGTTTACTATGCAATAAAATGAAATTCATATGCTCAAGTGCATTTGTTGGTCTTTTTAAAAAACGTTTTATACAACTGCGATACCTCCCTTAACCAATTCGCTATAACAAATCCTGTTTAGTAACCAGAAGTAACATATGAGAAGAAAAGACGAAATCTGTCCAATGTGTTCATGTTGCTGACGTCGTTCCGAACACGGCACGATATGATACATGATATATTTGATAACTGCAATTGGGTTGATGAGCACAGCGAAATCTGAAGATCTTCATGCACCTCTTCGGCACGAAGAACGCTGGTGGGTTGGTTTGGAACCTTGCCCTAGGACAGGGATGTTTCTGTTTTACATAACAGTCTATCAATCTACACATCTTATCTCCCAAGTCAATACATGGATTTGGAATCCTGCTGAAGTGATGAAGTACGCGTGAATTGCGATCAACTATTGTGTCCCAGGATCAGAAAACGACAACTTCGGTTTGCAACAAGTCTTCTGTGGCTGCAACGCCCGTAACCCGTTTCCGTTACAGGTTATCCTTAAGGTCACACAACAAAATTAAAACAGTGCAATCTGTCTAAGTCTGTAGAGAACAAGTTTCTACATTTCGTCCTCTTCAAACACTCCGCACCTTTCTAGGCACATACCAGTAATTTACATCAGTGAATATGTTGGCCTCGCTGGGGCCGTAGATACGAGGAGTTAACAGTTAAAAACCAACACTCACGTGCAGATCGAAAACAAAAGTCGATTTTACGATCTCTACAATACGAGGATAAAGTACCAGGCAATTTAAAAGATATTCCATCAAAATATGACGCATACTTTCCAAATTTGTTCTTCCATATTTTGTACACTTACTCGACCTTGAAATTATCGCACGAGGCCCATAATTTCTTCTAAGTGTATTACCTGACGACGCTGCCAGTTGCTAAGATTATACAGCGTCGGTGATGAATGAGTACGGATCATTGGTGGAATGATAATGACAATGGAAGACAGAAGAACTCTTAAGAACACCATGTCTACAAGTGCCACTCTTGTCCGCCACAAATCCCACAAACAGTGGCGTGGTGTCGAGCCCGAACCTCCCGGTGAGAGGCGGGCGACTAACGGCATAAGTCTCGGCACGGCTATACCGACAGGCGTCGGCCCAAAATCTACATGTACTGTCGCACAATGATATGGCCACAGATATGACCCATCACAGTTATTGTCACAAATAATTTTTGTCTTTGTACAGCTCACCTTAGATGAGGCCACGAAGGCTCCACTTTTCCTAACATCGGCGCTAGATGGGGGAATGTGATTAACGCAACGCCCCGCCCGCTTACCCTGGGGGAAGAGATCCGGTACTCATTGTACAGAAGGTAGGTGGGCCCCAGGGCCGGTCTGGATGGATGCCCCCACCGGATTCGCTCTCCAGACTGCCCAGCCCGTAGCGGGTCGCTATACCGACTGAGCCCACGATTTATCTTTGTATTTAATCAAATATCTGTTATAATAAGACCCCTCTGAATTACAAACCCTTCGGTATTAAGTCGCGGACGGGCCGCTTCGTTGTTGAAAACACAGCAACGCAAAATGGTCGCTTACGCTTCCAGGTACATGCGACTTCAGTTGCCGAGAATGGCGTGTTGTATGTATCAGGATTGGCCCGTGCTAACGATTTCGTCAGCGTGGATAATTTTTATTACACACCTATACGTGTAGGTATATGGATGACCCTGAATGTGTTTAGGAAAGAATGATATAGCCGTAGTGTACTCTAGTCCAGTTACCTACTCGCAGTTTTAAATTCCCTGCTTCTCTACAAATTCTCATTTTCCTCCGATGCGATTTAAAGGTTAATTGCACTGCTCGTGTAGTCAACACTTACGAGGCTAAACTGTTTACCTTGCATTTTGTAACTGGTAGACAAATAAAAATCAACTCCGTTCAGTACAGTCCTTCTTGAGAAGCCATATGTCCTCGGCTGGACAAAGTCCTCGGTTTTTATGTGACATGAAGGTTCAATATCGTGCTCACAAAAGCTCGCAGCGTGTCCCTGTCCTGAGCCACATGAATCCAGTCCACTCTATCCCACGCTTTTTCTTTAAGATTCACTTCAATATTTTCCTCCCACCTACGCCTAGGTCTTCCAAGCGGTTTATTTCTTTGAGTTTTTTCCACCAAAACCCTGTATGCATTTCTGTTGGATCCGATGCGTGTCACATGCTCTGCCCATCTCATCCTCCTTTATTTGATCAAGACATATCAAAAGGTATTAAGTAATAGTTATAACATGTAAAGTTATACCCTCGATTTTAACTGCATGTGAAGTAGGGATCATGTAACGAAACAAACTTAAATTCGCTCTATAACGTCAGTGATGACCAGCAATTCCACATTTAATTAAAATCCGTGACGCACTTTGAAACTGTGGCCTGCGGGTCCCATCATGCTTTCATTTCAAGCACTTAGTGCAAGGAACATCCAGAACACAAACAGCTGGACGCAAGTTGCTGTCAAAGTGTCAAGGCTAGCTGCTTCAGCTACGAATTCGTACGTTCGCTGCATTTTACATAGAAGGCTGGTGTGGCCGTAACAATGATTACGTGTCTGCAGAAGGTACTCGGCCAGGTTACTGGCTATTTGTATTTTCCTCAGTTTATCCAGGCGAATCCCGGGGAGTAGCTTAAAATAAGCCAAGGTCATATCCCGTACCAACTTGCTATCGACGACAATCACCCCATCTGAAATATTAGATCAGTTCAGTAGTTAAGTGTCTTTTTAACACCTACGAATTCAAGAAACACGCACCTTTCTTAAAAAGGTGCAAAGCGATGTACAAAGGCAGCCTTGTTACAATTTCTATTCTACTTCGCACAGACATGAAATGCAGGTCGCACAAGAAACGCCTGTTTGCTTACAGTTCTGGCCTTTTAGCTAAGATTCCAATCAGGCTGAACAAGCAATAAATCTATTAGAATAAAACCAACAAATGCTTATGAAAAAATGTGAATTTATTACATTACATTATTACATTGTTGGTTTTATTCTCATAGTGAGGCATCAGTGCGTGGTCATGAAATCCCTAAAAATGATAAATGCCCAACAGGGAAGAGTTACACACGCCAATAAAAATACGAACGATAAGCTACACAGAACCAATGTCGCACGCAGCCTGATTTAACAAACTATGCAGATCGAACCATCTAACAACACCCAACTGCATTAATATCATCATCAACGGTCACAACACAAAACAGTAAACCATAACTTAGAGAATAAATCAAGCTATTATAATATTATAATATAATAAATTCATATATTTTCATGTGCACTGGTTGGTTTCACTCTCTTAGTGAAGCATCAGTGCATGATCACGAAATACTTTAAAAAACAATAAATCATTTACTTCTCAACTGTTACAGCAACAGAAAGGTTGCGAGTCACACCTATGGACTGCCCGCGGACCTAGACCCCGCTATCACGGCAGCCTGATTACAGACAAGGCAGAGGAGAAAAAAAAACGGGACCCGTAAACCCCCGCAATATTTAAAAATCAGACAACGGTATCCTGGTCTGAGCGCCATGTAACGGACTGCTGTATACAGAACCACGGACGGCTCTTCCCAACCCATCCAATGATACGGTACTTGCATAGACCACGCTCCAGAGAAACCTTCCGTGTGTCCGAAAACGTTGGCCTACTTCTTTGTATTAACAACTGCTATTCTACGAACGACGTTATCTCCCTGTAAGTCGGCCCACTCTCCTGAATGTGTCCGCGGTGTCACAGGAACACATTTGTTAATGAACGTAACTCGTAAACAAAAAATTAAAAAGAAATGTATCTTAACACGTCTGCAGAATTCGATAACAGCACGTCACAAGAAAATTCCGCCCTCCTGCTAGACGGGAGGGAAGTACTGAAACACCAATACCAGATTACTACTACTACTACTGCTACTACTACTACTTCTTCTTCTTCTTCTTCTTCTTCTTCTTCTTCAAAACGCAAGAATTACAGTTATATGGGATATGACGCCGTGTAGCCTGGCAAATCTACCAGACTATACGGCGTCACATCCCAGAAGACAGTAAGTAATCTACATCAAAGTTGTCATCGTACCAGTGAATATATCTGCTACCTGTCGGTAACACCCACTGACCAGCAACCTGTAACCTCAACCCGAATAATAAAAAATATTTGGACGGTAAGGGTCAAGGTGCCCTTAGGAGTGTGGGCATTGAAGGAGACGAGTGGTCAGTCTCACGCCCCGGCTACTTTGCCAGCGGACAGGCAGCCGCTAATGCCTAATTTATAAGCGGAGGCTGCGTGGTCCCTAATGCCGTGCAGGGATGGAACTACTACACCGCCTACGCTACCCAGATCCTGAAGAAGTAATTACATAAAGTAGGCCTACACACAAACAAACGCACAAATGCAGACAGCAGATGATATAGCAACTTGTAACATGATAACAAGACTTTTGATATGCAAGCCTAGAACAAAATGTGGCCTGGGTCAACAAAGGTAAGGTTTTCCTTGTACACGCCATGAAGGCATATAGAGAGATGAGAGGTATAGCTCCCCTCATTCTTAATCAAGGCACTAGATGCAGGTGAGTGGTTAACTTCACGTCCCAAACGCTTAACCCCTGGGAAAGTTTTGATGTTGTGCTGACCGTGCATCTCAGTATAATCTCAGTAATTAACCAACTTAATGCACACATTCTTGTTTTATAATAAGTTTATTATATGCCTCTACATGTTTGGAACACTATGTGCTCATCATCGAGAGGTCAAAATTGTATTATACAGCATCTGGTATCATCACACCTGTAGGTGGCCGTCCCGTGCAGAGGTTCAGACAGTCCTCTCTCAACCTGTGCACCGGACGGCCAACTACAGGTGTGATGATACCAGATGCTGTATAATACAATTCTGACCTCCCGATGATGAGCACATAGTGCTCGAAACATGTAGAGGCATACAATAAACTTATTATAAAACAAGAATGTGTTCATTAAGTTGGTTAATTACTAAGATCCCCGGGAAAGTGCGACGGTACTCCCTCAAAATGAAGCTGTGTGGGCCCCGGAGCCGGTCCGGACGTTTTGAAGAATGTCTTGTCCCTACTGGAATTCGAACCCCGACCGTCCAGCCCGTAGCTAGTCGCTGCATGGACTGCATTACACCGGCTCCTGGGACATTAATAATAAAAGTCATTTTAATCTACAGGCTGCAGCCTTTTCATACATTGATGAAGAATTAATAGCAGATACCAGCTTACAGGCCCAGACCCAACAAACAGTAGCGTTGAATACACGGGCGAAAGCAAGCAGCAAATGGAAACATCCAAACAAATTTTCAAACGCTTGGATGACACGTCCTGCAAATGTTGTGTATAGGAAGTGCTGGTATCTTAAGACACGATAGGGTTCCTTTGAAACTAATGATCGCATGACTTGACAGGTTTCATTACACACCAAGATAACGCCGTCCTACGTCATAAGAACGTATGGGCGAAAGGTGATACAGCTCAACGCCTTTTTACCCCCGTCAAAGACGAAACGTGCCCTTTATACATAAAGGACTCAGTGCGTACCGCGCAATAAACGCTCTCTACCTCGGTTATACAAAATTAATTTGTTAATGTCGCATAAGGCAAAATTCTCAGTTTGTTCTAAGATACGTACAAAATACATAAACGCAATACAAACACCATGCAGAATTTCTGAATGTTAAACCTGATGGTACGTAAAGTAACCGCTGGGCTTTAAAAGGTTAATATCCACGGACAATCACTTCCAGTTTCCAACCATTCTGCCCACGGTACCCACTAGATAGAGGTGACAAAAAAAAGCATACAATTACCGTAAATAAAGCTCCAGTTGCGTAAATGATCGCGTTAAAGAGCTCAGATACTGAAAAACGTCCTTCGGCATCAAATACACGACACATGGGGATTTCCCCAAGCACGTGCGGACCAAGGCACAGACGAAGGTCACGCATAAAACTATTTTGCTAATTGGCAAATTATTTTTATCCTTTTTCTCACCTTTATGCAGGGTGTTGACAGCAATATAACAGAAGCAACCCATGTTTCTAGGGTATACAGTGGTGCAGCTGTTCTTTATTTACAGTTTGTGCCACACGTAATATCACTTCGCTTGTGAAATATGTTTTGTACTTTAACATTAGTTTATTATTATTATTATTATTATTATTATATTCAGCTTAACCTTGACACGTGCACAATCTTCCAGTCTGTAGGCAGGTAAGCGTACAGAACTACAACGGCGAGTGTCCTGCAAATGATAATACCGAAACGTGCCAATAGAGTGTGGGACTGAGCTGTGCGACCCCATTGGTATGCGGTACCAGCCATGTGCAGGGCAAAACATACTTCCTCTTTCAACGGACTCAGTTCAAGTTACTAGCAATACAAAAAACATTTACTCACCAGTTAACAGCGCTGTGCTACCAACATGTTTTCACACCGTCACTCATTCTAGCAGCAGCTTTACGATAGACTCACATTCCATGACTTGCGCCAACAGTTACGCTCCGAAAGGTCCGGCGCACGCCGATATTTTGCGCAAGCCGGAATCGAGTAAGCATACGGTCAACTATATATCCAATTTAAATCCAAACTGCAACACACACGTGATCGGCCGCAGCAAAACCGCCCCGCCGCCTGTGTTATCGCCCAGCAGTATTCTTCTGCCATCTTCGTCTCACCGCGCGTCCATACTCGCAACGAAAAACTTGGCGCGCGTTTCAAAACGTTATTTAATCCTGTTTTAATGGCATAAGTCTGAAACTGCGTCGGTCGCGTAGCGACTGCATTACCTCCTCCGCGAATTACCTCACATATTTTACCTACTTTTTACCCAGCGTCCGGAACCACAAAGCTGTGTTCGAGATTCCTCGAGCAGCGGACACAAGACTCCACGACCAAACATAACAGGTTGTTCCCGACTCCACCACCCGGATACAGTTCTTGGATCACGTGGATCGTATTCATACAACATTTTTCGTAGGATAAAAAATTAAAATAACGAATTTAAATGCAATTTCGGTACTTCTATTACTACTAAATACTTGGACTTAACGACGCACCCGTATCGGTTGGCACACCGAAAGAAACGAGCAGGTTGCTGTGCTGCTATAGCCCCAATTCTAAACTTGTATTCGAAGGTATCCACTTTGAATCCCGGCAAGAATATCGGCTATTCTGCAGTGTTTTCCTAAGTCCCTCCAGTCACATGACAGAACCATACCTCGATTAGGCCACATTTACCTCCTTCTAAATCCTTCCCAATCATCCCATCATCGACGTCACATTGCAGATAAAAAAAATAATTAAACAGGAGGAATAAGGAAGGGAGGCAGTATCCCTACATTCGGTGAAGAAATTTGGAAATCACAAAAAAAAAATGATGTCGGCTGACATGCTGGTAGAGAATCGAATGCAGGACATCGCATATACGAGTCTGGAATGCTATGCCTTTAATGTTCGCCGAATGAAGTCTGGGTGGACGTTATGACGAAGTAAAACACTCCATTTCTTGCGGAAATTAATTCCAAATATATACCAAAATGAAAAAGGCGTACTAGCTGGGTTACTGAATGTTTGTCGGGGGGGGGGGGGGGGCCCTCCCAAAACCCCGAGCCAAAAAAAACCCCTCCCTGTATTAGGTTCAACCCCCCCACCCCACAAA
>Ga0123354_10004688_pt1 | contig 19483 bp, 16 predicted proteins | sample TergutLab28metaG_2_FD_97872 | JGI IMG/M metagenome (GOLD analysis project Ga0123354, IMG submission 97872) | Labiotermes labralis P4 segment gut microbial communities from Petit-Saut dam, French Guiana - Lab288 P4 | ecosystem: Host-associated > Arthropoda: Insects > Digestive system > Gut ...
GGACGGAACGCCGGAGTGGGCTGGCGGGCTCCGGAGTCGCCCGCTCAGCGTAACCACCCACAATCGGACGCGACGAAGGAGACGTCTGGGAGCCCGCGATGGCTGGAGTCCACGCGCGGCGCCTGACCGCCATTGAGATTGGTGGATGGCTGAGATGACCACCCCGTCCGCTTCGCGTCCACCCCTCCACAGGAGGGGAATATTGACTGTCTACCCCAGCCAGCTCATGATCAGGCGGTGGGCGATGGACATCGGCGGTGGGGGGTCGATGTCGCCGGCCGCCCAGGCGTGGCGCACCTCTTCGCGAGTCAGCCAATCGGCCTGGACGATCTCACGGCCGTCCACATGCAAAGCGCCCGGATCGCCGACGTGCGCGGTGAACGCAACCATCAGCGACCGCGGTAACGGCCAGGGTTGAGAGCCGAAGTAGCGCACCTCATCGATGCGAAGTCCCGTCTCCTCGTAAACCTCGCGGTGCACTGCCTGTTCCAACGACTCACCGGCCATGACGAAACCGGCGAACACCGAGCGCCTCTTGCCCCATGTTGGTTGGGCACCCAACAGTAGGCGGTCGTCACCGTCGACCAGCGCCACGATAACAGCCGGGTCGATCCGGGGGAACTGCTGGTGGGAGCATCCCGGGCAGAGACGCACCCAGCCGCCGTCCTCGACCACCGTTGGGCGTCCGCAAACAGGGCAAAAGCCGTAGGTGGCGTGCCAGGCTGTTAGTGCAACGCCGGCAACGGCGGCCTGAGCCTCGTCGTCTGCCAGCAGGGGCCAGACCTGCCGCAGCGGAGTTTGCTCGTCGGCCGGGCTGACGAACCAGGCTCGTTTCGCGTCTAGCAGCCAGCAGCGCTTGGGATCGAACGGGCCGCTAGCTGGGTGCCAGGCTAGGTGTAATTGGGGGGACGCCCCATCGACGGCCACCGATGACACCCCACAGGAGACCACCTTGGCGTCGGCCCTCAACCAACAAAGGGGAGCCCGCGCCATGTCGTCGTCGCCAAGGCTGAGCAGCCTTGACTGGCGCCACGTGTCGTTTGTCACTGCGTCAGCCCGATTGCAGACACCTCGCACACGGAGGCTTGGACTCGGTCTGGCCGGTCGGGGGAGCGCGGCAGATTAGTGAAATAGAGCATTATGAAATGGGCAGACGTGCCGTCTGGCAGCGTGATCTCCTGCGGCGAAGTGTCGACAGTCGTGTCGAGGACACTTGTCCAGTCCTTGACGGTGTCCAGGGGTGGCGACTGCAAAGTGGCATCGGCCGGGATCATTATGGACAAGCCAGCCGGCACCGCCACCAGAGTCAGTGTCATTGTGGTGATCTGCGGGGCCCCGTCCAGCGAAAACACCAGCCCGATGCCTGGCTTCTTCGTCGGAATGTAGTCGATGACATAGCGCTCGGATGTCCAGCACGTGCTGACAAGGCCGTCCGTGGCCAAAGGCACCTGATCCGGGTTGTCCTGGCCATCGCCACCATCAGCCCTGGCGTCCAACTCCGTGATGGCCGTGATAGTCAGAGGCTGCGGTGTCGCCGATGGTGGTGGCGGGGGCGGCGGGGCGCACGAATGGGCTATCAACGCGATAATAACGATCAGCACCACCACCGCCAACGGCACCCACCAGTGGGCCACCAGCCAGCGGCCGGCCAGCTTGGCCATGGTGATGGCCTGGCCGCTTGGCAGCGGCGCGTCGCTATCGTTAGCCGATGGCGTTACCGGCGCCTTTAGTTCGCCACGCGGTGTGGTGTTTCGCGAGGTGATCTCATCGTCGGCTTCAGCCCTCGACGGGGCGGGCGAGAGTATGTCAGCGACACGGGACGCGAGATCGGGAGCAGCGTCGGCAATGCCAAGCACTCGGCGCAGGGCAAGCGAGATGGCCGCTGCCGTGCGCAGTGGGGCCGCCCCGGAGCGGGGTTGGATAATCTGCATGCAGATTGCGTCAAGTACTGGCGGAATGCCAGGCCGGATTTCTGAGGGCGTCGACAATTCGTCGTTGCGCCACTTGGCGGGTGGCAGCCCGAATGTCTTCGGCGGGTCCGGCGTCTTTGTGTCTGGCCAGGCACCTGTCAGGCAGGCGTAGAAAAGGCGCCCGATGGCGGCGACGTCTGCCCTCTCGCGGGTTATGGCATCACCGATCGGCCGGCCCGTCAACGCCTGGAACAGCATGAAACCCTTGATGCGCACTGCACCGGTCGTGGTCAGCATGACAGTCGCCGGGCTCAGTTCGCCGTGGCTTAGTCCAGCCTCGTGCAGCGGCGCCATCGCCGCTGTCACCTCGCCGATCAACCAGGCCGCGTCCAGGGCAGAGAGCGGGCCTCGCTTCAGCAACGTTTGCAGATCGACGCCGGCGATGTCCTCGCAGACGATCAGCGAGACGGGCTCCAGCGGGTCAAAGGCCAGCACGTCCAGCACGCGCAGGAAGCGCGGATCGGTGGCAGCGCCGGCCTGGCGGGCAATCCCGAGCAGTTCGTTTGCCCTGGGATGTGTCGGTGGCATCACATAAACGGTGACTGCGCGTGACAAAGTTTCATCGACGCCGTCCCACCAAGCGATGTGGTCGCGTTCGGTGCGCTTTTCCTCCAGTCGGTAGCGCCCGCCAAGGACTAGGCCCGCATGGATGTCAGCAGCCGCATCCATGGCGCCTGGCTGATCAGTCATCACAAACCCTTCTGATGCTCACTCTGCCGTCTATTTTGCATTATCAGCCGGTGTTTGCGTGGGTGACACGACCGCACTGTTCTTCCGGCTGTGCCGAACCTGCCTCACCCGGAGGCTTGTGGCCACTACGAACGCGATACCGGAGCCGATGATGATGATCCAGCCGAGGCGTCCTGCGGCTGTGGTAACCATCTCGACTTGTGTCGGCGGGCCTACCTTGGTGCCACGCATGGTGTAAAGCTGCAGGGATACCTGGACCGTGCCATTGGCGTGAGCTTGCGGCATGCCTATCACGGTGGCGGTTGCCCCCGGGTCGATGATGACAGGATCCGTTTCAGGCACATTCAGCAAGCGGGGGTTGTCAGAAGTGAACCGCACCTTGACTGTCACGGGGATGCCAAGGCTGTTGATCACGCTGATGGGCATGCGGTTGGTGGTCGCCGATAGATACCAGACAGCGGCGGCGTGGATTTCGACACCGCCGGTGCCCAGCTGTTGCTCCAGTTTGGCGGACGCCAAATCCAGCCAGGTGGCGGCAGAAGCCCAATCGCCTTGCCAGGTGGCAGACACCGCGGCTGGGATCAGGCGGCGGCCATTGGTGGTGGCTCCTATCGGGTCGTCGCCAAGGTTAGTCATCACTGCCAGTTGTTCCTGGATACGTGTCACTTTGGCGGTCAGGCCGTCGGGCAGCGCCATTGGGGACGCCTCGGACCGCCATGTCAGGTCAGTCGGCGTCAGCCCCGCAATCACCTGGGAGAGTAAGGCCGGGCTCCATCCCTCGTTAACCCAGGTGGTGGCTAATTGCGCGGACGCCCCATCACCGGCCAGGACTACGGCCGGTGCTCCCTGCCCGGCGGCGACGGCTAGGCGGGCCGCCCGGGCCATCTGAGGTTGGATGGTGGCAGCGCCGTCGAAGTATGGCTCCGGACCATTGATCTGCTCCAACGTGGTCACCGGTGTGGCGGCCACCCAATGAATACTGTCACCAGTCGTCTGCAATGTGGCGCTTGGGTCCATGGCATCGCTTATCACCATGTTCGGTGCCATGCTGACGATCAGCCTGGCGGCAGCGGGCGTCACGACCTGACCCTTCATGAGGATAGCCAGCGGCAGCGGCGCCACTGGATCGGCGGAATCGATTTTCGTGAATGTCACCAGATGGACGGCGTCCGGCACGGTGGCCAGCGCGTTGATGTCAGGGTCGCCGTATGGCAAACGGTAGGCACCACCGCGCGAGATCAGGGCATCGATGCGGTCGAGCGCCAACTTGGCAGCCTCCTGGCCCGTACCGGGTGTGAGCTGGCCGTCATCGCCTAAAACCTGATAATCGCCGGTTTGCGCTGTTAGTTCGTCGACCAGTTCCGGATCGATGAGCGGTGTGATACCCGGCTGCTCGGCCAGGGTGAGCATCTGGCCCAACTCGCCAGACAGGTCGGCGGACAGGCTCTCGTTCTGGAACACCGCCTCGCTTGGCGTGTCACCGCTCACAGCAGGAGCGATCAGCGATGGGCGCACCGTCAGTGGCACAACCAGCGCGCTGAGAGCCGCGTCGCCAGCCGGGTAGCCCAGAATGAGGCGGGCCCGGGCAAGCACCTGGTTATTGGCGTCAAGCACTTGCACGCCAATCAGGTAGGCGGCGCCGGGGGTCGGCAGCGAGATGCTGCCTGACAACGTGAAGCTGCTGGTGGCACGCGGGCCGAAGTCGCCGGTGCTAAGAGGCTCCGATGGCAAGACGCCGCTTGACACCAGGGCACCCGTAGGGCTCGTCACGTCCACTGCCGTCAGCGCCTTGTCCAGCGCTGCCAGCGTCCTGATAGCGGAAGTCGACTGCCACAGCGTAACGCTTAACCCGGAAAGTGCGCGGTTTGTGGTGTTCGTCACGCTACCTGTGATGGTGAGCGTGGCACCATTCTGCGAAAAGTCTGAGGCGACGTTGTCTAGTTCGATGGTGATCCCTGGGTTGTCAGCCGCTGCCTGCTGTGTGACCGGACCGGTCAGGCTGGCACCGGCAAACACCAGTGCGGCGGCGAATGCGCCTACCATGCGGCGGTGGCGGCTAAACATGCTTCCATGCTACTTGGATTCGCTGCCACTGGTGTTCGGTCAAGGGCGATGAAATATCGCCGGGTGTGCTAGAAGCTGGATTCAGGCTAGAGTTGTGGCGTCTCAGTTAGGAGTCCAGTGACCAAGCTTGTTATCGTCGAGTCGCCCGCCAAGGCTACGAAAATCGCCAGCTATTTAGGCGCCGGCTACACCGTGAAACCCAGCGTCGGCCATGTGCGCGATCTGCCAACATCGGCCGCCCAGGTGCCGGCCAAGTACAAGAACCTGCCATGGGCCCGTACGGGGGTCAACGTGGACGACGGTTTCGCGCCGCTCTACGTGGTCAACCCGGACAAGCGCACCGTGCTGAAGGATCTGAAAGCGGCACTGGCGCAAGCAGACACTTTGTACCTGGCCACTGACGAGGATCGCGAGGGCGAGGCCATCGCTTGGCACCTGCTACAAGAACTGAAGCCGAAGGTGCCGGTCAAGCGCATGGTGTTCCATGAGATCACGCAAGCTGCGATCAAGGCGGCTGTGGCATCACCGCGCGATCTCGACATCGACCTTGTGGACGCCCAGGAGACCCGTCGCATCCTCGACCGCCTTTACGGTTATGACGTCAGCCCGGTGCTGTGGAAGAAGGTCCAGCCGAAACTGTCCGCCGGCCGCGTGCAATCGGCTGCCACGAGGTTGGTGGTCGACCGCGAGCGTGAGCGCATGGCGTTCATCGCCGCTGACTATTGCGACATCGCGGCCACCTTAGGCGTGCTGCCACCAGACGCCCAGCCGGGTGAGCCGGCCGATTTCCAGGCCCGCTTGACTGGCCTTGGGCCGTCCAAAATCGCCCAGGGCCGTGACTTCGACCAGCTGGGCAAGCTAAGGACCAAGTCGGCTCTGATACTTGACATTGAAGACGCCACCACGCTGGCCGCTGCCCTGAAGTCCGACGGTGTGAACTTCGTTGTAGCCAGCGTCGATTCCAAGCCGTCGATACGGCGTCCAGCGGCGCCATTCCGCACAACGACACTGCAGCAGGAGGCCGGCCGCAAACTCGGCTTCACCACGGCGCGCACCATGTCTGTTGCGCAGGAGCTTTACGAATCTGGGCACATCACATACATGCGCACCGACTCCGTGACCTTGTCGCAGCAGGCGATCGAGGCGGCGCGTCGCCAAATCCTGGCGCTTTACGGCAAGGAGTACCTGCCGGAACACCCGCGTCACTATGACTCGAAGGTCAAGAACGCGCAGGAGGCCCACGAGGCAATCCGGCCAGCCGGCGACGAGTGCGTCCCGCCCGCCAAGACGGGGCTGACGGGCGATCAGCGCCGCCTGTACGAGCTGATCTGGCAGCGAACACTGGCGTCCCAAATGATGGACGCCAAAGTGCTAACTGTCACGATCGGCGTCAATGCCGACCTGCCGTCCAAGGCAACACTCAAAGTCACCCCGGTGAGCCGGGCCAGTTTCACCGCCACTGGCACCACCTACACGTTCCAGGGATTCCGCGCCGCCTATATTGAATGGTCAAGCGATGATGACACTGAGGCGGCGGCTGTTTTGCCAACCCTTGCCGTCGGGGCGAACCTGGAGCCGAAGGCGCTGGACGTCGAATCGCACACCACCAAACCGCCCGCCCGCTACACCGAGCCATCGCTTGTGGCCAAGCTGGAGGAGCTCGAGATCGGCCGTCCGAGTACTTACGCGTCAATCATCCGCACGATCACAAGCCGCGACTACGTGTTCAAGCGTGGCTCAGCGCTGGTGCCGACGTGGCTCGCGTTCTCTGTCACCAGGCTGCTGGAGTCACATTTCGGCGACCTCGTCGATTACACGTTCACGGCCAACTTTGAGGACAAGCTCGACGAGATCGCAGCCGGCAAGGCCAAGCGGGGCGACGTACTGACGCAGTTTTACTTTGGGGACGCCCCATCGACTGGCCTGCGCGCCTTGGTCGACGACCTGGGCGACATCGATGCCAGAGCGATTTCTTCCTTCCCGATCGACGGCACGGACATTGTCGTGCGGGTCGGCCGCTATGGCACATACGTCGAGGACGGTGATGGCAACCGGGCCAATGTGCCAGAAGAGATGGCGCCTGACGAACTGACCGGGGGCGTCGCCAAGGAATTGCTGCAGACGGCCCAAACCGCCGTCAGCACAGATCGCGAACTTGGCACTGACCCGCAAACCGGTTGTCAGGTGGTAGCGAAGGACGGGCGCTACGGGCCCTACGTCACCCTGGTTCTGGCAGAGGGCAAGCGCGGCAAGGCGGCGAAGGCACCGACCGCGTCTCTGTTCAAGGCCATGAGCCTTGATACTGTGACATTGGATGACGCCCTGCACCTGCTGAGCCTGCCCCGCACACTCGGCGTCGACGAGAGCGGCGAGACGATAGTGGCTGCCAACGGCCGCTACGGGCCATTCCTGAAGAAGGGCGCCGCCGATTTCCGGTCGCTAGCCAGCGAGGACGAGCTTTTCACAGTCACCATGGATCAGGCGAAGGCTCTGTTTGCCCAGCCGAAGACGCGCCGTGGTCAAAGCTCGGGGACCTCCAGCAGTGGGCGCTCCTTGGGTGACGACGCCGCCTCAGGCAAGCCGGTGTTGGTGCGCGACGGTCGTTTCGGGCCGTACGTCACCGACGGTGAGACCAACGCGACCCTGCCAAAGACCATCACTCCGGATGCTGTCACCCTTGAGCAGGCCAGCCAACTACTAGCGGACAAGCGCGCCAAGGGCCCCGCGCCCAAGCGAACGGTCCGGCGGGCCAAGCCCAAGGGTTAATTCCCTGCGGCAGGGGGCGCCGGCGGATAGGTGGTGCCGTGCTGGACGGAACGCCGGAGTGGGCTGGCGGGCTCCGGAGTCGCCCGCTTGGCGTAACCACCCACAATCGGACGCGACGAAGGAGACGTCTGGGAGCCCGCGATGGCTGTAGTCCGCCGCGCGGCGCCACCTGCCCGCACCAGGCGGTAGGCTAACTGCCATGGAGAAACCCGGGTTGTTCATCGTGTTCGAGGGGGGCGACGGCGCAGGCAAGACCACTCAGGCGGCTTGGTTGGCAGCGGCGCTGGAGCAGGCTGACGTGCCCCATGCGATGACATTCGAGCCTGGTGCGACGTGGCTTGGGGTGCGGGTGCGCGATTTGGTGCTGAACCCGGAATCCGGGCCGATCTGCCCCACGGCTGAGGCGCTGCTTTACATTGCTGACAAGGCACAACATGTCACTGAGGTGATCAAGCCCCTGCTGGCAACCGGTGCGGTTGTGATCAGCGACCGCTACACGGACTCCGTGATCGCCTATCAGGGGGCTGGTCGGGAGCTTGGCGACGGGTTCATCGAAGCACTTGCCAGCTGGGCCACCGGATCGCTCGTGCCAGACTTGACGATATTGCTGGACGCCGACCCGGATGACGCCGTCGCCGCCATTGCCACCAAGGATCGTCTCGAAGGCGCTGGCCTCGAACTTCACCGGCGGGCCCGCCGGTGTTTCCTCGATCTGGCGTCCCGCAATCCGGAGCGCTACCTGGTGCTGCCGGCGCGAGACACACCGGCGGATATCGCCGCCAGCGTCCGGGAGCGGCTTGCGGGCTTCGGGCTGGAATTGTCGGTGCCGGATGGCATGGTTGTCCCATGAGCACCACAACCAGCGTTTGGGACGCTCTGGTTGGCCAGCGGCGTGCAGTCGAGCTGCTGCAGCTAGCCGTTGCGGGGTCGAGGGACGAGATCACAAATGCGAGTAAGGCAATCTGGCACGCATGGCTGTTCACCGGCCCGCCCGGTTCTGGGCGCTCCATCGCGGCGCGCGCTTTCGCCGCCGCACTGCTATGTGAGGACGGCGGTTGCGGCGTCTGCCAAATTTGCCGCACAGTATTATCTGGGGCACATCCAGATGTCACGATCTGCCGAACCGAGCAGTTAAGCATCAAGGTTGACGACATCCGCGAGTTGGCGCGCAAGTCAGCCATGGCACCCGTTACTGGTCGCTGGCAGGTGATCATCGTTGAGGACGCCGACCGGATGACCGACCGCGCGGCGGACGCTTTGCTGAAGAGTCTGGAGGAGCCGCCGCCACGCACCATCTGGATCCTGTGCGCCCCGAACGCCGATGACGTCTTCGTCACGATCCGCTCGCGCACGCGGGAAGTCCGATTGGTGACGCCGTCCAACGATGACACCGTCGGCTTGCTGATGCGGCAGTATGGGGTGCCTGCCGACGTCGCCCAGCTGTCCGCCCGCGTGTCCCAGGGTCACATCGGCCGGGCCAAGGCGTTAGCCGCCGATCAGGCCCTGCGGGATACCAGGCAGCGGATCGTGGACCTGCCCGGCACTTGGTCAACTCTTTTGTCTTGCCTGACCACCGCAGCCGATGTGACGGCTACGGCGCAGGCTGAGGCAGAGGCGCAGACGGCCGAGTTGGATCAGCAGGAAAGGCGGGATCTGGAGGCGGCGCTGGGGTTTGGCACCAAGGGTGCTAGGCCGCGCAGCGCGGCGTCTGCCATCGCATCGTTGGAAGAACAGCAGAAGGCCAGAGCCAAACGTTTGCAGCGCGATGCCATCGACAACGTGCTAACAGAGCTGGCCACCTGGTACCGTGACCTGCTCTGCATCCAGATCGGGTGTTCTGACGGCGAGCTGATCAACCTGACCGTCGCGGAGCGCGTGCGCAGGATGGCAGGGGCCACCACGCCGGCCCAGTCGGTTGCTTGTCTTGAGGCGATTTTGGACGCCCGGCGCGCCATCGACGCGAATGTTGCCCCGCTGCTGGCTCTGGAGGCGTTGTTCATCCAGCTGATGTCGCGTGGCGCCACCACCGCCAGATAAGGCCGACGCGCCGACCGGCTAACGAGTTAGGCACCGCCCCTTTGATAGGCGATGATAGTAATACCGTGTCGTTACGGTCCGAATTGAAAGCGAGCAAAACCCGTGTCCTACCAGCCAGAACGCACAAAGGTGCTTGGCGTGGACGATGAGCCAACCAGAAGCCTCAGCGTCCCAGCCAGTGTGGAAACCCCGGAGCAAGAGGCGTCGAGATTAGCAGAAGAGGCCCGCATCCGCCAGCAGGAGCGGGCGGCGCGCGCCAAGACTCTTGGGGCTGTGCAGACGGCGGAGGACGACGAAGAACTGCCTGAACCACCGGAGCGGGCAGACAACGACAAGTTCCTGGGCTCGATCGGGCTGTTTCTGCTGCGTCTAGTGCTAACCGCCTATCTTGGTGTCCGGGGCGTCCAAGTGATGCTCGATATTCACGGCACCATAGATTGGCTCACCAGTGAGAGGGTGCCTTACCCAGACATCTTTGTTTGGGTGCTCGGCATTATCCTGCTGATCACTGCGCTGATGCTGCTACTTGGCTTTGGCACCAGAACTGCGGCGGTGATAATTGCGGTGCTGACGATTGCGTTGCTTGTGTTCGTACGCTGGGGCTATGCCGGGTTGTTCACACAGGGGCAGGCTGGCTTCCTTGGCGAGACGGACGTGCTAGTTGCCGGCATCGCGTTAACCCTTGTGTTCCTTGGTTCCGGCGGCTGGGCCGTCGATGGTGCCATGAGGCATAACCGTCTCATGGACAAGTGATAGCGGACGCACACTAGCCCGCTGGCATTTTGCGACGTATCCTGTAAAACAGTGTCTCGCACTTTGCGCATCATCAAGGAGGCAGCATGACTGGCCCGATCCGCCAGCGATACAGGTTGGGTATCGCCGTGGCGCTTTGTGCCGCCATGTCCGGCTGCGCCTCGCTACCGATGCCAGTGCCGAGCGTGCCATTCAACTATCAAATTCAGCCGACATCTGTTGACACACCATCTGAAAACGCCCCATCGCAAATGCCGGTGCCAAGCCACACTTACACCGACGTCACGAGCCCAGATCGGGTCGTCTCCAATGAGCCGCCCACAGCCAAGCCGAAGGGGTTCGCCGATCCGCCGCCAGGTTCTGGCTACAGCCGTTACTACGATCAGGGCGTGACTTGGGGCGCCTGCTCAAGCTACACAAGCGGGCAATGTGCCCGCGTGCTCGCACCACTCGACTGGAATGATCCAGACGGCCAGGCCATCACATTGACCATGAGGCGCAAGACGGCGACGGCGGCCCTGGTCGATCCCAGTTCGCCGGATCTGTTCATCAACCCGGGCGGCCCTGGTGGCTCGGCCCAGGATTACGTCGACTATTTCAACAGCACAGGGCTGAAGGGATATAACATCGTGGGCCTCGACCCGCGGGGTTCCGGCGAGTCGACACCGGTGGTCTGCGGCACAACCGCCCAGATCGATGCCTACTTCAACCTGGACATGTCACCGGACAATGATCAGGAGAAGCAGGACCTGATCGATGGCACCCGCGAGTTTGCCCAGCAGTGCCTGCAGAGCTCCGGCGCTCTGCTTGATCATGTCAGCACGATCGAGGCAGTCTACGACTTCGATATGGTGCGGCAACTACTTGGCGATACGAAGTTCAACTGGATGGGCACCTCGTACGGCACGTTCATCGGCGCCGTCTACCTTGAGCTGTACCCGCAAAACGCTGGACGGATGATTTTGGACGCCGCCGTCAGCATCACTGAGGGCAGCGACGACGACAGCGATGGTGGCGTCAGCCAGGCTGATGGCTTCGAGCTAGCCCTGACAAAGTTCGCCGAGTGGGAGGTCCGGACAGGCCGGGCCACCAGCGTCCAAAGCTTCAAGACCAAGCTAACCAACTTCATCGACAGCCTCGACAGCAAGCCGATCTCTGTGGGCAACCGTATGCTGACACAATCGTTGTTCGTCACCGGACTAGCCACTTTCATGTACTCCGGGACGGACGCCTATACCGTGCTGGCGTCAACTTTGTCGCAAACGATGGACCAGCGCAACGGCGTCGTCATGCTTGCCATGGCTGATCAGATGAATGGGCGCAGCCCATCCGGCTACAGCCCGATGGCCACAGCATTCCCGGGTATCAGCTGCAAGGACTGGGCTGATCCGGGGATCGATGCCATGTTCGGCTACTGGGACTCGGTGTCGGCGAGCGCTCCGATCTTTGGCACATACTTCGGGCCGGATGTCGTTTGCTCGGTTTGGCCGGTTATGCCAGCGGCTCAGATCGACTTCCGCGGCGCTGGTGACCCGCCATTCCTTGTGATTGGCGGCACCGGCGACAATGCGACGCCGTACCAGTATGCGGTCGAGATGGCAAAGCAGATGCCGGCCGCCATCCTGGTAACGCGCAATGGTGTGGGCCACGGCAGCTATTCATCAGGCAGTTCGTGCATCGACAAGATTGTGCGCAATTTCTTGAGCAAGGGGACCCTGCCGGATCAGGGCGTCACCTGCCAGATGGACTAAGCAGCTGCGACGAGTTTGTCTTGCCGGGTGGCAAGGCGGCGGTTATCCAGAATGTCTTGCAGCGCTTGGGCTACCTGCTCGTAGCTTGGTGGCACGATGCGCAGATTCGGCCGGGCGGCGTCGGTGCGCTCTTGGCGCAAGTGGCGCTTGACAGTTGACAACGAGCACCCGAGGCGCTCCGATAGCTGGCTGAGTGACTCTGCCGGGTTCGACCGGCGCGCACGCACGATATCGTCGTGGTCGATGTGCGCTCCATTGGTGACGCCCAACAGGTTGTCAAAATTGTCAGGTTCGATGTGCCAGCTCAAGCGCTGGCGTATCGCCTGGCGCATGGCCGGTGTGGTTCCTGCCACAATGCCAGCGACATCGAAACGCACGACGGCGTCATACAGGCATTGACGGCTAAGGGGGCAGCGGGCGCACAAAGCGCAGGCTTTACTCGCAAGTAGCGACCTTAATTGGCGCTCGGCTGGCGGGAGGTTAGCGGGGGCGTCTTCAAGCAGGGGGTGACAGAAGATATCGCTAAATGTTGCACAAGCTGTTTGCCTGTCCATGGCGTGTCTCCTTGTTGGTGCTTTTCCCTAGACCATCCAAGGAAACTACCAACGCATTTCAGCTTGCCACCGCAGGTTCAGGACCTGTGGCTCCTTGATACTCAACTGATGGATCGGATAACTCAACTTAGCGTGAGTACTAGTACTTGCAGGCGTACTACCGGTGTGCCAGGCCGGACTCATAGGCTACAAGAACCAGGCCGACTCGATCGCGGCAGCCAAGCTTTGCCAGTAGGTGCCCGACGTGGGTTTTGACTGTGCCTTCGGCCATGTAGAGGCGTTCGCCGATTTCTGCGTTGGTGGCGCCGGAGGCGATTTCTGTTAGCACCTCGCGCTCACGGTCGGTCAGAGTGCTCAAAGTGTCGCTCTCCTGGGCCCCAAGGTCTGGCAGACGCCCGGCCACCTGGTCCAGTAAGCGGCGCGTGGCACTTGGCGCCACAACGGCGTCCCCGTTGGCGACGGACCGGATAGCCGCCAGCAGGTCTTCTGGGCGGGCGTCCTTAAGCAGGAAGCCGCTGGCGCCAGCCTTGAGAGCGGAGAAGGCGTATTCATCCAGGTCGAAGGTGGTAAGCACAAGCACGTGAACCGGCGAACCTGATTCGGTCAGCCGTCTTGTTGTCTCGACGCCGTCCATCACTGGCATGCGCACGTCCATAAGCACCACATCGGCAGGTACTCGCGCCAGCAGCGCTAGCGCATCGGCGCCGTTCGCCGCCTCGCCGACGACGGAAACATCGTCGCTGGCGTCGATGATCATTCGAAGACCACTGCGAACCAATTCCTGGTCGTCAACCAGCAGCACTCGTATTGTCATTGCATTGCCTCGATTCTGGTATTCGTTTCGCGGTCGATGGGCACCGGCAGCCAAGCTTGGACTCGGAAGCCGCCCTCGGCGGATGGGCCGGTGATCAGATATCCGCCAACGGACAGCAGGCGCTCGCGCATGCCCTGCAGCCCGTGTCCCGGCTCACCCTCCTGTTTGGTGACGAGCGACTCGTCGCCTTGGCCATCGTCATGGATGTCGATGTTGATGGCGGTGTCAGAGTAATCGATATTCACCCACGCTTTGGCTTGCGCTCCGGCGTGCTTCAGCACGTTGGTCAGCGACTCCTGCACCACGCGGTAGGCGACGGTATGCACAGTTGGTGGCACGGCCGGGGGCTCACCGGTGATGGCCAGTGTGACGCACCGGTCGACATGTTCAACCATGCCCGGGATGTCGTCCAGTGTTGGGTGCGGTGTCAGTACCTCCTCATCGGCGGCACCGGTGTCGCGCAAAACCTCGACCAGGTGGCGCATCTCGCCGAGCGATTCGCGCCCGATGCGGGAGATGGTGTCAAGGGCCTTGATGGCGGCGTCTGGATCCTTGCAGGCGATGGCCTGCCCACCGTCGGCCTGCACGATCATCACCGAGAGTGAGTGGGCGACGACGTCGTGCAGTTCGCGGGCGATCTCGGTGCGGACTCTGGCATCTGCTAGGTGGTCGGCCTGGCGGCGTCTGTCAATGTCTGCCTGCTCTGCCTGCTCAGCCGCTGCCGCCTCTGATAACACCTTGTCGGCGTTCGACCGTGCGGCGCGTCCCAAAAGATAGCTGATAAGCAATGTCGACAACAGCAGCGCGATCAGCAGGACAAATAGCTGGGCGTTGGCGCGGGTAATCGGATGCATCCAGCGCTCGGCGCTGCGCAGGGATCCTATCCAGGCAAGTATCAAAGTTGTGATTGAAAGACGCCGGCTGCCCCAGCGGGTAACCGAGTAGATGGCCAGTGGGGTGGAGACGAGCATCCAGTTGGGGCCAGCGAAAACCACGATGTGCATCATGGTGCCAACCAGTATCAGGATCGCAACGACCAGCGGCTTGGCGCGTCGCCACATCAGCGAGCCAGTCATGAGGAAGGCAGTGATCACAGTAAGGGTTATGGCCAGCCAGGCCGGCTGCGCCGCGGCCCAACGGTTCCAGTGCAGCGACTCTGTGCCAGAGGCCACCCATGATAAAAGGAACAGCGCGAAGATGCCGCCGGCAAAGGCGATGTCCTCCGGATGCGGACTGGTAAGCCCGCGCGATGGCACCGTGTCCTCGGGCGGCGTCGGGAATGACACCTTGCGCAACACCGTTTGTTAGTGTAGTTGACGATTATTACAAGTGCACATATTTAAATCAATGGTTGAGCCTGGACGCCCCGTCGCGGGTGTTACAGAACGTGGAAGAATAGATGCACGCACAGGAGGTAAGGCTTTGGCCAGGACGTCCATCAAGGGACAGCATCAAACGGGCGAGCGCGCAGGGTTCGCGTTGCACGACGCCGACATCGTCGACACGGTTTTCGCCGATGGCGAGTCGCCGCTCAAGCACTCGCACGATCTAGACATCCGCCATACCGTTTTCGAGTGGAAATACCCGCTGTGGTACTCGAAGCATGTGCGGCTGACTGACTCCGCGCTGCTGGACACTGCACGCAGCGGCCCCTGGTACGTCGATGACATGACGCTTCGCCACGTGCTGATAGCGGCGCCGAAGACGTTCCGGCATAGCTCCCGCCTCGTGTTCGAGGACGTCCAGATGACTGATGCCGCCGAGACGCTGTGGTGGTGCGACGATGTCAACATGACAAGGGTGACGGCCCGGGGCGATTACTTCGGCATGAACAGTTCGAATATTGTGGCGCAGGACTTGTCGATCACGGGCAACTATGCCTTCGATGGCGCGCACGACATCGACATCACCCACGCCAAGCTGTTGAGCAAGGATGCCTTCTGGAACTGTCACGATGTGGTGGTGCGCGATTCTGTCATCATCGGCGAGTACCTGGGATGGAACTCGAAGAACCTGACGTTTGTTAACTGCGTCATCGAATCACTGCAGGGGCTGTGTTTCATCGATAACCTGGTGATGCGCGGTTGCCGGCTGATCAATACGACACTGGCGTTCGAGTACTCGACGGTGGACGTCGAAGTCATCGGTGATATCGATTCCATCGTCAACCCGGCTGGAGGCGTGATAGTTGCCGGGCGCATCGGACAGGTTACACTTGAGGCCGACCGGATAAATCCGGGTGCTACAACCATCAAATGTGAGAAGGCTGACCAATGACATATGACTTCGACACTGTTGTCGACCGGGCCGGCTTGCACTCGGCCAAGTGGTCGGTAAAGCCCGGCGAGCTACCGATGTGGGTGGCTGACATGGACTTTGCCATCGCACCGCCCATTGAGGCGGCGGTGGCTGCCAGGGCAGCCAGACCGTCGTACGGCTACACGGAGATTGACCCCGACTGGGCGGCCAGCGTGGCCGGCTGGTGGCGCCGTCGCCATGGCTGGGACGTCGACACCGATCACGTGGCGTTTTGCACGGGCGTCATCCCAGCGCTGGCGTCCATCGTCCGGTCGCTAACGGACGAGGGCAGCACAGTGTTGCTGCAGGCACCCGTCTACAACCACTTTTTCAGTTCGATCGGCAATTCTGGGCGCGTGGTTGCCAGCAGCGACTTGGTGTACGAGGACGGGCACTATCACATCGATTGGGACGACCTGGAGGCCAAGCTCGCCGATCCGGCGACCAGCCTGTTCTTCCTCTGCAACCCCCACAACCCGACGGGCCAAATCTGGACAGCCGAGGAACTGGCGCGCATTGGCGCGCTGGCAGCGGCTAATGGCGTGGTCGTCGTCTCGGACGAAATCCACTGCGATGTGACAGACCCGGCAGCGTTGTACGTGCCGTTCGCGGTGGCAGCGCCAGACTGCCCGGCAGTGGTTTGCGTCTCGGCGACGAAGACGTTCAGCATCCCCGGCCTGCAGACTTCCGCAGTGATAATTGAGGACGCCCGGTTGCGCCAGCGCGTGTTCACCGGGCTCAATCGTGACGAGATCGGCGAGCCGAACAGTTTTGCGATCGCTGCCGCGGTCGCCGCATTCAACGAGGGCGGCGACTGGGTCGACGAGATGCGCGCCTACGTGCAGGCGAACAAGGATCACGCGACAGAGGTTATCGAAGCCATGGGCCTGCACGTTGTGCCGGGGCATGCAACATACCTGCTGTGGATCGACTGCGAGTGTTTGGTGGGCAAGGATGGGGACGCCACCGATTTTTGTCACTTCATGCGGGCCAAGACGGGCCTGTTCGTCAGCGAGGGCGCCATGTACTGGGGCCCGCGTTTCTTCCGGCTGAACTTGGGCTGCCCAAGGTCGGTGGTGGACGACGGCTTGGGGCGTCTGCAATCAGCGGTGGACGCGTGGCAAGCAGGCGAGCGCTAGACGTCCGGGTCCGCCTGATTCGGTACGTGCTCAAGGATGTCGCCTGGCTGGCAGTCGAGGGCGTCGCAAATCGCGTCCAAAGTCGAGAAGCGGATGGCGCTTATCTTGCCGGTCTTGATGTTCGACAGGTTGACGTTGGCGATGCCAACCTGCTCGGCAAGATCCTTCAGGGAAATCTTCCGATCGGCCATCACGCGGTCCAGCCGCAGCACAATCGTCACAGCGTCAGCCTATAGCGTTTCATCCGACTGCTGCTGCAGTTTCGCGCCGTAGTCGAACACCAGCGAGAGCATTAGCATCATGATGCCGACTATCAAGGCAAGCCCGTTGGCGGCGTAGCCATAGGTGATCTGGACTGAGTCGCCAGACAGTGCGAGAACTGGGTTTGCGCCGCCGAACAGGAACCAGGTGAGAGTAAGCGAGATCAGCGGCGAGACGAGACCAAAGCCGATGACCCACCAGCCGATCTGGCGCACCTTGGATGTACTGCTACCTGAGAAGGGACGCCCTTCCTGGGTGGCCTTCATGAGGTCCCTCATCAGGCGGATCAGACGCAGCGCCACGACCACAACCACTGCGATCAGGACGATTGCTACCACACAGAACCATCGGATACCGCTCGCTGTCAGTGGCACGGCAGATACCGGCGTATGGAACGTCATGCTGCCACTGGTGAACGTCACGATTGTGTTCGGATTCTGGTCAAGAGCATCTCTGATGACCTGCCCCAGACCGATTGCGACGATCAGCGCGACTCCGCATATCGATGCGATAGCGATGATGATGATGCGCAGCACTGCCAGCACCGTGTCGGTGATTTTCGCGTACTTGACCAGCTTGGTCATGTTGGTTCCTTTCGCCAGTGGAGTTAATGTATAACGCCGTATATTTAACGACTATCATTATATTACCAAGAGCACTGGTGTCAAATCACGACCAGATTCCCCTCTCGTGGAGGGGCGCGAAGCACCGAAAATTCCCCTCTGGGGAGGGCCGCGTGAAACGCGGGGTGGTCCCCCCGGGTGTCGCTGAAGTAAACTCCGGCTCTTCGGGAGGATGTATGGGTGGCCCTACCCGGCTATTGGCTGGCTGTATGGCTGCGTGTCATGGTGGTCGGTCACGTAAGTTGACGTTGCCGGCTGGATTCAGCGGGTTCAACACGGCCAAGTAGGGTTGCGTGATGGAAAGCGGTGGTTTTTGTCACGCTAGTTGACTTTGCAGAACATGATGATGCGTTTGTGCATGGCTGTGTAGGGTTGCGTGTACTGCGGATCGATGGTGCTCGCCAGCGCAGTGGTGACGTCGGGGCGGCAAGTTCTGGTTGCTGATTTGTCGGCACTGTGCACTGCGAGATGACGATAGTGGTCCCCGCTGCGACGTGTTTTGGGCAGGAAGGGGACCATATTTGTCATCTCGTGGGAGTCAGGGGTTGGGTTGGCTGCTCAGCCGGGCGGACAGCCTGGCCTTGTGGCCGGGTTGGTCGCCCGCCCGCCCCATCGGCTTCGCGCGATGGCTCGATAACCCCTGCCGTGGCTGGCTGCATGGTTACGCTGCTTGGGGACGCCCCTACACACCTCACCCTGGGTGCTCCTTTGGTTGTCTTCCGTGACCTGGGTGGTGGTGTCTTGAGGTCTGGTTGCTGTCAACGTCACCTTTCGCGGGTGGGCGCCCAAGATTTGGGACGCCCCTTGCACAGCCCACTTCGGCTGTCTTCCTTGGCGTGTGGCCCGGCTGCACCGTAACATTCCGAGAAATCAGGCGTCCTGGGAGCTTTACGGCACAAGACGCTGGAACATTCGGAATGTAAGCACCGCACAGTGCTGGTGGCGTGGCTCAATTGGCACCCTATCTGTTCACCGAGAGTTGGGTTGTCACCACCTGGGGACCGCAATCTGGGCAGGTAGCTGGTAACAGACCAACTCTCGACCACACACCGGACAGGTCCACCAACTGGACCCGAACTGCCAGGTGGTTGGGGCGTCCCAAACCGGGGATGTTCACCTGTCCAGGGTGACGTTGTAGGCAATCCAACCACCACAAGCCACCGCCCTGGTCGCGGAAGACAACCAAAGGAGGAGCCCAGCCACCACATACCACCACCCAGGGCGCGGAAGACAACCAAAGTGATGTCGAAGGTGACAGCAGAAACCCAGCCACAAGACACATGCACCAAGGCCGCGGAAGATAACGAAAGTGTCACTCAAGGTGAGGTAAGTAGCGAGGTCACCAAGCAGCGTAACCAAATGCGAAGCCCGGGAGGGGCTTCTCGGTCCATCGCGCGAAGCCGATGGGGCGGGCGGACAACCAGCCCAGCCACAAGCGAAGTTGTCCGCCCGTAATGCCTCCCAGCATCACCACAGCCACCAGCCATCATCATCTGTCGTTGACTGTCGACTTAGCGTCACCAAACCGGGAACAACTCGACAATCAACGAACAGTAGAGCCCGCAGATCAATAACTAGCCAACACATCCTCCCGAAGAGCCGGAATGTTACTTCCGCGCCGCCACTTCACACGTCACCACGACCACCCCGTCCGCTTCGCGTCCACCCCCTCACGGGAGAATTTTGCCACCAGCCCACCGCAATTCACGTAATCAGTAGAAACCAGCCCGACATTGGCATGCTGGATTAGAATCTGCTGCAAA
>Ga0123354_10004689_pt1 | contig 19481 bp, 18 predicted proteins | sample TergutLab28metaG_2_FD_97872 | JGI IMG/M metagenome (GOLD analysis project Ga0123354, IMG submission 97872) | Labiotermes labralis P4 segment gut microbial communities from Petit-Saut dam, French Guiana - Lab288 P4 | ecosystem: Host-associated > Arthropoda: Insects > Digestive system > Gut ...
GAATTAACAGTATTAGTCTTGGTATGTTTAAGGAATGTTGCATTGCCAGGCCTGTTTGCCAAAATAATGCATGAAAGTCATTCCTTGGGATGGATGTGTTATATAATGCTGCCATTTTCCCTCATCAGTAGGTACATAAATAATATTTTATACATTGAAACTTTAACAAGCCTGTGTTAGATATGAGGTTTTTGTGGTGGTGGAGATAAACGTTTTCTGGGTTATATGACCATGCAGTCCTACTTGTCACCCTCAAGATGGAGACTCTTCATCTTAAATGGTACTTACCTACCAGACTGCCTGGTTATAACCCTGAAGATCGCAGTATAAACATACATCAATCGACCTGCTTGAACCTCACAGCATCTTCATTTTGCTAACTTCAGTGTGCATATGTGTGTTTTTGTTTGCAGCATATTCTGATTTCAGTTAATTTATAGGAATGTTGACATGGAAGGGATAGTTTATTTTGGGATTATATATATTTTGCATATTTGTAGTGGATTTGCCTAATGTATTCTTGTTGGTTTCTCATAATGCCGGGGGCTCTGTCATTTTCTTATTGCAGAAAGCAGGGTGCCCTAAAGAGCCAGAAAATATTCACAAGCTGGAGTGTAACTTGGCTCTTTTAGTTTGAATGGGTCTCAATACCACATATTTAGTCAGTCGTTCATGGAATATAAATGTATATATGCTGTCGGGAATGTTGAATGGTCGTGTGTTGTTAACTTCCCATAAATTTATTGAACATCTAGGTATTTATTGAAATAACAGATTTTACACTAATGGTAGCATGTCCATTGACTCTTTTATCACACATTAGTTAAAACTTGGAATTATCAAACATTCTATGCTTTACCTGGGATTCATTCTTTATTCTCTGCAGTAACTAGCTAAAGTGTTGAATGGCCACTCATAAACTTCAAATTCCCAATCCTGTTATGTTACAGAATAACTAGGTTGTTTTGTGCAATAACATACGTCATACATAATGATAACACATATTCTTGTTTCTGCCGTTTGTTATCCGTACTTAGAATGCTTGTATGAGTGCTTTATATCTCGGCTGCATTTTTCTTAAACTGATGCTTGCAAAGAAGTTTGTGAGGCAGAGGTCTTACTGTAAGTATTCATCGTTAGATGTATTTGTGAATAAGTCGCAACACATTACTCTTTGCTTGATCGTGTCTCTCAATCCTTTCGTCTGTTTGTATACAACAGCTGGACTTGTGATGGATTTCTTGAAACCCCGTGTTGGTAATTTTCTCTACCATATGCTGTTAATTCTAATTTCTGTTGAATCACACAAAAATATTGGACACTTTTCAGAGGAACATGACAGGGTGTATTGAATGAAAGAGAGGGAGATAACATGTTTTAAAAATGTAGAATGTGAATTCAAAATGGCCAAGTATGAAAACACATCACTAAATTCTAAGAGATAAGTTTCAGCTGGATGGCTTTAGTTCAAGAAACTATACAGATTTTAAAACATACAGTTTTAGCACATCCACAGTAAAAAAAATAACTTTCTGTTCAAGTTTTCCTTTGTGAAGTGCCTGTGATAGGAAGTTACTTGGTTGAGAATTTAGTCTTGTTGATGTCATGACTGGTACATGGCTACTTATAATACAGAATTGATGGACGAAAGTTTAAATTGCATGTAAATAACAACATACTGAAATTGGAATGTAGGTGTTTCCTAACTTTCAGACTGTTACTGGAAACATTATACACATTTTTAGGCGCATTTACAAAATTGTGAAAAGCAACTCTTAGCTTTGTGATGTCTGTCTGTCCGTTCACATGGAACAAACAGCTCAGCTCCCACTGGATGGATTTTCATGAAACCTGATATTTGAGAATTTTTCAAAAACCTGTCAAGAAAATTCAAGTCTCATTAAAATCTAACAAGAATAATAAGCACTTTACATGAAGATCAGTATACATTTGTGATCATATCTCCCTCAGTTCTTCTTAGAATTAAAAATATTTCAGACAAAAGTTACAGAGGAAATAAACCACACATTTTATGTTTAATAACTTTTTTCAAAAATTGTTCTGCTGATGAGATTATGTGGATGAATATTGTACAGCCATGCAGACCACAGGTCACAATATGGTGCATGAGCATTGCATGTTGGAAAACTAAGGCTACAAATACACAATCAGAATATGTAATACTTATTGCCTTTCCACTGCAACAGTGGTTGCATAAATGTGCTTCAGTATTACGTTATATGTACATTGCCATTCTGTTATTATTTTATTTCACTGAGTTTAATTTTAACTAAAAATGTATAATTTAATTGGTCTTTAGCATTCATTTTGTAGTCTGTCTTACAACAGGTCCTTAGCCTCTTCCAAAACAGTTCTCAGTACAATGCTATGTAATACTTCCTCTTTCATATGGCTTTTTAAATCCCAGGTTTTGGCTGTGCCAAAGTACTGTTCAATTTTAATGTGCACTGCTTGACAATAAGGGTATACATACAATGGAGCAGTGTTTTTTTCCTGTTTGCCCACTAAAGGTTAATTTTAATACCATTTGTTTTAGCCATTTATGAATCCTTATTGTTTTGTTCTGTTCTAATCTTCACCAAAGTCATGTACACTGAAATCATGTAATGTGAAGGTACCTGTGTTTGATGGCATGTTAGAATATGTGCCTGCAAAAGCTTGCTGTTTTGGCCGAATGACTGGTTTGCATGTGTAGTGTGTTGAATTTCTACCTGGTTCTGAAGCCTTAAATTTGCCCCTGTGCATGTCATGTAGTTATATGGGGGAGTGGATGTAGAGCTGGATTCATTGTTAACTTCAGGACTACAAGAAGATGAGTGGTCAGTCAGCCAATGTGGTGGACACTTTAGAGACTAGAAAATCTTGTAACTTTGATTGCTCAGTCGTGTAGCTTGTAGCCTAGATGCTATAGTGGCTGTGCTGTTAGCTGGTTCTTGATATGAATTTAATTTACAATGAATGACAGTGGGGCCTAGTTCCAGGCGCTGTAGTGTGGTATCTTGTGGTTGCATGATCTGCAGCTCTTCCAGTGATGAGGCTGCTCTGGAGAGAGTAATTTATTCCTCTTCTGCTAGGGTATTAGGTTCAGTTCCCATACTTCTTCAGAACCATTCCTGCTTTTGAAAAGGGTGCACTACACTCTTACAAGATAGTGGCAGTTGTTGCAGTGAGCCCAAGAAGGCAGTTTTGTCAGTGACTGAGGAAATGTTTGTTGTCAGCCTCGCTTGTGTAGTTATATTTCTCACGGGAAGGTGCTTCAGATATGCACGTAGTGTAATATTTCTGCTGTTACAAGTAATTTTTAGACGTGTTCTGATTTTATTTAATGCATTTACCATGAAATATTCAAGGCAAATGCACACATCTGTTGGACTGTGATAGAAACATGTAACCATGGACTGGAAAAGTAGCTGTGTGTGTGTGTGTGTGTGTGTGTGTGTGTGTGTTCAAGTGTCGTACGTATATTTGATGAGTGTTACTCTTACACATTTGATAAACTTATTTAAAATGTGAATGTATATTAATTTCTGTTAACACATATATTTGTTGTAGAAAATTTTACTTCATATTATGCAGGGAATTTAGCCTTAGTAGAAAATATTATCTGCTACATTTAACTTAATTTTGGTCTTGTACAGGGCAGTGGGTGAAAAGTGTCCAGTGTCTTCTGTATTCCTATGGTTTTTTCTTTACGAGTTCTTGCCATCTGTTTTAATCGTCTTGGTGTGTTCCAATGCCTTGCTGAACCATCTCATTACAGATTGTCCCATAGGTCTTTTTCTTTCAATATGTGTCATGCCGTTCTCTCTATGCATGTCAGTTAACCCTTATTTTACATTGTCAAACTGTTGTCCTTTCTTTTCCAACTCCGTTAACAAATTTTAGATTTAGACATTTTCTCAAAAGTTTGTTTCCTTGGAGTAGCCTGTGTCTTAAAAAGTGAATAATGTATGTAACACTGGTGGGCCGGGTAGCTCAGTCGGCATAGCGACTGGATTAGCTACCAGCAGCAGCAGCAGCAGCAGCAGCAGCAGCAGTGCTAATATGTCCTTGTATCATATAATAAATAAAGATTCTTCTTTATGTCTTTATTTCAGGAAACTGTTACAGGTTTATATGTGAGTCTGAACAGTTTTCTTGGATTTGGCCAAGATCATGTAGAACACAATTACAGAAAGACTGGTAATGCTGTTTATCTACATATTCATCGAGTAAAGAAAGAAGTGAGTAGTATTTAATTATCCTTTGTTTGTAGAACCTTAATCATTACCACTGATACAAAAGTTTATCATTAGACATAATTCTGATCCAGATCTACAGTCACCATATTCTGACTATCCATGTACTGAAGATTCATGTTAATATTTTTCCTGTGTATCCTTTGTCTTCACATTGGTTGCCTTCAATCAGGTTTCTCCTCCAAAACCATTCATTTGAATTCCCATCTAATGTCATGCAGTGGAATTTTCACATTTTGTTAATGTTCATTTAACTGATCCCATGGCAGTAATGTAAGCGTTGACTTTTCTTTGTTCAGTGTTTTGCCCAGTTAGCATTAAAATTCACAACTTCACAGTGAAATGTTATTTGTGTGTGTTCAGTGTTCAGTGTTAAATTTGTGCATATTCTGCCACATAGAGTTCAGAACTGCTGTTTGTCAGTGCTGATATGATGTGTATGTTTGTACTGATAACAGTGTGTGGCTTAAGGTGCACAGTTTTTAATGTTTCATTGTTGTAGTAGGATTTTAATGTGTATGGGACCTTTATTTTGAACTAGTTATTGATAGTGAATACCTACCACCATCCTGTGCCGTTGTCACAAAATCTGGGTGCCTTAACTTTCTGGAACCCTCTGGGCCTGTCCAGGCCTGTAATGGGACTGCTTTACCTCTTTATTGATAGTGAATAGGGACCATGATATTGTAGTTAGTGTACTGACTTGCTATGGGCTGGGTGGTCAGGGGTTCAATCTCTGGTGGGGGAAAGGGATTTTTCCTTTCCCACCCCCACCCAGACCAGAATTGGATTCCACCCAGCTTCCTGCAGTAGGTACCAGGCCTGTTACTGGGGAGTAACACAGCCAGGGCATGACATTTACTATGCACCCCCATCTGGTGCCAAGGTTAGGACAGAGTAGAGCGATACCATTACTCTTCGTCTGTGCCTTTGAGGCATGTTACAGGGAGAACTTTACCTCTTTATTGGTAGTGGGTTCTAGTTGAACAGCTCCTTTGGTATGTATGTTGAGACAGCCTGACCTGACCGTACAGTGTGAGGCAGAGCTAACCTTACGTGCAAGAATTTTCTGAGTAAGATTGGTACAGGTTCAGGTTTGCTGCCTGCTTCATCACACAACTTACGTTGTACATCTCCCTGTATATACCGATACAAACTGTATTGCCAAGTTATCCTATATTTTAAGATCAATTTTAATATTGTTCTACCATCTTTGCCTATTTGACCCAAGTATTCATGTCTCTTCTTTCCAATACTTGTCACATATCCTGCCTACTTTACCTTTCATTTTTTGGATTATCCTGGTAATAGTTGGTGAGCTAAACATAAAGAGAAGCTCTTTATTATGCCACCGCCTTTCTCTTATTTCTCCATCAGAATCCCAAGTAGCCTTTCAAGCACTGTATTATAGAATGTCCTAAGTCTATGTTTTTCCCGTAGTGTGAGATTTTCTTCCCGATTAACGTACAAAACCTAGCCACCAAACTGGTCATACAAACTGTAATTTCAAAGAGAGAGACAGAATGATTACCAGAATACAGATGAGAAGTGGTGGGAATGTGTGGAAGGTAGGCATGGTGGGAGGGGTTATAATTCCTAGACAGACAGTTGGTGAAGAATCTGTGTTCATTGTTTTCCTGACCTGACCATGTGTATGAATATTAATCCAAATAATTCTCACCAAGCAGAAAAATTTGCTCTTCGAGCAATTCAGCTTTAAAGTTTTAAACGTCACTTTTTTTTTGTAGATACCCACCGAACAGCAAAGAGATGGACCTGAGAAGAAAATAACACGTCTGGCTATTGGTGTTGAAGGTGGCTTTGATCCTGATTCTGGCAAGAAAAAGTTTGAGTATGAGGAATCATATTCCATTGTTATGTTACCAGATTTTGTCAGAATACCTTGGCCAGATACACACCTTCCAGAAGTAGTGAGTTTTGAGTAATACTTTGTATTGGCTTATAAATATTGTATGCTGACTTACACTCAAGCAACCTAATAACACTTGCTGTAAAAGGTTTGTACATAAACATATTGATCAATGAAGTTCTACGCATTACCAAAACAGACAAAGTATAATGACACTGACACATTAATTTCACAACGGGCTATTGTGTTACTAAATTTGATACTAAATCAAAATTATTTTCACTACTGCAACAAACTTCTCAAACTAAATAAAGGAGTAGGAACAGAATGTTATGCTGCAGGTATTATTGGCAAAATATTCATTCGGTATTTTGAACAACTTGTTTCAAATTTATGTTTGAAACAAAAGGTACAGTTAATTGTAGTAGGTGTGTTTGTTGATATCCTAATAATCTTTAATTCTTCAATCATAACAAAAAAACAGAAAATAAATACAATGAACATTCATTCTACTCTTGCTTATATGAACATACGAAAAAAATAACTGCATCAGTTTCCTAGACTTACTCATTGTCAAGGAGGACAAACTGGAAATGGATATATGTAGAAAACATACAGCTACAGACATTACTGTACAGTTTAGTTCCAGCCACCACATAGAAAATAGACTAGCAGCATATTGCTTTGTTATTAACTGAGTACACCAACTACATTTAACACCACACAGAAAACAACAAGAAACAGGTACTGTAGTACAGATAGCAAAAAACACTGCAGTCCCTTTAGACATATGATACAACAGCTAAATAACAATATAAAATGACAATCTACTCAGTGAACCCATCCCCAAAATCAGTCGCCTATTTCTTGATTTTCTTTGAAATATCGGAAGGAAAGCCATGACTGCATTTAAAAACACAAACCTCAAAATCATATTTCCTGCTTTTAATACAGTATATAATCTGTTGCAAACACACACACACACGCACACGCACCCACACCCACACCTGCACGCACACGCACAAACTAACAAACAAACCCTGAAATATCTACATAGAGGTATTTTTCATATAAAATACCTCACCTGTAATAAGTTGTATGTTGGTCAGATTGGAAGGAATTTATTATTAAGATTTCATGAACATATTAGATATATAAGAACTAACAACCTTGCAATGTGTGTATGCTGTGTATGTTCTGGACCACCAACTTCATTATGGATGTATACAAGACACAGTGGAGCTAATAATATCTGCACAGAATGGGGCATATGTGTACTGTCTAGATTCTTATCTATATACAGATGTGTCAACAATGGGGTTTATTAATTTAAGAACAAAATGTAGGCAAATGTAATCAGCTGCACAACATTGCACGAGACATCTTACCTCAATGCACATGCACGTAAGATAAATGTCGTATCAATCTGTAGTAAGTTGTTTACAGTCCCACTCAGTACAGCGTATTCTTTCGTGGTGCACACGCAATGTCTAAGCCTGGGGTACACACTATAAATTATTTCCTGTAATATATAAAGCTCGTAATAATTTTCTAACAATAATACTAATTTGAGTTCATTAATTACTTACAGATCTTATGATCCAATTTAAATAGGAAAAAATATCCTTACCAAAGGTGTTTGGATACAGCACATTGCATTATTTGAATACCTTACTTTTACTGTAAATTTAATACATTTTTAATGTTGTATCTACTTACAGATGGACACCACAGTTTTAACATTGTATTTAAATGTGAATTGACACTGATATTTATATATTTGCCATTTACATGTGACTGGTTGCGATATGTGCTGTATGTGTCTTTGAAGCTTGTAGCTCACTGAAAATGGCTACAGTCTGTGGCCAACATGTGCAAGGGGCAGTGAATAATAAATATTGTGCAGTGAGTTGGAAATGGAATTATGCATATGCACATTTTCAGATATGCGACTTATCTGTGTACCGTTTGTATTTGTGAATGGAGATGTGCATGAAATCGTCTTTTGTCCTTTCCCATGGTTGAGCGAAGTTATGGCCTTTTCAGTAGGTGGGGAAAGGGGAAAGGTGGGGTGACCAGGGGAGGGAATGAGATATAGTGTGCAAGTGCTTGAGCATCTCAGACTGTGGTTTATTTGTTTATTTTTATTATTGTTGCATCTCTGTCCCTTTATTTGCAACTGTCCTTGTGCTTGGTTGGTGATATTAACTTACACCAGCCAAAGAGGAAAATACTATTCCACTGATTTAAATGTCCTCAGAAGAAGAAATGTGAAAATACTGTTCCGCAGTGCCATGACATTCCTAGCATGTTCTACATTTATAAATAGAGGTCTTAGGCTCTTACAAGCAGGTCTTCTTTTACATGATTTCTTTTTGCATGATTTTTGCTTCAACACAACTAGAAAATTTACGCCACTAGTCGAATTTATATGATAATTTTGAGTTTAACATGATTTGGCATACATGATATGCGATCTTTTTTGGTTTAATGTGATTTGGCTTAGATTGGCCCTGGCTGCACTAGTCTGGTGTTGGAGGCTGGTAGAAAGTGACGGCACTGTACACCATCAGTCACGTGTATGAATTGATTACATTGGTGGTATAATCACACAGTTGATGTAGTTTCCCCTTCAACAGTATTGGATATTTGTTACCCAAATCAGTGAGAAATGAAATCTACATCACCTAGTTATTCCAAGTAAAAAATTGGTAGAAGACAATCACTATTGAAGAGAAATTAGATGTAATGAGGCTACTTGAAAAAATGAATGAATTGTTGACATAAGCCATAACATTAGCATACATACAATTTGTGACAGTGCTGAAAGAATTACAGAAAGTGTTAAGTCAGGAACTGAAGTGTTTGTGTAGCAAGACTACCACAGCCCTGTCGGAATGAACTATACCAAAAACTACGGATGTGAGTCTCTTACATTTTTATCATATTAGTCATAAATAAATATGTTGTATAGAAGGGTGTGTATACTGTATGTACAGTAGACATACATTACAGGTCCGTACATCCACTAATGGTATAGTCACACTGTATAGGATGAAGATGTCAAACCCCTAACCCCCAGGATATACACTGTTTTAAAAGGGAATTTTGTGCTCAATTTGCATGACATTTTTCAGGAACATAACCCTAGTATAAAATGAGACCTGCCTGAATAGGTATAAAAGTTTGTCTGAAAAGTAATTCTTGTTAAAATTTCCACTTATGAGGGATGATTTTTCTTACTGTCATCCTTATGATTATTGCAGGACTCATGAATTATTGACACATCACCTCCTAGTAGTCATTCTTATATTTTTCCTCTCCAAGTGGCAAAACTAAACAAGTGCACATATAAGTGCCCTTATGACTAGTCTCTTCTTTCATGAATGAAACATTTTTACAGTCCAAGTATTGTCATCTGTGGTTGCTTTGCTTCTCATGGTTACTGTAACAAAAATGGATGCCTTAACCTTGGCAGGTGGCACAGACGACAAAGGGGGGAGACAGTGCCTTTGTACTTAGGTCACAAATGGGTTTCTTGTACCAGTCATGGATGGTGGATGTTTGTTGAGCACTGTAGGATTATAATTGACAGGGGATAGTTGAAATTCTTAGAGAGAAACCTGTACCAGTGCCACTTCATGCCCCACACATCACATGTGGAGGACACTGAGGCCAAACATGAAATGAACCTGGGCCTCTGTGATGTGAAGTTGGAAAATAAGTGCCTGAGCCTATGGCTTGGCCAGAGCTACTGTCATGGCTGGAGAAGTGCTGCCAGCAATGTGAAAGTAGAATTGAGAATGAGAAATGAAAATTTCAAAGGAAGAAGCAGTGAAAGCTTTCTAAGAAGGTGTCATAAAACTTGTCTAAACTTCTGAAAATTTGGGGTCCTTGTGGTGGTGACTATGAAGAATTCTCATTTCCAAAACACTGATAAATTTTTATGAGGCTATACAGCATGACATCCAAGAAGATGATTGCATAGGGTGTCCCAAAAAGAGTTCAAGATTTAAAGTATGCACCTTGTTGTTCTGTTAGGTTGGCAGCACTGAAACTTTAACATCTGTTATTTGTCATTTTGTGGTAAGTAGTCATGGAACGCTACACAAAGGAACAACACATTATTGTGGAAAATTTATTACAAAATTAAATCTTGCACATTTATTGGGACACCCCATATTTGTGGTTGTAACATGTAGTTTATTTTTCAGGTGAATGCATCTGTGAATGCGATAATTGAAGCTGACTCTGCTACTAAGCTTGCTGAACTTGAAGCATTGGCTGGAACGTGGGATGGCGAAATTCGTGCAGTTACAAAGTAAGTGGTAAATTATTGTTTTATTATGTTGTAAAGAAAAATATTTGTACTTGGTTATAACTTCATCAAAGGGACCCAGTAAATTGAGTCAATATAAATGAGTGTCACTGTAAGCGAGTTGTATGTTGGAAGTGAAGGAAAAATATCTGGAGACAAAATACTAGCCTGTAGGCATATTGTTTAATGTTAACGCTATCATCTACTTGAAACTAAAATTACAATTAAAATTAATCTTGTGTAATAGTAAATTTCCATACAGGATTATGGTAAACAATACATTAACTTAAAATTAAAATTTAACAAGAACAAAGTTGTCATCAGAAGAGGACCGCTCACTGAGACGGTCACTACTCTCTTGCTTAAACTGCTGAAGTAGCGCCTCATTGATGTCACTTCATACAGGCTTTTGAAACTGCATTTTTATATTATTCTTGATCTGTTCTGTTCAAATGCGTTAGGTTCTGTTTTTCCAAAAGCTTTGGGTCGTAAAATGTATGAGACAAAATTCCTGACTCTTGTAGTTTCATCCCCCCCCACATTTTCTTTTTCTCTAATCACTTTAACTTTCTGTTTGAAGCTCAGAACCTTTCGTTGGTGAATGTAGCCATTATATTACTTTACCAGTCTCCTGTTAACTGCATGAGTAGTAAAATGGAGGGATCCTTAACGCACAAAGTGAATTACCATTACTGTTGTCATTTCCTGGCTTGGAATTTATTTAGCTCTCTGAAAGAGTTAGACAGCTTGCCGTCTCAAGGACAAGGAGATGTTAGAATATTCAAAATAGCCTGCTTCTCTTATGTATGTTGTTCTAACAAGCCAGAAGAACATGTGCCTTATGGTGAATTAGTGGGTACTGAATGTATAATACAGCCAAGGTGTTAAACTGACAGAGGTCATTTTAATGGAGGTCAGCTATATAAAACTGTTTTAAAGTCAACATGTGGTCTTTCAAAGTATCATGTTGGCATGTTTGTTAGTAGTGACTAAAGAGTATTACAGTTTATGTAGTCAGTGTGAAATCAGAAATATCCATTATCTGCTTTGATCGGATACTTTTGGTAATATCTGTCTATGACTGACAAACATTTTTTCGAAGAAGTAGTGTGGTAATTGTACTGTTTATGGAGGGATCCCCAGTTTGTGTCAACTTGCTAGCCCTGCAAGTGAGAGTGTACATTGTGGGTTGGAACGTGGTGTTGTATGTGACCTATCTGCTGAAGTGGCTATCAATCCTATTGCTATTTCCTCTGCCCCTCTCCTTCTCTTGCTGACTGTCTTCTTCAGGGTCAGCATTCTTTACTTCATTTGGTGTGCGTCAGATAATCGGTGATGAAAATAAGTTGTAGTGCAATTACATCATGAATTCTCATTTTTCAATTAGAAGCCATTATTGAAATGCTGTACCCTTTATAGGAAATAAAGTACACGTAGAACCCAGCATGTCACTCTATGAGTTGCTGGTATGAAATTAATTATGACTTAATGAGCAGCTACCAACTCTGGGGCCAAACCAGCTTCTTAGTGAATGGGTACCAGGGTTCTTTCCCAGGGTGTGCAGTAGACTGCTCATCTCCATCTAGTGTTGAGGTAAAGAATGAGTGGAGCTATACCTCTTCTGTCCCCTGTATACCTACAAGGTGGGAACAGTCACAACATACTTTCACCTCTACATGTACTAGTGCATGTACATGGGTGCGTGCATGCGCGCGCACACACACACACACACACACACACACACACACACACACACACACACACACACACACACATGCATGCACGCGCGAATTAAACAGAAAAGATTACATTATAATGAATGACAATACATGTTACAAGTTTTTAAAAATTGAATATTTGTAATAATGTTCTTTACTGATCACTGTCTGGTGGTTGCAGAATTTAGGGAAAAATTTTCAGTAAGGAAATAACAGCAAAATAGTTTGATGTGGAAAGATTTAATATCAGGAAGCTAAATATGCTGAAGGCTAGGAAACAGTATCAAATTGAGATCACGAACCAGTTTGCAGCTTTGGAGAACTTAATTGATGGCAAGAACATAAATAGGGCTTGGGAGAACATTACAGAGAATATCAAAACCTCATCTAAAGAGAGTCCAGTTCTGTGTTAATTGAAGCAGCATAAACCATGGTTTGATGAATGTTTACATTTTTAGATCAAAGGAAGCAGGCTAAAGTTCAGTGGTTACAGGATCCAAACCAAAGCAGTGTAGATAATCTAAACAATGTAAGACATGATGCTAGTAGGCATTGCAGAAACAAAAAGAAGGAGTATCAGAAAGCTAAAATTGATGAGCTTGAAACTAACAGTAAGATAGAAGATATCAGAGACTTGTCACAGACTCCCACAGTATTTTTTCTAGGTGGAGGAACAATTTTTCTTAGCTTTTTGAATGTACATGGAGTTAATGATGTTAGGCAGACAGAAATACACCCACCAGAACCACTAGAGCCTGAGCCGAGTGCCTTTGAGTTTGAGTTGGCTATTGAAAAGCTAAAAAGTCACAAATCACCAGGTATTGATCAAATTCAAGTAGAAATGATTAAAGCAGGGGGTAGAACAATTCACTCTGAGATCTATAAACTTACTAATTTTATTTGGAAGAAAGAGGGTGTGGAGGGAGTTGATCGTTGTACCTTCCTATAAAAAGAAGGGTGATAAAAAACAGATTGTATTAATTATAGAAGCATATCACTTTTGTCAACTACGTACAACATTTTATCCACCATCATTTGGGAACTAGCTTAACGAATAAAAATCCTATTCAGGAAGAAATTAAGAGCAGATTGAAGTCAGGAAATGCTTGCTATCATTCAGTGCAGAATCTTTTGTCTTCCAGTTTGCCACCCAAAAATAAAAAGATTAAGGTGTATGGAGCTATAATTTTGCCTTTTGTTTTGTATGGGTGTGAAATTTGGTCGCTTACATTGAGGAAGGAATGCAGGCTGAGGGTATTTGAGAACAGGGCGCTGAGGAGAATATATGGGCCTAAGGGGGACAAAGTAACAGGGGAATGGAGAAAACTACATAACGAGTTGCTGAATGAGCTGTACTTCCCACCAAATATTATTTGGGTGATAAAATCGAGAATAATGAGGTGGGCGGGGCATGTAGCATGTGTGGGGGAAGGAGAGGTGTGTAAAGGGTTTTGGTGGGGAAACCTGCGGGAAAGAGACCACATGGAAGACTCAGGCATAGATGGGAGGATGATAAGCTGGATCTTCAGGAAGTTGGATGGGGGTCGTGGACTGGTTTGATATGGCTTACGATAAAGACAAGTGGCTGGCACTCGTAAGTGCAGTAATGAACCTTCAGGTTGCATGAAATGTGTGGAATTTCTTGACTAGCAGAGAACCGGTTAGCTTCTTAAGACAGACTCTGCTCCCTGGAGTAAATAAGTAAGTAAGTAAATTCAAGTATGATTGACTACTTTGGATACTGCTATAAGGTTTTTTTGCTGCTACAGGCATACTTATATCTTTCATTTCACAAGGGACTGCTGGGGGGAGAAAAGCATAAGTACAGGAAAATGAAATTTTGCAGGAAAGCGTTGCGTTAGAATCCTGAGAAAACAGTGGCAAAAAATGAAAATTTTACTCGTTGCACTTAGGCCTGAAAAATAATAAACAAATAAAAAATTACTGGAATGTCTGTGTGAAAACCATTTTGACCAAAGGATTCTCTGATTGACTACTGCGTAGTTTAAACCATATGTTTAAGATGCAAGTGCACCAATATCAAGTTCAAAATGTTTTGCTTTTTTTTTATTTATTTATTTATTTATTTAGAACTGCAAATTTACAATCTACTCCCAGTGGAGCAATAAGCAAATGTGAGGTAAGAGACAACGGGAGGGAGTAGTCATCCATCGATGAGACTCCGATGGGCCCCATGGGGCGGTAGGCTCAAGTTAGTCGCCGGTCACAGTATGAAGATCAGATGGCCATCGGCACTTTAGCCGCCGGGCAACGTTGGGGGGCGTAGACAAGGTAGCAACCAGGGTGTTGCGATGTCCAGCCAGCCGGCTGTGGTAGAGAAGGGAGGATCTGTAGATCTCCGCTGAGACGATTGGTATACCAAGGTCAGTATGCAATTGGAGGTTGGAGACATACCAAGGGGCGTTGGCAAGGGAGCGTAGAATTTTGGATTGGAGACATTAAAGGATTTGCATGTGAGAGGGCTTCGCACAGTCCCACAGCTGGATTCCGTATGTCCACATGGGCTTGAGGATAGATTTGTAAAGGATAAGTTGGTTTGGAAGAGAGAGTTTGGAGCGACGACCTAAAAGCCAGGACATGGCTTGTAGTTTGAGGTCGAGGTGTTGGTGCTTAGTTTGAATGTGTTTCTGCGAGGTCAGTTGGCGGTCAAGATGTAACCCGAGGTATTTAACGTTGTGTTTTACTGGGATCGGGGTGGTGTGCAGAAATACAAAAGGGCAAGTAACACGTCGTGTGGTGAAGGTAACATGTGCAGTCTTTGCCGGGTTGACACGGATTTTCCACAGTGTGAACCAGTTGTGGAGGATGTTAAGTGGCTCTGGAGGCGCTGGGATTCGACGGCAGGATCACGATGCACCGCCAGGAGTCCCGTGTCGTCTGCAAAAGTCACGATGGTGGTGTAGTCTGTCGTGGGTAGATCGGCGGTGAAAAGTAAGTAGAGCAGGGGGCCAAGAACACTGCCCTGGGGGACACCGGACCTCACCTCGTAGCAGTCAGAGCACACGCCGTTATACCGGACCTGGAAGTAACGGTCGTTAAGGTACGACTGCAGGTCCAGATAGTATGGGCCTGGGAGGGAGGCCTTCAGTTTATACAGCAAGCCGATGTGCCACACTTTGTCGAATGCCTGGGCGACGTCAAGGAAGACCACCGTGCACAGTGCGCGTTCCTCAAGGCTTGTCACGATCTCATTGACAACACGATGCGCCTGCTGGATAGGAGAGTGGCCAGGTCGAAACCCAAACCGGTAGCCGGGAATGAGGTGGGAAAGGTCCACATCGGACCGAAGTCGCTTTAGGAGGAGTTTCTCAAAAACCTTAGATGGAATGGGAAGGAGGCTGATAGGGCAATAAGAGGCCAAGTCTTGGGCCGGTTTGCCAGGTTTCGGCACCATTACAATTTGTGCAAATTTCCACAGGAGTGGGTAGTAGGAGAGGCGGAGGATACTGTTGTAGAGAGTGGTAAGGAGGACGACAGCCGCAGGCGGTAGTTCCTGGAGCACCTTCCCTGAGATGAGGTCATAACCGGGCGCCTTGCGCACATTTAGGCGCGCAATCACTGCGGACACTTCCGCGGGGGAGAAGGATGTGATAGGGAGAGACATGGGGCAAGGCACGTCTAAGGAATCAGAGACCACGAGGTCGTGAGGATGAAAAGACGAGAGCGGCGTGAACACTTGGTGAAGATGTTCCCCAAAAGCCATAGCCTTCTCGATGTCTCGCTTAGCCCAGCTGCCATTCGATGTCCGGACCGGGGGTATGGAGACCTGGGGTCATTTGAAACCCTTGGTAGCCTTCCAGAGGGAAGTGTCGTCTGGCGAGAGTGATGTAATATAATTGGTAAAGGTGGCGTTCCGGGCGTCCCTTAAGGTGGCTTGTAAGTTCCGTTTCAGGCGGTTGTAGATGGCGCGATCACCCTGGTTTCGCGATCGTTGCCACTGGCTGCGGGCCCGTTCTACTTTTTACATTCATAAATATTATTAACATAAAAAAAAGATCTCACAATTGTGTGTTAAACTAACATATCTTTAACAATGCTGAATGAATGCTGCCCACTCTATGTGCAGTGGCATTATGTTGCTGAGGAATGTAACTCTGATGGTTTTCCATGAATTTTGTCAGTTGTAAGTGAAATTTCAAGGTATAAATAGATTGTGGAGGGGGTGTAACTTGCACCCCTTCCCTATCACACACGCCTTCAGCCAATGTGACTTCCTCACCTCTTCCAGGTTGCAACCCCTATGACTGGGTCACTCTGGGCTCATGCACCAAACAAGTGTTTTTGCCCCCATGTTGCCACTTCTCGCTTTTGTTCTTACTGGAGCATGTTGGGGCAGGCAGTCTGTTAGTGTAAGTGTAATTGCCATTTTATGGGTCTAAGTTCTGCACATTGTAGCCCAGCATAGTGTTTTGTATGCAGGAATGGCTAAAGCACAAGTCTTCACCCTTGGTTTGCTGCTGAGGAAATAAGTTTTATGAATTAGGAAATTTGCCATGAGTGTGATATGTAAGGTTATATCTTTTTATTTTGTTGGGAGTCTTAGAGGTCATTATTAGCTATTATTTTCTGGGTGCTAGGTACTAGGTTTTGGCGTAGGTTTTGATTTTCTTACCAGTTAACGACTCCAAAGAAATGTTCACACATTTATGTTAAAAGCTGAAAGCATTGTGTTTTGCTGAAGTACTGTATAAATTTGTACACAGACATGCTGGAAACCTCCTTCAGCTGGATAATGGAAAGAAAATTCCTCCATGTGGCTGGAAGTGTGAGAAATGTGACCTCACGCAGAATCTTTGGCTGAATCTCAGTGATGGGTCCGTCCTGTGTGGCCGAAAGTTCTATGATGGTTCTGGAGGCAATGACCATGCTGTTGAGCATTACAGATTGACAGGTAACAGATTGTGCCTGGTGTGTTTGTTTATATACAGGTTCAGTATAAACTGTCGCTTGTTTTGTCTTGCACTGTACAGGTTTATGTAAACACTGGGTTTTAATTGTGATTTTGTGGGATGTTTTAAGCTGAAGAAGTTGGTAGAGTGAATTTAAAGTATTGAATTTGGAAAATTCAGAATTTCTACATAGTAATGGTTTAGGTAAAATGTAAAGCAATCCCATTACAGGCCTGGACAGGCCCTGAGGGTTCCAGGAGTTTGAGGATTCCAGATTTCAAGACAATCGGAACATGAAGGTGGTAAGGTTGTCAGCCTTACGCACCGGCCGCCCTTACCCCCCAGGAAATATTCCTGGTACTCATTTCTGTTAGAGGCCAATTCAACACAATGGCCATAGTGCGGCTGGAGGGATTATGTCAATGATAAATTCCAGTGACACCATTGGGAATCGAACCCGTGACCTTCCAGCTTGCAGCGCAGTGCCTTAAGCAACTGTGCCACTATGTATCCCAATGATTTTGGTGGTAACCAATTTTTCTTAACACATGGCAGGCTTTGAACCTATGTTAAGCAATAGAAAAATAAGTTTAGGTTCCAAGGTATTAGGTTACTTCATGTTATCATGTACTTGTAAGTTTGGCAACTTTCTTTCATATTATTAATTTCAATAGACTGTGTTCAAATGCTGTATGCATGCTTTACAGTTGTTCAGAGAGTTTTTGACATTTTTTACTGTTAAGTTTGACATGTCAAGGAATGTGATTGATATCAGTTTCCAAGTCCATTCTTGTTCATAAATTCTGAACTTCATCTAGTGCCAAGGTTTAGAATATGTGGAACTATATCTCCATTCGTCAGTTTGCTTGCATGGTATGAAGCTTATTTAAGTACATTGGCAGACTTACTTTTGACCTAGTAAAATACTGAGTATTGTTGGAATTATGATTAGCAGAGGCAAGGCGCTTAGAGAAAATCTTGCTTCAGCGCTGTAACCTGTTAATCTAAAGTCTGAGCGAGAAACCTGGATTCTGTGCTGATGTACCAAGCCAGTGCATGTGACTGCTGTTTGGTTTGATTGTTGCGTAAAACATGCAATGCACTTGTCTTGAAACATTTCCATGAATGTCGTCTTTGCCACATCATCATATCCCCCACCCTGATCCAGACATGTTGTACACAGCTTCTACCCATGTTCTGTACTCGGATTTCATTCATTTACAATTGACACTATATAATCCTAGCAACTGTCAGAGCCATTAAATAAAATACTAACCCCCCCCAAACTACTCTGCAAGTTGCAGATGAATGCGGGGCACAGAGGCTTTAGGTGAAGAGCTGTGGACAGCTTCATCCTTAGCCACTTTGTATGTCAAATGCTGGACAAGAAGCTGGTCTTGACAAGGTAGTGAGGAGTAAAACTTGCCCCTGCCATGAATTGACCCTGGTTGTTCAGTCCACATCTGAGTGGATTCTCTGTTCCAGTGTTCCTTTTTAATCCAGTGTCGATTATGTGTTTGTATTGTGTTTTAGGTTATCCATTGGCTGTGAAACTGGGTACAATTACAAAGGATGGAAAGGCAGATGTGTATAGTTATGATGAAGACAATATGGTGGAGGATCCAAATCTTATTGCCCATTTGGCACATTTTGGAATCAATATTGCCCAGATGGAAAAGGTAAAATAGCTGGGCAATGTATCCAGCTCAGAATGTTTGTTTGATGTAATGAAGTTGATTGTCACTAACCAAATTTATTGGTATCTGTGCACGAATTTGGAAGTAAATGTAAGGGAATGAACTTAATTTTTGAGGATATTCTGCCATATAGAACAGAGAATTCTCTATCTTCATGTGGGATGTGCTGTTATGCTTTTTATATACAAATAGGTGGTATGGTCTGTCAAACACAAGTATTGTTACAGAACAGGTTATTTTCCTGTTATCAATGTGGCACTTACATGTTTTGTCTTGATATTCATTAAGCATTCATTATTTTTGTGCAAAGTACAAAAATACTTTTGGCAGGAACACTGTAATGAAACAGTGCTCAGTGAAGGACGCTATAGCAGGGAATGCCTGAACATTTGTATTAAATGAGATTTGAGATCTCAGTGTTACAATTTTTATTGGGTATTGTCATTTTAAGTTGGTCACATGTATTTTTCAAATTATTAAAATTCTTATAATTGAGATGTCACAGTAGTAATTTGTTTTGTGCTGTCTTAATATGTGATAACTAAATTGTCAAGTCTGGTGTTTTTTACTTGTGTTGGGTTCATTTAAAAGTAGTGGCTCCAGGTCTAGAAAACAGAGATTAACGGCTGTGGGGACCCGTTGCGCTGACCACGTGACACCCCTCTATCCGCAAAAGTTGGCACTAACTTCGCCGACCGGTGGCGGCCGC
>Ga0123354_10004690_pt1 | contig 19481 bp, 9 predicted proteins | sample TergutLab28metaG_2_FD_97872 | JGI IMG/M metagenome (GOLD analysis project Ga0123354, IMG submission 97872) | Labiotermes labralis P4 segment gut microbial communities from Petit-Saut dam, French Guiana - Lab288 P4 | ecosystem: Host-associated > Arthropoda: Insects > Digestive system > Gut ...
CCACGTGACACCCCTCTATCCGCAAAAGTTGGCACTAACTTCGCCGACCGGCGGCGGCCGCTCTGTCGGTATAGTTCGCGTGCGGACTAAGGCCACGGAGTTTAGTTTTAGTTTAGTGTATATTTCACATGAAACTTGATGACACATATACAGAATGTCCCTTGGGTAATGAACCAGACTTTGGGAGAACATCCATCACGTTGAATTAGATCGATATAACCAAGACTACATATTTCGAATGATGAAATGTTACAGAAATCTTGGCGAGAGAATTTTGACAAATTCGAGTTTTCATACCTCTATTGATTACCAACTACATATTAAGACTAGCAGGACTTTGAAGTTTATGTAATGTCAGCACCTGTACTTGACATCTAATTAACATTTGAGTGACATGAAGGCATTTAATTAGACTAGAAAACCTCGCACTAGTTTCATAAAATCTTACTTATGTTTCCAAGCACTTGACATAGCAGACGAATATCCAGCAGTACTACAGTACAAATTCAGCATAATTGATTGCTTATTTTGGCACACTACTTGTCAGTACTATAATTATGGTAAGTGTTCAAATTTCCCTCCTCATGCTGCCATGCACTTTTTCAACACGTATCAATAGATACTGCGTAGATGAAGCAATGATCTGTGGTGGTTGTAGTGTGGTGTGCGACTGCAAAAATTCAACGGCGCAGTCCTGCCTCTGGGTCAACCTTTGTTTCTCGTGCTAATGCCTTCATTTGGCCCCAGCGACAGAAATCAAGAGGTTGAAAGTCGGTGACCTTGGTGGCATGGGATCCGCCTCGACCCAACCAGCGGTTATGGAGAGATTCATGTACCATCTCTCGCAAGACAAGTGTAATATGGGGGATTCCCATCACGCTGGAAGTATATTTGACCACTTTCCTTTAATGGGAGGTCTTCCCACAAACCTGGCCACTCATTCCTCTGGAAGAAATACTTCTAACCCGTTAAACTGTTGTCACAAGACAAATGGTCCGAGTAACTTGTTAACAAGCAAACCGCACCATACTGTAACAGAAAACCTTTGGAAACTGCCGACTTGTTTGATGTTGATTTCCAAGGGACCACGTACACAAATTTAATTCATTATTTATACCATCTCGAGTAAAGTATTTTTCATCCGTGAATGAAACGACGCATGATAGTTGAGGGTGTGGTGTAATACAGTGGCACAAAACCACGCGTTGAGCAAAGTCTCCTGGGTCAAGATGAAACCTCCGCTCGCAATAAGGGTGTAAAATTTTCGTCATGACCATTTCGCCACACCTACATAAGCGACACACCGATGTGAGAAGTAACAGTACGAGTGGAAATTTTCGAACTTGGATGAACGATCTCAAGAGCGTACTTACTTGCTACTCCATGGAGCAGAGTCTTCATGAGAAGCTAACCGGTTCTCAGCTAGTAAAGAAATTCCCCGCATTTTATGGAACCTGGCGGTTCGTTACTCTTCTCTCTTATGTGAATGACGAGTACGGCATTCTTTTCAGGCTGCACATAGACGCTGGAACACAACCAGTTTCATATGCTGTCTGAACACGTAAAAGTACACCCTTAGATGGAATCATCATCATCATCATCAAGCGAACGTAGATTTGAGCCACTTGATGACCCGTTTTGGTCTCACGCGTCTAGAAATCTCTTTAATTGACGGAATCCTCTGGTTGGGATAAACCCTTCCCTATTCTTCTACAGCAGCACGAGCACTGCCACCGCAAAATACCTACATTAAATGCATGTCACAGTATTCGGTATGGGAAAACGCAAAATGCACGTTACAGTTCATTGCAACCGTGACAATTGTCAAGTACGAAGTTACGGCAGGAATTCTCTTGGCCTGGCTGTCGGCTCAAGGACCGACCTGTGCGGTACATATAACACAATAACGTTCAATGAGTACAGTACGTGGAGCCGCAAGATGACCATATTTGTCTCCCGCCACTATCCCCGGAAGAGTTATGTAATGGATATAGGCGCTTTTAGTTATAACGCACGTTCTTCCGAAGTTGGACACACTCCCCCTGGGGCACTCTGTATAACAAATAGAGTCTTATGTCATCTGAACCACGTTGTTTGTAACTTCCTGTAGTCTCGCTTGTGGTACAAAACTAACTCACTCAACGGGACACCTGCAAGCGATTTAAGGGAGAGCATGTGAGCCCTATGCCTTACTAGTCCTATTGAGTAACCCCAGTGGAAGATCACTTGTGTCTGAATGACACACACACACACTTATGTTAAATTCAATTCCAAATTGAAGTTAATTTTGTGCACCAGTATCTTCGTTGGTTGTAATATTGAAGAAAGCCCCCCCCCCCCCACACTCGTTCTATTCAGCAATGAAGCTTGGCCTCATCTCAGTGAATGAATGTACTTGCAGGATCGCAGGCTTTTGGCATGTATTAACATGCTGTGTTAACTCGCGAAGCGTCGTAACATGACGTTATAGCTGGTATGTGTTGTGATAAAATTGCAAATAGAATTACTGGGTCCATGATTTTTCTCAGGTTGTAAGTTCCCACCTATACGTTACACAAATTCTGGCCTCATTTATTGAAAAGCTGTGCAATGAAGGCAGAACGCACCCATGTGTTCTGATAGACAACACAAAGTCTGAACAACCAATACTTTTGTCAATCTTCACGAAGTTCTGTTGGCCACGGGATAGTAAGAAAAGGGTTGCGATTTCCGTTATAACCGTTATAGTTAGTTTCAGGTTTATGATGTTAAATTTATACAGTTGATAGGTTTGATGGATTTGTTTTAATCAGTAACTTAGTTTGGGTGGAATGGCGAGTGTAAGGATTGGTATAGCAGCTTACAGGGATAGAGGGTTAGAGAGAGTAAGAGGGTGACAGAGAGAGAGAGAGACAGACAGACAGACAGAGAGAGAGAGAGAGGGAGGGAAGACCAGTAATACACGGTGAGATTATGCTAGTGCGATACGGGAAAAGTGTTATGTAAGTGAACCAATAGAAACAAAGTATTCAAATTTTGATTGTTGATTCTATTAAGGAGTAGGGGGATTTAAACATTTAGCCAATTGGGAAGAGTAAGAACATTTAAAGGGGGTCGAATTTGAACTGTACGAGTTTGAAACTTTAACGCAAGGAAGTAGTCCGTTTCCTACCCAGAATGTGAGAAGGTGTGTACATGATACTGAGGTTAATAGTGCATAGATTTTCAACGGCGCCTCCATACACGCAAACATCTGTAAACTGTAATAATCTGATGAAATAATACAAAGAATACTTTACGGTGTACAGTTATTTATTCCCGATTGGCTACTTAGAAAACTTAGATTCCCTGAGATTAAGACATGCGAAACGACTGATGAGCTGGGTTAGGTTATACCGTTTTAGCTAAATCTGAGCCGAGCACGTTAAAGGACAAGGTGCATAACAACAGCCATCATCCTGAAGACCACCTGTAAGAAAATATTCTAGGTTTAGTGGTTTCAGTTTCACCAACTGAACTTCGGCATCAATCGAAAGATTTTATTAGGCCTGAAGTGTATCTGCAGGCCGAAGGAAAAACATTTGCACCCTATCTTTAAACTACAGTACATTGCAGTAAAACAGGAGGGACCTGACTCGAGGTAAATTGGAATAACTGCGGAAAGCCAAAAACAATGTGGGTCAGACAAAACAGTGGCACTGCCCATTTCATATAAAAATTTCAGCTGTGAACAAATAATTTTTGGGTCATATTGTACTCAAAACTCACCTACACAGACAAGCCTTTATGTTGAGCTTCTGGGTGAAACTAACAGCCGACTGAGGCAAATCTACAACGCTTCACTACCCACCGAAATGTCGGCCCTTCTGCGTTGCTTCACAATGACAGATTATTTTCAGAAATTGCTGCCTTCTTGTATATCGTGAACCGTTAAGGATGGCAGGCTGGGACTCAGTCACTCAATCACTCAACCACAAACAACGGACATTACACAAGGTAAACATTTTGAGTAAAATCCGAAACATGAACGGATGTTTCCCAGTGAGCTAAGGAACCGGTACTCACTAGCTGATCACTTCAATGGCCAATCACTTCAATGCTTTCTTCTGCTTCTTCTTCTTCTTCTTCTTCTTCTTCTTCTTCTTCTTCTTCTTCTTCTTCTTCTTCTTCTTCTTGTGGCGCTGCGGCCCAACGCGGGCCATCACCTCTTCATTAATGAGTTATGAATCACACACAACGACGCACCACAGTCGATAGGACTCCTCTCGACGACTGATCAGCTCGTCGCAAAAACCTCTACCTGACAACACACAACACTCACAACAGACAAACATCCATGCCCCCGGTGGGATTTTTATATTCGATATGACTTTATTCAGTTTTCTATGTTAGTACACACTCGTGTTATAATTGGAAAAAAGAAATCTTTTAGTGATGCCCTACTATCTGTTGTGTTCTGGTGTGTGCTCGTTAGGTCACTGTTTAGCCTCTTGGACCGCCAATCTCCCTGGTTCCATCTGTGATGTGGCTGTCCGACATTCCCATATCGTAATCGTTGCCCGTGGTTTCGGGACGTGGGCCTCTGCATGTCGTGTCCTCCACCCGGTACTATTACATGCTCATAATGGGCTCGTCAAATTCCCATGTCTATGACGGAGAGGTAGTTTCCCACACTCGCTTCCGTTTTATGCGACTGATACAGCTTCCACTTTGACCGCTTCATGAAGCCGATGAAGTCTTGTAACGTCAGTTCCCGTTGCTGTTGGGTTCGGAATATGACTAGATTGGCCAACACCCACATTACTGCACGTCGCCGTCTTGGGGGGGGGGGGGCCCAGTGTGAAATGAGGACGCAAAAGGAAGTCGCTGGGTATCCGCTCCGGGATTTTCCGTAGTATCCAAGCTAGAAGCTGTTTTGTCCATGACCATATTAGTTCCCCTTCCCCACACTCAATGAGACGGTGACTAAGTGTGTCCGTCCTATCACATTTTCTGCACGCATCTGTGTATACCATGCGTATCCTGAAGATTCTTACATTTGTGTGAAGGATATCGTGAATTACCTTATACCATGCCGCTTTAGTGGCCCCAGCAACAGGTGCTTCCCCCAGGTTTTTCCAGACTGTAAGCCAGGCTGTTTGTGGCCATAAGTTGGTGATCCGCATCTCCTTGGATTATGTTGCCGCGCGACACACGTAGTGCATAGTGTCGTACAATCGTCTCCTATAAGTTGACTGCGATTCTGCACTCCCTTGTTGTGTCACATACGCCACGTCCACAGCAAACCGACGTAGATACAAAAGCGTCGCGGGTATCCGGTCTCTGTAAGGTGGGTTCTTGTTCTGTGCCATCAGGCCCCATGAACGCAACCATTCAGCAGTTCCTGGTCGTAGTCCTTGCTAACGCAGACGGTATAGAAATAATGTACAACTCTTGGCAATTATGTGTATAAGGTCACATCCTCCTTCAGCGTTTCTCTTTTGCAGGGTGGTCAAGGGTAAGCGGAATAATTCCCCTCTCCACACGTACCATGAAATCGTGGTATTCAGCTGTCTCACGCACTCGTCTGGTGGGGGGTATGTTTGCGCTAGATACCATACCCTTGCCATCAGGTAATCATGTAATCCTTTTGTCTAAACTCCAATCCCTGTAGTACGCATCCTGAGCCTGTGCGCGTATTCGTGCCGTGGTTATAGTCCAGCTCTTGTGGGCAGAGTCCTGCTCCTTACTCGTTATGTGGAAGCCCAGAATGTTTGCCTCAGTGTGATATGGGATGTCCATAATCCGTACTGACGTGTCCCATGGACCGATCGCTAGTGCCCTTGATTTTCCGATGTTTACTTTCGCCCCCTGACGCCTCTTCGAAACAATGCAGTGCCTCTTGTATTTTAGGAATGTCTGTTGGTGACGTTACAAAAATCGTTACATAATCCGCGTTAGGCTACAGCGGTTGTTTTGATGCGACGCCGCCCAATCTGTATGCCAGCGATTTTGTTCTCAAGTGTGCAAAGTAAGGGGTTCAGGCATATTGCAAACAGCTGCATGCTTATCGGGCACCCCTGACGGACGGAGCTTCGGTTCGGTATCGGACTGGACCTGTGTCCGTTAATCTGTATTGATGCTGTTGCATTGTCATATATATTCCGAATTCTCTGCTGAAAGCGATCACTGAAGCCGTATTGTCTTAATAATGCGTATACGTACGAGTGAGAGATTTTATCAAAGGTTTCTTTAAAGTCAATGTTCAGTACACACAAAGGAATTCCGTTCGCCTCTGCGTAAGCTACGGCGTCTCGTACCGTCACCACGGCATTAAATACCGTGTTTCCTGGCAGTCCACAGTGCTGGATCGGCTCCAAATATGCCGGCCAGCCACGGCCGCAGGTGGTTGGCAATGATTCTGGTGAACAGTGCATTAGTGTCAGAGGGATGTGGTCTTCTATTCTCGTAGGTTCCGGCTTTTTCGGCAGTCAGACTAGTATTCCATGATTCTGTTGGTCTGATATTATCCCGTCTCTGTACATGTTGTTCATTACTTCGAGTAGGTCGTATTTTGTCACCTCCCATGTTTTCTTGATGACCTCTATGCATATTCCGCATTGACCAGGGACCTTATTCGGTTTGCCCTCTTTTACCGCTTGAAAGAGTTCCTCCATGGTTATGGATTCCTCCAGTGCTGTGTTCGCACCCGATGGTACTGACTTTAAACCGCAGTTCATCATGTGCCTCATTCTTTCTTCGTTTACTTGTATATGGTGATAATTTCGTCTCATGTATTCTGTAAAGACTCGCAGTATGTGTGCTGGTGACGTCTTCAGGGAGCCATCCGTATCATACACCTGGTGGACCTACGTTGCGCTTGGCGCTTTCGGATTTTCAGTAGGTGGTGGAGGGATGGTTCTTCACCCGTTACGCGTTTCTGTTCGCCATTGTCTATAAACATTCCCAAATGGTGTTTACTGTTCAGTCTCATTATCTTTGCCTTTAGTTCTTTCAGTCCGACTGCTTGAGTTGTCTGGGGTGTCGTGTCTTGTAGTGCACTGTAAATCGCGCTATAGTAGAAATTCTCCATTTCTATACGGTCGCGGCGGCGGTCGGCTCCTTCTCGACTGAACAGTAGGCGTATCGTTCTCTTCACGTATCGGCACCGCCACATTACTCCGTTTGGATAACATTTCATATGTGTCCGCCATTCTTCCCAGTTCTCCTTCGTTGTTTGTAGGAAGGCTGGGTCATTCAGGAACGATACATTCATTCGCCAATACCATTTTCCACGAGGGGAGCATGATACATCCATGGTCAAGCGCAAGATTACTGTAAAATGGTCCGTGAAGGCAGCACCCACGGTCTCCGCACCTTGTTGCCTCCTCCTTAGGTCATCAGTAACGTAAATTCTGTCAATCCTTGAAGTGTCAGTGTAATGTGTGTATGCTGTTCGTGTCGGAGTCGCCTCCCACACGTCAATAAGGTCCAATCCCTGTATGAGTCTCGCAAGCGCTCTGCTGAAGTTCCGCTGTCCTGTACATTCGTCGTTTGTTATAACACAATTGAATTCACCAGCGGGTATCATCGCCGTGCTGGAAGAAGGTATCAGGTTAAGACTTCGGTGTTATAAAAGCTTACCATTCCTGCCTCTTCACTGCGCCGGATGGGCATAAATATTTTCCATCAATAAGCCGCGGAATGATGGAGACATTCCTCGTCCCGGTGGGAGGCGTTGGATGTTTGTGAGGGCTAGACCATCCATGGTCAGAATTTCAGTCCCACGCCTGTCCGTACCTATATTCATGTGGACAGTGTATCTACGAATCGTGTTTAAAGTTGAGTGCGGCACTTCCTGCTGTAAAGTGAAGTGTATGTCTTGTCGCCATAGGAAATCCTCGAGCATTTGTAGACGCGTGTTGGATGATATCACATTGGTGTTCAGTGTTGCTATCTTAAATGTTTGGAACATAATTGGGATAATGAGGGTGGGGATGGGCACTGGGACTGCAAAACTTATTGAATCTGTACGGTTTTGCAGAGCGTTTCACTACGCGTCCTTTCTCTCGATAAGAGCGTCTCCCTGTCCTGTCCATCTTCAGTTTTTTGTTGAGCTTTGGGCTTAATTGGAGGGTGGCCATTTGTGTTTCCCCATCACTGGGGGCAGCATCATTTCCCTCCCATTCTCTAAAACCTTCTCCTTGCGTGTTTTCATGCAGGAGTCGCACCGTATGTCTGGTAGGCCTATCGTCAAATGCCGTCATTTCTGTGTCCACGGATATCACTTCTTGGGGGACAGTACAGGTTGTGATGTCGGCAGGGTGGGCGGCCTCGTCCTGCGGCGACAGATCATGCCTTCGTTGGTGACTGGGGTCCTGCTGTTACCCACCAATATCTAGCGGGGTGTCCGTGGTCATCAGGTCGTCGACAGAAGGGGAACCTCCCGATGCCTTGTCAAACGGCTCTCTCTGGGGGATCGCCTCGATTCAATTGTCATCATAACCGTGTTTGTTTCGTGCGCCTTTAACGGCGACATGGCCCCATGTATTGGGGGTCGAATCTGATGTTACCATACCTCTTCCACGCCGTTTGATGCATAACTCATTTACATGTCCACTGTGCCCACACCCGTAACATGCAACTGGCTGGCCGTCATAAGACGGTACTGCTCTGTGCCCTGCAATATTCATTTGGGACGGAAGGTGTTTGGCCAATTTCATCGCGATTATTTTAACCCCGTTAGCTACCTTGTAGCGGTACGCCTTAGATCACATTTCATCCTTGATCGAGACAATTTCCCCGTATGATGCCATTGCGGCTCGAATGTTACTTTCGGTTACTTCTGGGGGCAGGTTGGCTAATCGAATACGCCTCATTCCCATACCGGCCACCTCTAGACGTACTATTGATATTTCCCCTGTCGTGTGTCTGTATTCAACACCCCCATTCGTAGATTGCAGAATGTTCTGTATGTACGTATGTGTCATTGACGAACTTCATTAATACGCGTCTTTTTATCCCATCAATCTGTATCATAGTTAGCGATTGTTCTGATACATGTAGCTGTTCATGAATCCATTCACGTATTTCATACGCTGAAATACGCGGATTGGTAGTGTCAAAAATACATACCATTGTATGTTGTCATTATTTCATGATCGATCTTACGTACTTGTCTGGTGAATCACTACACCACACTGTAAACACTCCACGGACTCAGCTACTATTTTCACTGCACTCAGCAACGTAAACACTACAACACAAACTGACAAACTTTCTGATTGTCTGTTTATCTGCTCGTTGTAGACTGAACCCACGATCTCAGCAAGCGAGCGGTCGCGGACCTAAGCCTTAGACCGAGCGGCTACTGGGATTGCCAATCACTTCAGTAGCTAATGTCTTCAATTCCCTGCAACAGAATGAATGTGCCGTCACAACTGCCTACTAAAATCGTGCTGTTTGCTCCACAAGAGTCTTCTAACAGACCCTGATATCATGTGTGTTGGAAACGAAGCACCCGTGAAGTTCTGCGGACGAATCCAAGCGAGTGGGGGAGAAAAAACCTCTCACTTGTTAGTAAGTGAAAAAAAAAGTTCACCGGCAAATTTCCATATGAAACAACTGGCCAACAGGATCTTGATATTCTACCAAAAAGTTTTAATATAAGCCAACTGATCATTTACGACACAACACTAGAGGTTTTAAATCCTATCCTCACACCAGTGTGGTGGTGGATAAACGTGTCCGAGTTGTAACGTGCTGTCTGAAGGGAAAGTGCAAAATTGCGATTATGCAGTCACATAAAAAATCTGAGACTTAACCAAAGTACAACTAAAACTTGTCTTCAACTGAAAATGGATCAAAGGGATCCTCTCAACATCGAAGTACGCCTCAAGTTGCGTGAGCAGAATATAAACAAATTAATACGCAGTACTATCAATTAACGAAACTTACACAAAATTTGAACAGAAAATATATTGTGCACTGTTGACTGGTGCCATTTATGCACAGTTTATTTATCCTTTTCACGTACTTACTTAATTATTTAAATACTTAAATAATTAAATACTTAAATAATTAAAAAATGCTTAATTGCTTAAATGCTTCATTGCTTAACCGCTTTATTTGCTTGCTTGAACGCTTGATAGCCTCATAGCCTCACAGCCTCACAACCTCACAGCCTGATCGCCTGATCGCCTGATAGCCTGATAGCTTGATAGCTTGATAGCTTGATCGCTTGATCGCTTGATAGCTTGATAGCTTGATATCTTCATCGCTTGATCACTTAAATACTTCATTACTCACTCACTCACTCACTCACTTACTTACTTGCTTATTTACTTACTTACTCACTCACTCACTTACTTAATCACTTACTTACTTACTTACTTACTTACTTACTCCATGGAGCAGAGTCCTTCTTGAGAAGCTAACTGGTTTGCAGCTGGTCAAGAAATTCCTCGCATTTTATGGAACCCGAATGTTCAATAACACACTCACACGTGCCCGACACCTGTCCCTATCCTGAGCCAGCTCGATCCAGTCCATATCCCCCACATCCCACCTCCTGAAGGTACTTCTTAATATTATCATTCCATCTACGCCTCGGTCTCCCAAGTGGACTCCCTCCCTCTGGTTTCCCCACCAAAACCCTGTATACACCTCTACTCTCCCCCACACTCGCTACATGCCCAGCCCATCTCATTCTTCTGGATTTCATCATCCGAACAATATTAGATGAAGAATACAGGTCATAAAGCTCCTCATTATGTAGTTTTCTCCACTCCCCTTTACCTCGTCCCTCTTAGGCCCAAATATTCTCCTCAGCACCCTATTCTGAAACATCTCAACCTGCGTTCCTCCCTCAATATCAGCGACCAAATTTCACTTCCATACAAAACAACAGGCAAAATTATAGTTCTGTAAACCTTAATCTTTAAATTTATCCTTCTACTTAACTAATTCGTCAGTTCGTAACATTCTACATTTCTGGTGACGAATGTTGACAAGAGCCTTTATGGACTGAAAATAACGTGAGAAGAATGATCTACTTTGAGGGCAACGTGTCCCAGTGACAATTTGTCCAGCGAAAATAACTTTCTGACGGTTCGCGTACCGAACCAAGGGCCTCGGCGGTGAAGGGCCGGAGACTATCGATTTCAGGTGTTCAGTAGACTGCTACGTTTATTGGAATTACCTGAGATGGAAGGAATATTCTTGTCAATAATTTGAAGAAGTGAGCCCGATCATGAACAAAAACACATACAGAAAATTTTGAGGAAAACAATTACTAAAATGAAGCGGAGGGGAAGGGGGGACCGAAATAAACAGGGGGCAAGGATAGATAGGAACAATAGAAAGAATCAAGAGCTGAAAATAATTGAAAAGCGGGAAAAGGAAATAATGAGAACAGGCTTATTGTTTTCTTGTAAATTAACCAACTTAATGCACAAAATCTTGTTTTATAATAAGTTTATTAAATGTCTCCACATGTTTCGCGCACTATGTGCTCATCATCAGGAGGTCAAAATTGTGTTACACAGCATCTGGTATCATCACACTTTGCAGGTAGCCGTCCGGTGTACAGGTTGAGTCTTCTCTCAAACCTGTGCACCGGACGGCCAACTACAGAGTTTGATGATGCCAGGTGCTGTTTAATACAATTTTGACCTCCTGATGATGAGCACATTAAGTTAAAAATTCCATCTACAAAATTACGGTAGAGTACACACACCATACACGATGTAATTGAGGCACACGCTTGTGGTCAACTGCACACATTCAGTGTTAGTTGTGTGATTGACATTCAAATCTTGGTAGTCACCGACATACAGACTTACTCTGGCCTTGAATTAAGGGTCTGGAAATAGGCGTGCCCCTTTGTAGGAGGAGGGGTGAGGGACAATGCCCCCAGATAGTTTTTCTACCTAAGAATTGCTTTTAGCTGTTAATTTGAGAGGAGAGAATAAAAACTTGGAGTGGGATTGGGAGATACTGGTGCATTTACATTGAGGTCTAGGTCAGAACCCTCTTTCCCATCTTTCTAACTTGACTACTTCGTCAAGTCCTCATTACCATAGTGGATATTGCCCCCTGCTCCCACCCAAGTGTTACTAGCCAAGTTAGGCCTGTGGGCCTTGACATTTCCCAAGGTTTCATGGTACAATGAACCTGTCCTCCATACCTCCACACCTTTTTAGCTAGGTTATCACGAACAATTTAACCCATTATTTTTATTATTTCACCGTGCATTCTGTAGATTATTTAATTACACACACCAATACATGCACACACACACACACACACACACACGTGTGTGTATATATATATAAGAAGTCTATAATTTGCACTAAAACGTTTAAAACGCTCCTACATGTTTCGTTCACATGATCATCCTCAGGGAGCATACATTTTTCCTTGCTTAATTTATAATTTAAAACATTCAGTGAATTACTTCGTTATATTAACTTTGGTGCTGTGGCATCGTGTCGTGTTTTAGTGTGTGAGTCGTACGCTGTTTAGAATGAGCCTGGTTATGGTTGTGCGTCATATGCTGTGCAGCGTGAGACTGGTTCATTTTAAACCATATTGCTGCGTTCGTCTTTAATAACTTTAGCTTGGTGTTCTTGTAGTTGCTACTGAGTTTTGATTGTTGGGCACTAAATGAGCCAGTCTCACGCTGCACAACATACGACGCACAACCATAACCAGGCTCATGCTAAACAGCGTACGACTCACACACAAAAACACGACATGCTGCACCACAGTACCAAAGTTAACGTAACGAAGTAATTCACTGAATGTTTTAAATTATAACTTTAGCAAGGAACAATATAAGCTCCCAGACGATGATCGTGTGATCGAAACATGTAGGAGCGTTTTAAATGTTTTGATGTAAATTTTAGACTTCTTAAACGATATATGTATGTGCATGTGTTGGTGTGTGTAATTAAATTTAATCGATTATTTTACCTCATTAGAATGTAACAAGTCCGTTCGACTGGCACAATCCCTAGTTCAGAATTTTGTTCGGGCGTGGCGTATAACTTGTTTAGAATTGGAGGCTTAGTTTGCACTGAGGGTGCGTTCCTACATACTTCCTTTAATCGTGAGCGATTCTCTCTAGGTTATGCACATGACAAATCTCTTTAACGTAAATTCGCAGAAAGGAATCTTCTCTTTCATACACCTGAATAAAGAACAGTACTCACAAATATATGAGAGTATGTTTACCACAAAGACAGAGCTACAGATGTGATGGTAACATGTCTACATCATGTAGTGATAATTACTGACAGCGAACATATGTAAATTAACGTTAAACTACTGTGATGTTAGAACATCCCAAATTACAAAATACTGTCATCACATCGTCTCAATTACACTACCTGCTGTCTGCATGGTATCAACAATTACTGTGCTCAAAATATTTCCCCTCACGCCTCCCTCAATCGCTAGGTTGTAGTTATATCTCACAGTCACCTAAAAAGACCCTTTACCATTTTTAGTGTACACGACTATACAAATGTTGACCGGTTACTTTCTTCACAGGTTCACTTTCTCTGAACTAATAAGTAGTAACTGCTTTCATTTACTTCCATCCTCCTTTCTTCTTTCTTTTTATTTTCACCCTCTTTCTAAACGCCGTGCACCGTGCTGCTGTGTTCTGAACAATCCAGCTGCAGATGCATAGGCAGTAGATTGAATGACATGCTGTTCATTCACTGCATCGTAACACAGCCTTCATGGAATAACGCTTTCATACGAACCACAGTCCGAGACTCAGCTCTGCTAACACAGAAGATGGGGAAAATTTATGCAGTATTATGAGTTAGGTGTCTCTGCCTCGTATTCCTTACAGCAATGTTTTTCATATCGCGAGGAACCCGTAACTATGAAGTTTTCAGTTTCGAAAAGTTTAAGGCGCGGAGAGCAATTCAATTACTGGTAAATTATTATGAAAAATATTTGTGTAGTCAGCTTACAGTGCTAAAAATGAAGCACATTTCGGCGTATATTTGGAATTCTTTCTGTATAAAATATTTATTTATTTATTTATTTCCTAATTTATCCCAGGACTAATAGCGATGTCTTGCGGTACCTCTAACGATGTCTTGCATACCTCTAACGACGTCTTGCGGCACCTCTAACGATGTCTTGCAGTACCTTTAACGATGTCTTTCGGTAGCTCTAGCGATATCTTGCGATACCTTTAACGATATCTTGCGGTACTTCTAACGATGTCTTGCGGTACCTTCAACGATGTCTTTCGGTAGCTCTAGTGATATCTTGCGGTACCTCTAACGATATCTTGCGGTACCTCTAACGATGTCCTGCGGTACCTCTAACGATGTTTTGCGGTACCTCTAACGATGTCCTGCGGTTCTTCTAACGATACCTTGCGGTACTTCTAACGATGTCTTGCAGTACCTCTAAAGATGTCCTGCGGTACCTCTAAAGATGTCTTGCGGTACCTCTAAAGATCTCTTGTGGTACCTCTAACGATATCTTGTGGTACCTCTAACGATGTCTTGCGGTACCTTTAACGATGTCTTTCGGTAGCTCTAGAGATGTCTTGCGATACCTCTAATGATGTCTTGCGGTACCTCTAAAGATGTCTTGCAGGACCTCAAACGATGTCCTGCGGTACCTCTAACGATGTACTGAGGTACCTCTAACGATGTCCTACGGTACCTCTAACGATGTTCTGCGGTACCTCTAACGATATCCTGCGGCACCTATAACGATGTCCTGCGGTACCTCTAACGATGTCCTGAGGTACCTCTAACGATGTCCTGCTGAAGCCTGGTTTGGAGACACGACATTGAAGAGCAGCAAAGATGAATTCCGAAATGTAACTACGTACAACTACTGCTATGGCGCAGAGCCTTTCTTGAGAATTTAACATTTCTCAACGTAGCCAAGAAATTCCATGATTTTATAGAAGCCTTACGAGATGCGAGGTTTACATGCAATTCACACTGAAATCCTCTGGTTTGTGACACCGCATAATCTGTCATGTGGTCAGCAGCGTTTGAAGTCCCCTGCCGTACTACACGATGCCATAAGCCAGAAGATCGCAATTCGACATTTACCCTGTTAATGTCAGAGTCATAACCTCCTTCTATAAAACATCCCAATTCGATTAATTATCTGGTAACTGAAATTCCGTATAGAAGTTACTTCTCTTGTAAAACTGTACTACTCGTATTCTGACTCAAGTTCCTGTGCTTTTATTTGCAAACAGTACACTGAGTAACCATATTTAAGGGCCCATTCTGCAAGGAAATTTGAATATGGATCATTCATTAAAGCAGGGCTGGCAAACGTCAACCCACAGGATGGCCAAATAATTCGTTTGAGACCCTCAGAGGACCTTATCTCTGCATAAATATAACAAAAACGAGGAGCGTCATTCACTACAAGGCCGCTGTTTACAAACAAACTTTATTATCGAAACTATTCTTGTGACCTTGGGCCGCAAATACATTCCTCGAGGGCCGCATGTGTTGCTGACTCTGCATAAAGATGAATGAAGAAGAAATACAGAATACATAAAAGACTTATATACTAAGAATTTGTTCTTTATGCAGAACGTTCCTTTGTTTGCCAACGTTACGGAAGTAATGTTTGTATTATGTAGCGTAACGGAGACACTGCCATAAGTACCAAGGACGGCGAACTGAACTGTGTGCTTTATCTCGATTAGAGTTCGAACTTTAAAATTACAAAATTCTTAAGCGCCATTTACCGGTTTCAGTAAACATTAGAAGGAATATGACAGGTTACGTTTAATAGTAAGTCTGAAAGTGTAGAGCATTTCTAAGTTTAATGAACACAAATAGCATTTAAAATTTACAGTCGTCTTGGACGTGATGCCGTCTGATCAGGCAGAATAAGCTGTTTCGATAGCTATCCCTGCCTTCGACGAACGTCGAAAGTAGTATTATGACACTATCCAACAGCCAAGGTAAATATATCACGCAGCCGAATTCCCCCCTCCTTCCCTTTAAAAAGGCGATGGAGCAAAGCTCATCCTTAAAATACTGTCCGAATTTCACATCTCACTATTTCTCCTTGCATACGCCGGATCGAAAAACTTGGTTGGAGCTAACAAACAAATACACAAATACACGGTGCGGGGAAGATGCAGAGTTTATCAACGGTAAAGCGAGTTACATGAACATTAACCATTGTGTTTCAAAATGTTAAGTGACAATGATATACACGCACGTTAATGCTGTAGCTATTGAGTGTGGGTGTGTGTGTGTGTTTGTTTTTTTTTTTTTGCGGATATTCACCAGTATCTATCAGAGAGGTGAAATACATATTTTCATCTGTACCCTTACCACGAACAGTTTACCTTAACTTGACCTAACTACACGGGGCGGTAGCTCAGTCGGTATAGCGACCGACTACCAGCTGGACGGTCCGGGATCGAATCCTGGTGGGTACGAGATTTTCCGCCCGTCCAGACCGGCCTTGGGGCCTACCCAGCCTCTTGTAAAATGGGTACCGGGTCTTTCCCGGGGGTAAAGTGCGGCCGGAGTTTGCTGCTGATCACTTACCCCCTTCTAGTGCCGCGGTCATGGAAGAGTAGAGCTATACCTCTACCCACCCTCTGGGCCACACCGGGCCTGTAACGGGAAAAGTTTACCTTTGACGACATGGGGCAGAGAACAACAGAACCTAGCATTTTCGCGGATAGTAAAAAAGGTCTGTGCGTTTTGTATACGCCGAAAGTTCGTTACTGTGTTCAGCTTTGCTTCAGCCTGCATACGGATACCACACCACCCTAGCCAAACCACAACGTAACCCTAACACACATCGTACCAGAGCAATACAACCCGTGAAATAATTCAACAAATATGTCGCAATCTCCTGAGGATGGATGTATTAACATCCGAAACATGTTGAGCATTAAATAATGAAATAAAAAAGCAAGTGACATCAAGTTGATCTCTCTTTATTCAACTATCAAGATGATGCACGCTCCAATAAACATAAAATAAGAGTACCGTCAACTATCACCTGATATATCAACATACACACTTATATAAGTCTAATACACTTTAAGTTGCACTTTACGTGCATATGTGTACAACCAGTCACTAATATGCCAAACATGTGACTAATAGACCCACAACCATAATTCAGTACATCTATGTACACATGCACAGACGTGAATACTTAAATCTAAATTATATGCGTTATATACTTCAACCTTGAATTTGAGTGCTAATGTGGCGAGATTCAACCACCTTCAAATGTGAACCACAGTACCTTCCCAGTTTGTTCAAATTATTAAGATAACAACACGCTAATAATTTATATATAATATATTTCCATCCTAACCAATATAAATTTTACACCATTACATATTTTAGCCAATTTATATATGTACGAGTATATATATATTACTTTTATAATTTTGAACTATATTTATGTACACCCTGTAAGTAATATGGGATCCCACAGTACGTGATAAGCACTGATTGTACCTCATATCTCTGAATGCTGTCCTGAAGATGGTCTAATAAGACCGAAATATGTGGCCACAATAAAATACTGATATTTACACAATGTTGTTGTGTTTTGACGGTAACTTTAAAATATTTTGTTTTAGTTTTATGAGATCTAGTTCTTCCTCGTACAGTTACAATTATTTTCTCTTTTCCTTAAGGACATCTATTAGCTGCTTAAGTCTTTTCCTCGTCCTCCCTTCACTTCTATCCTTCTCTGTATCTTACTTTCAATCGCGTTTTTGAGAAGGCAGATCCTGTGCAGGACTTGAACAACCAGTTAGCCTTCCTTCTTTTGAAGGTCTGTAGAGTATTCCTGTCCCCCTTGACTCCACGTAACACTTCTTCATGTCTCACACGATCGGTCAAAGTGATCTTCTACATCCTTCTCCAGTACTACTTTTCACTATTTTCGAGGTGTTTCTGGTCTATTCCGTGAAATGTCCGAGTTTCAGTACCACAACAGTTCTACCTCAAATTTAATTCTAGTTTGGTTGTGTAAATGATCTTCTTCTACTTGCCGAATGCTGCTTTCTCCATGGCAACCCTGACTTTTATTTAGATTGTACATATTGCATCATTTGTTATCATACTACCAAAACAGCTGAAGTATGGCACTTAACCAGCTTGCCCTTATTGTACCATAAAATGTACATGCTGATGGTTACCATGAGATTCGCATTACCTTAGTTTTTTTTCCACATTCATTTACATTACACTCTATTATGTATAATTATGTGCATAAAAATGTAATTAGACGTACGAGTACCTGCAATCCCTTTATATAGATGTTTATAACATGTGTTACTGATAAAAACATTACTGTAAATAACTTGAGTCTCGTTTATTTCATTTCAGGGACAGTTCTATTAGGTCCTCAATGGACATTTTTAGACTTTTATAATACTCGTACTTTATACAAGACACTCATAAAGTTACTGCCGTTTGTAAATTACATTCACTTAATCCATTCTAAGGTCTTATTTTCTTAAGAAGCTTATCTGTCCAATAACGGTAGCTAGCAGCATTTTGCATTTTGCATTTTGCATTTATACTACCTTTCATGTAAATTACATTCAATACCATTTTTATATGAGTGTTGCGCCATTGTTATTGTTACGGTTGTTTACACTTACGCCATATGGCAGGGATTCCTATCGTTATGTAGTCTAGTAAAAGGTAAAGGTAAAGTGATCCTGTTACAGGCCCAGTGTGGCCCAGAGGGTGGGTCGAGGTATAGCTCTACTCTTCCATGGCCGCGGCACTAGAAGGGGGTGAGTGGTCAGCACCACTCCCTGGCCGCACTCTACCCCCGGGAAAGACCCGGTGCCCGTTTTACAGGAGGCTGGGTGGGCCCCAGGGCCGGTCTGGACGGGCGGAAAATCTCGTCCCAACCGGGATTCGATCCCGGACCGTCCAGCCGGTAGTCAGTCGTTATACCGACTGAACTACCTAGCCCACATGTAGTCTAGTACTTAGCCAATAACCTCTAACAAGCTATAACTGAAAAATTCTAAAAATCATTACGTAGATACGAGGTCCGACAGTAAAGTAAAGAGACTAATTTTTTTCTTGCTGTACTGCAATACTACAGCCCGCCAACTAAGACAGCCATTTACCTTGATCCTTTCTCTATCCCGACTTGCAGTGGTCTGCCTTTGCGTGACTGATTGTGGAGTAGGTGCGTGACGTGTCAAGACGTGTTCGCGAACCTCGTCACGAAAATGGAAGCACGGAATGTCGCTCAGCAGTATGCCATCTTTTTTTGTGTTAAACTCGGTGACAGTGCCACCACAACGCGTGGAAAACTTCAGCAGACCTTTGGAGATGATGCAATGTCAAGATCACAAGCCTTTCCCTGGCACAAAATGTTTTCTGAAGGCTGAACCATCGTTGTAGACGAGCAGCGCAGCGGACGACCATCAACAACACGGACAAGTGACAACACAGCACGAGTACGAGAACTTGTTCGGTCCGATCGAAGATTGACAGTCAAAA
>Ga0123354_10004692_pt1 | contig 19473 bp, 9 predicted proteins | sample TergutLab28metaG_2_FD_97872 | JGI IMG/M metagenome (GOLD analysis project Ga0123354, IMG submission 97872) | Labiotermes labralis P4 segment gut microbial communities from Petit-Saut dam, French Guiana - Lab288 P4 | ecosystem: Host-associated > Arthropoda: Insects > Digestive system > Gut ...
ACCGACCCTCACTACACACTTATACGTGCTGGAAGGGACCCGACCAGTGGCACTGAATCTACGAACATGGACGAGTCTAATGGTACAAACCCGAAGCCATTACGCCCAATACTTTTTTTTTTACAAGCTTATGAAAATCGGCTTGGTACTAGTACCAACGCCGGATTGGTGGCGTGAGAGGCCCGTTGGTACTAGTACCAACGCCGGTCGGAAAGTGTTAAGGCTGTCTTGGCCGGAGCTGCCATTCTGATAAAGGAAAATGTAGGTGGACAACTACATAAACTTTCTTATGCTGAAGGAAATACTTCTGCAGGCTGGTTATGAGAGTTATGAGGCTGTACCAAATTTCTCTTCAGGCAGAAATCCCCCTACTTTAAAACATTGCAGAACTCTTGTGAAGGTCATTTCTGCTCAATTATAATACTTTTCTTGCTGATACAAAGCATTACTGATGCAGGCCTTGTCAAAGACAACCTCAATGGCTTGAGAATACAGGAAATGACGTGACATGATTTAAACCGGAAGAGTCTTGGAGAAGGCTGTGTTTCTCAATGCAGGCCCACCCTCATCTGGCACAGCAAGCCATGAAAACTATGATTCTGCTTGTCACATCACACCTTTGTAAGTAAGAGTTTTCAGCACTTTGTTGCCAATAAAAGCCATTAAACTAAGAAGTCAAAACTGGTTTGATGCCAGGGATGAAACGCACATTGCCACGTCAAGAAACTTTGCGCTCCCAATTCCTTATTCAAGACTAACAGCAGCCTTCTCACTGAAATTTACTTTCAAACAGAATGAAAGTTTATTTTTGCTTTATTTCCCACTATGGACTCATCTGAGATTTTTCAGGATCAAATCATTAATTTTTGCATGAAGAAATGAAAGAAACATGGCCATCACTGCCACCGTAACAGTCCACTGTCAGGTCCCAACCTGGCTCAGATCACATTCTGATTACTTATTTCCTTAACCCCAAGATTAAGTCTACTATAAAAATGAAATATCTGGAACAAAAAACTGTTCTACTGCTAAACCTAGTGCAAGGATTGTAAGACTGTTGCATATTATGGAGAATGACATGTAGGAGGAGATGTCGGTGCATAATGTGAGACAAAAAGAATATGTTGGGTATCAAATGTTTTAGTTGGTTCTGCCATCTCTTAACATCCTCCCTACAAGCCAAACCCTCAATCCACCATACCAGTTTTCTCATCCAAGACAGGTGTTTGGGCAAACACAGTCATAATCTCTGCCAGACCTCCATTGCTAATCCAAATTTTACTCCCATTCAGGATGTAATGCTTTCCGTCTGGAGAAAGTATTGCTCTTGACCTGTTAACACAGCAACCAAACTACATGGAACAGCTTGTATAAAAAAAAAAAGTCAGATGCACAGGACAACTCAAAAGATACTGCAGAATCCAGGTACGGATAATACTAAAATAATTTAAAAAAAACTGGTTGTCAAGTGTGAATGAGTGTACTTCATTGAAAACAGCGACAAATCGTAAAGTTCCCAGACAAATGAGAATATTTTGACCATGTGAATTACCTTAAAATATCCCAAGAAGAACATACATCATTAAATCAATCAACATGAGAGAATACATCAACCATCATCCTATGAATCAGTGAGAAATTGTTACAGTGAATTTTACAAAACTGCTTTCAAAAATTTTCAGTTCTGTGTAACTCATAAACTACTAAGTATAAAGATTATTTCCAGTAAGTCAAATGTGAACATATCATATTAAAAGTTAATGAATTGCAATGATTAATATTTTGGGTATCATCTATTTTATTTACAGGCTTTTTGTGGTGTTTATTTATGTATGTATCTAGATAACTACTTACATAGCATGTCATTAAAATAGAATTGCAGCTGATCACAGCATACTCACTTGATGGAGCCTGCATCACTACCTGACGAAGGCTCTGTAAGACAGAACGCAGCCACTTCTTTTCCCGTTGTCACTCGCGGCAAGTATTTTGCTTTCTGTTCAGGAGTTCCAAACAACAGGATACCCTGTAACAGTGTCAGGTGTCAATACTAGCAGGACCGGGTGTAAATATGTTGCACGGGGCCAGGACACAAACACAAAAAAAGAGAGGAAAAAGGAGAAAGAGTAAAACATATTCACATCAGGTACAAAAATAATGCTGTAATACATCACAAAAAATTTTAAAAAATATGAACAGTTTCAAAATAGATATTTAAATAGGACTTCATTAAATTTTCCTGGCTCCTTTGGAAGCAAATTAACAGATTATATCATTATATTTAAACTGTTCACTGTTTCAAGTTTGATTGATAACAATAATCAATAAAAGTGCCACTGACTAGTCATCGACTGTACATAGTTTTCAATAAGTTTTAATCACAAGAACAAACTTTGCACCAAAGCCACTGACAACGGTTATTTGCAATATCTTTAAAGCTATAGTCATATCTGTATACATTTCAGAGAGCTTATTACTGGTAATATATTTTATTGCATTTAAGCTTTTACAGTTCTCTGGTATAATACTTAACATTTTCACTTCCTCAAATCCATTACATCTAGACCTCCTTCCAAAGCCAGACTAAAATATTTACCACTTTTTAAAATATTCATTTCAGCCATTATAGCTAATTTGCTTATATCAAACTAAACCATATATTTCACCACGTGTATCATACATTTCAAACTTTGTTTGAGAGATATTACAGTACTGTGGTATCAACTATCTTCAGAAACAGTTAATTCTAAAATTTTCTTTGCCATTTTCAATTGGCTCACTGGCTCCCTCATACTGGACTAGCCATTTTTATTGCTTCGAGGAGCTGTTCAGAATTCCAATTCTACATTTATCCACAATTTATTTAGTTCTGACCAAACAATTTGTAAACCTAGTATCCCCATATTTTTCAAAACACAGTAAAACCTCTTTCAGATTAACTGTGGCCAAATTCTATGTGCTTAGTGGGACTTTGAAGCAGTTTACTGACAAAAATTACTTTTACAAAAATCATACCAAATAGTTGGGCTTCCAATAAATTCAAATATTATAAACTGCTGTTCAACTGAAATTACCTTGCTTTTCATTTTATTATCAGAGGTCACATTTTATACAACATTTCCACATTGTTTCTCACAGGAGTTTTCAACACAAACACTTTTCATTGCTTAAATATCCCAATGAGATGTTGACAATGTTAACAAGGTATAGATTTTTGTTAAGTTCCAGTGAAGTTATCTGCTATAACAAACGACTTCACAACATCTCCAAGAAGAAAATTTGAATTGTGGCTTCCACAAGGATTAGAAAAAGCTGCAATGTTTTAATGCAAAATAGCTCCCTGCACTCCTTGATGTTCCACTGTCATAGCTTTGGCCATGGCAGTCAAACATTTCCAGCCTTTCAGCAGCCTTTATCTTTTCTGGCAAACCCTTGCCTTTAGAGTCATCACATAATTCAAGTGTTATGAAATATTCTCTAACTGTATCGTTCAAACTGCTTGTATGGACAAAGCACATAACAGACATTTGCTCCTGACATTATTAGTCAGGAGTATGGTCAACTAAAAGTGAATAATATTTATCACATCTCTAAATGTCCGTCTTACTTTGTTTCCCATGGCACTTACTCATCTTGAAAAGAATGTAACAAATGGTGGTTATTTCTTTTTTCATCAAAGTACAACTAAGGTGATATTGCAAAAGTGGATCAAATTTGGCAATAAGCTTGACTAAACCAGATACCATTATGAGTTGTACATAAAATACCAGAACAACCCCTGAAGGCTAAAGTATAGGCAGCTACATACAAAACTGCTGTGATTATACACTCAAAGATATTATTTCCAATGCTCTTTCAATTTGAATAATATTTCTGTGTTCAAAGTCTATGAAGTTTCCAGTCTTTTGGCTTATTTCAGCTTGAAGCCAAAACCACATGGCTTCTAGATACTTTAATGCAATGCAATAGGGGCTATATTATGATGACTTCTGCTGATACTACACAGACATTAACAACAGTGAAAGGCTGATATCTCTACAAGACATACATCCATTGGCAAAAGACCAGTGAATTGTGTGATTCACATAGGTACATTTATCTCATAAAAGTTCCACTGTTCAGCACACTCCACAAAGAAAAGGCTCAAACTCAAAGCTGTTGGCTTGTGCACTGATGCTCAAACTCAAAATTTATCAAGTCACATTTGTAGAAGCGTAAAAACTGTCCTCTTTTAGTAACATAACATTTTATATAAATATAGAAATCTGTTCTCAAACCTAGAACACCTTATCTTTTTAGATAAGCAGTATGATAATATTTATGTTTCAATTTATTTTCTTCCATTAAGTTTTTAATGCAGCATTTTACTGCATACACCTATTTCCAGTAATGAGTAAGAAAACCAGATCTAGTGACAAGATTTGCCACATGCACAGTGTAAAAATAATCCTGCCACCAGACCTGCTATGGCCATACAAAACTACACGCTGCAAAGATTAATGCGATAAACAACAGGTTATTAGCTAACAGCACAAAGTTTGACAAGATAAAGCAAGTTTAAAAAGCAATCACTGTTGCCAAAGTACTTCTCAAGGTTGTGTTGCATAAAACTTCATTGTTACGATTACAGGGTTTCTTGACTTTGTCCATCACATTGTGTTCAAACTGGAACACATATTACAGACATAAAAAAGCTATTTTCAGTCAACACAACAACAAATACCAGTACTTACTATGATGCTACATGCTGCCGCACTGTTGTGTGAATAATTTTAGCAATCAGCAATGCCACTCAGAGGAGGCAATCAATGACAATTGCATCCAACTTTCAGTGGACATGCTACATCTATTAACCAAGACTGACAGGCCAAACATAATATACATACAGCTACAGAACATAGTCACATCCACTATTCATTCATGTTTCCATACCATTTCACGAAATTTTGCAACTGCAATACTGTATTACTCCAACTGCATTCCATTTCTAATTGTTTTACTGTTCTTTTCTGAATAAAATGAGCAAGATGTACATAATTTTCCTCACAAACTTTCCTTAATCATTTCTCCAAGTTATCCCTTCGGTATTCATCATTAGGTTTGATAACATTTGCCATTTTCTAAGGTGATAGCCTAACACCACACCTCCATCAACCCAGAACATTTGGCCCCTACACTTCAACTTGTGTGGCATGTGTAACAGTAACAGTAGCTTACAGCCCCACCATCATAGCTCTTCAGGTGGCCAGCACATGTGGATTTTCAACCACATCACCATAGTTACCCAAGAGGAAAGAGAAGACCTGTCTGCTTTAAAAAATTTCAATTCCATGACTGCGACTCTCATTTCATGCTTTTATACAGGCACCATGTTACTGCCACTGATAGCAAAAAACTAACATTTACACTCCTAAGTACCTCCTGACTGACCACACCCGCTATGTCAACTTATTTTGCAACTATCCTTAAGTATGGAATCAAAATAAGGCAAACACAAACTGAATTACACATAAAACTTTTACTGAACTGAACAAAACAAGTTTGGGAAAAATTTGTTGATAACAATTTTACTATCTCTCTGATGACCGTGGTAAGGCAATAAATTCTACATACAGCACACGTGTACAAAACAGCAGACAGGCCCATCTTGAACTATTTTTGTGCTTTATTTTAGAATTAGAGCAGCAACTCAGACTACTGAACTGTTGCTTGACTGACTAACAACAAACTGTAAATGATTTGGAATTGGTCATGGCTGAATGAAGGTCCAGATCATGGCTGAATGAAGATCCAGACTGGAATTTGCCTGGCATGACTAAGGAAAATGATGATAAACCTAACTCAAAACTTCAGTCAAGAGACCCAATGACCAGCCAGGATTCAAACCAGAAAACTCCCATACACAATTCTAGCATGCTCTCATCACACCAACTCATGCAGCATTCAACTTGAAGATCATAAATTCACCATAGATGGAAGTATGCATTTAACAAGTCTGAAAAGGCTCAGAAAGTTAATTTGGGAGACATACCTTCAAAAAGACGTACCCACGATGGCAGGTGCACAGCAACAATGCCATATAACATGTACAACATGATGTTAAGGGCTCAGCAGAACAAGATTAAAAGATGTTAAGACTTCAATAATATGATGTTTACACCTACTTTCAAGATATGACTAATCAATCAGTCAGTGCCTGCTATCACCCCATTACTACTTTGGTGCCACAATTGAATGCCCAGTGTACTCTGAAAAACACCAGGGGTGTAATAGCCACCTACTCCTTTGCATGTTCTTAACCAGTGACCTTACGTAAGGTTTGGTTTTCTCAGCATCATGCCATGTGTCAACTGATATTGTCTTCTGTGACAAAGTGTTAATATGGTTCAGAACAAAAACTCTGTCACTTAAAAAACACTGAACAGACATGAAACCAATGCAACTGCATTACCTTGAAGCCAATGGACTGATGTGCACCAAGAGTGATTCCTACACCCAAATCATGACCACCCACAATCTCCACCAGGCGTGCATACTGGGTGTTATTGAGTCCTAAGCCACCCAGATCCTGTGGGACCTGCAAACCAAATGCTCCCAATTCCCACAAACCCTCCAAGGAATGCGGTTCAACTGCTTCTATGGCATCATTCACGGCTGGATTATTCACCTCCTGCAGAAAGCATAACAATGTGAACAATCTGACAAAAAAATTTCAGCTTCTTTCTGAACTATGAAGTTCAGGAGAAAAACTGGTTCCAGAAACACACCTTAAATCTATCTGCAATTTAACATTCACTCTCTCACCACCTCACAATGTTTCATACAAGTACTGTTGTGGGAGACATCTAAAAACTGTCCCTTAAAAGGTTAAGATCAGGAAACAGTAGTAACACTGTAATTTGCTTTCTGCACTTACACATGAGAAATCAATAAACGCTTATATGAAGACTAAAAATGTACATATCATCAGGAATGCCATAGATCAGGCAGTTAGACACTAACCTCTCACCAGAGGCCTGAGTCTGATCCCAGGCAGGTCCATGTATGACCTCTGGTGAAGAAAAGAGGCATTGGGACAGGTTTCTCTTTCAGCATTTCAATGACCTCCCCCACGCCACCCTCTTTTCACCATTGTTCCAGCAATGCTCCATACTCATGCTTCACTCATGTACCACTGATACTACACAATCTTACCAACCTACAGTGTTATCAATCAAAATACGTCTCTCTCGCTCTATCTCTTCCCCCACCCCCCTTGCTCTAAATGTGTCTGTCTGTAAACACGACCAATCACCATTAAATTACACATGAGGAGATGTAAATCATATCTCCACAGCCAAGGCACAGATTCCACACAATTCAATGACCATCAACACAGCAAATCACAACAAAAACTGCACTCGATACTTCAGAAGAACACTGATTTTTGACCTACAGAAAGCTGTAATTTTCAAAAACATTAATTGCACCCTTGACACCTGCACATGCATGGCATTCATCGAATATGACGGTTTTCTGTTAGCAGCATCTGAATCTGCTACAGACATCATTAACAATCAAACAAAGAGCTGAAAATGATTTCACAAAATGGCTTCCAGGAATGTTTCCAACACCTCCGCTGCAGCTAGCAGGGAGTACAGATGCAGAAGGGGACTACTTTGATAGAAACATAGCTTAAATTATTGTACTGTTTTATATTTCTCAGAAATAAAGTGATTCGGGAACATTTTGAAGCTACCATGCATGTGGTTTATGTTTTATTTATTTTCCAACTTTGTATACATTTTAATTGTTTTTTTTTAAATCTGTGTACCATACTAAAATGATTAGCATACCAATAATAACACAAACACCACAGTTTGAGAAACCATGTACTAAACTATAATAATTCACACTAATTACTGTAAACAGACAAGAATACTTCATGCATTTACCATGATGTTGCTTCTAACTGTTCAAAACAATAACATTATGAACAGGCAGATATATTTCATAAAACATGAAGGCAGCTGGGACAGTGTAGTTGATACAGTTAATAGGCTATGGTGTGGATGGCTAAGGAATTATGCTTCTAAATTCCTGGCAAGGAAAGGGGATTCTTCTCTGTCCAGGTATGTCACAATGGATCTGCAGTCCACCCAGCTTCTTATTCAGTGGGTATTAGGGGCTCTTGATAAAGAAATAAAGTGGCCCAGATATGAAGCTGACCATTCACCTGCATCTACATCTGAGGTTAAGAATGAGTGGAGAAGCTGTATCTCCCATCCCCCATATGCATTCATGACATGCAAAGGAGCAACTAAACATTTCTTGTCACCAAGAAACCCACATTAAATGGCACTAGTGATGTTCCCATTATTCAAGTTAACATAACTGCTTCTCAAGACAGGTACATGATAAAACACAAATGTGCAGGTAGGTTCAATCACATGACAAGCATAACGAATTTTAAGAAGATGACTAGCATTGAAGTCTTGCACTGAATAAAAAGTATGTAAAAACAAACAGTATGGTCACAGAGTTGTAATGAAAGACCACAACCTTTTCTTCAGTACATTGCCTAATGCAACATATACACACACCTCAAAGAATTTGGCAGTTGGATCAACAAGCATCTTCAAATTATCTGTCTGCTCTTCATTAAGAACTTGTGGGAATGGAAAAACCTGTGCAGTCTCCACAACACCACGGAAAAGGTTCATGGTGAATGACTGTGATGCCTTTGCTTCACTCATACCCTTCTCCACCTCCTCGCCCTTCCTCGCCACTTGTGGTGCTGTGGCTAGCCATCTGGAAAAATAATTTTAATATTCAAATTGAAACATGTGTTCTTCACACTTCAGGGCCTAATACTTTTGTAATAGTTTCATTAGTAAACAAACTGTGGTTTCTCACAAAGTGCCAATTCCTGCAATACTGAAACCCCACAAGTACTATCAGAATCAAATCACTGGCTATATGGCCTGTAAAACTATGCTTCACTTTCTGCCCTTGGCTATGCTTTTCTTTGCCAATACATTCAGACCAGATCTGTGGCTGATCCAGTCTTCTATCCAACACACCACAGTAACTCTCCTCCCAGAGGCTACACAACAAACACACCCAACCTACAGCTTGTGGGCCAATGTGGCTCCCTTAAAGTATCAGTAGGAGACATTAAAAGTATGGTACTACTATGGTAAAGCTAACTTGAGTGAATTCTCCATGCCCAGCAATCAGTATCACAACATTTGTTTAATTTTGTGGCTTCAATTAATTTAATTCCATTATCTGGTAGGACTGTGTGGTCAACATGTCACTAAAACACCTCAGTGTTCCCATAAAACAGCAGTCATATGCCTCAAAAGATATGTGACTGCTTGTAGCAATCAGCAAATGTTAATAATTACTCAAGATGTGCTGTACACTTTGAGGGGAAAACCACTAATCAGTCAGTTTTCTAACAGAAATGCAGTACTTGGTGAGGATACCAATCTTCAGAGTTTCTGCCAGAACATGTGTAAGGTCAACAATGTTTCAATATTTCAAATGTAATGTATTTTTCAAGTATCCCTCAGCCCACAGTGGACTGGGTAGCTCAGTCGGCATAGTGACTACGGGCTGGATGGTCTGGGATCGAACCCTGGTGGGGACGAGATTTTCCACCCATCCAGGCAGGACCTGGGGCCCACCCAGCCTCCTGTAAAGGCGGTACCGGGTCTTCCCCTGGAGTAAAGTGCGGCCAATGCGAGCTGCTGACCACTCACCCCCTTCTAGTGCCGTGGTCATGGAAGAGTGGAGTTATACCTCTACCCATCCTCTGGGCCACACCAGGCCTGTAACGGGAACACTTCAGCCCACAGAAACAAGATGTTTATGTTGTATCCATTACAGAATGAATCTATACACAAGGTAATGTTTCATGCCAGCGTAGCAGATGTGAAGATTTTCCAGTGTGCACTGTTGATGACTGAATTTGCTTTACTTTGCTTTTGGATAGAACTGTGACATTTCCTTCTCAGACAGAAATAACCATCTTTGTGAACCTGATTTGGCTTCTATTCTTTGGTGTGTAGCGTTCTTCAGTTGCTTTGGGTGTCTATAATTAAACAAAAGTTGGCTAAATAAAACAACATCTTACCTAATTTCATTATGACAAAAGCATCAGTAGCCTCTGAAAACAGAATTATTCAAAGAATGTGGAAAAACAAAAACATGTTTTTTTATGAATGGGAAAGCTTTGTGTTTAATTTGCAGTGAAAGTATAGCTGTTTTGGAAGTAAACAGCATTGCCAGACATCACAATTCAATGCACAAAGAAAACTACTGTTGCTGCTATGAGAAAAGAAAAAGTGCCAGATTGACAAAGGAAACTTAATCATAGCCACAATAGACTATCTTCAGAATACAATCCAATGATGACTGCTCTGCACTATGGATGAGTTGCTCACTTGTTTTCTGAAGGAAACACACCTTTCTCCAATGGAATTCATAACAGAATGTTCATAACACAGTGTGCAAGAGACTGGTCCAGACAAAGAAACTGGTTTTAATACTGTAAGTACACCTTATGTAACAATAAAAATTTCTTCCTTAGCCAGCAACACATGGTCATTTGCATATTTCACATTGCAAATTACTTGTCTTATTCTTCTGAAAACATCAAACCCTTCAAGAACATTCTTGGTAAAGTACTTGCTGTATAAAGTTAATAACAGCAGTGACAAACAGCAGCCTTTTTTAACCCCTCTTCCAGTTTTCACACTTCTTGTGACTTGTTGGTTCAACAAAACTTCAACACACTGATCCATGAACAATTTGGCAATCAGTCTTCTTTCACACCAGTTGATACTAGTTTCCTTAGGATCGGCATTAACTGGGTACAGTGTACAGTCCAGTGCCTTCTGTCAGTCTATGAAGCAAGAATAAACTTCATCACCCATGTTCAGACTTCATCCTGGCATTATTCTCGGCATTGCAAATTCATCAATAGTTCCTTTTCCTCTTCTAAATCCAAACTAATCTTATCCAAGCACATCCTCAATTTTCTTTTCAATCCTTCTTCCAAGTATCCTTGCTATCATCTTTGCTGCAGGTGCCATGAGGATGATAATGTGATGGTTGCTGCATTTTGAATATATTTGTTGTGACATATTTAAACCAACTCAGAAACAAACCAAATGATTTGTAAGCTTATGTTTAGGTAATAACACAAGGAATGTTGTTGGGTACTTGAATATCTTTCACTGTCAGAACACAAAAATATTTTTGAATGTGTGTATGTATAAAACTACAAAGGAACATGAGCTGCCTTGAACAAAAATTAAAGGGTTAATAACAAACAATGCTCCTACTATGAACGGAAATAAAACAAACTGTATGCGTAAAGTTAAGGAAGAACTAAACCAAAAAAGATCTTAATTTGAAACAGGCATTAATGCATCATCACTTGTGAACCAATTCAAAAGTATGACCACGTAAAAAGTTTAAGTTGTGAACTTCAATCATAACTAATTTGTCTTATTTGGCAGAAAAAGATCCTGAATGTGGAAACATATTTTAACACACAAGCTACAAAAACCACGTAATCCCTGATGATAAGTGTTTGTAATACATCCTGTAAAGATCAGTTTGAAGTTGTGCCTTATCTGGATTACTGGATTTATATCTTAACATGAGGATATTGAACTCTTGTCAACTAGGTCACTGATCTGTTACTACATTTTAAATAATCACCGAAATACTTTCGACGTTAGTATATATAACAAGTTTCCACATCGAAAGCGTATTCGTACGACCGCAATATATATTATTAATTTAACACTTTCAATAATACGTCATCATTCATCTCTCACCTTGAATTCCCTTCCGAACAGTGAATTAGTTTTCGAGGAAGATTTAAAATACGCCCAAAGCGTAACATTGTAAATAGCAGACGTTTACTTGATACTCCTAAGTTGAAACAGCTAAGCTGGTAGTAAAAAGACTGCACCCGTCCAGTTGCTCAAATGCCAAGTGTTCGACGCCCCTCTTTCTGTCGCAATGATATGTCATTTGCAAAGTCGCCAACTGACACTTCACTCCAGCGATATTAACGGCACAGATAACATCAGTATGAGCAACCGTGCTTATGACGCAGCATGACAATGGCAGACAAGTGTATAGTTTCTCGCCACCCGTTTCATGTGACGGCAGTTCCTACAAGTACGAACAGCACATCGTTCCTTGTGCCGCCTGTCGCTACTCTGATAGTATACAGAATCAAGGAAGCTATGTGACCAGTCGAGGTGAAAATGGCAGGTGTTCGGGTAGCTGAAAGAAATATCATTTGAAAAGTATTTGCGATACTTTAACTGATAGGTAGTGTTAGGCTAAGCAAGCAGACATGCCGGAATCGGCTGAGCAAGCATCTGGTGCTACTATTAGTGCATCAACAACGAAGGACTCAAAAGATATCAAAGAAAAGAAGTTATCATCGGGTTCACTCAGTGGTGGTTGTGGTGGTGGTGGTGATGGCGCCAGACCGAAAGTTGTCACCGTCAAGCATCCAGAATCCAACAAACCAAAGCCAACTGTGAAAAAGAATAAACACATACCCGTGGATTTGGATGTAGCGAAAGACTTTTTAAGGTGTAAGGAAGATGGTGGGACAAGACTCGATTTAAGCAAGTCTAGTATATCCCAACTGCCATCGACAGTACGCGAAGTAACCCACCTTGTTGAGTTTTACCTTTATGGCAACAAGTTAGTGACCCTTCCTCCTGAGATAGGCTGTTTGGTCAATCTTCAAACACTAGCTCTTAGTGAAAACTCCCTTACAAGTTTGCCTGATGCCCTTGCAAATCTGAAATCCCTTAAAGTTCTTGATCTCAGGCACAATAAACTGAATGAGATTCCTGATGTAGTTTACAAGTTAACATCACTGACAACTTTGTTTTTGAGGTTTAACCGAATTAAGGTTGTAGGAGAAGATATCAGGAACTTAACCAACCTAACAATGCTAAGTCTACGGGAAAACAAAATAAAAGAACTACCTGCAGGAATAGGAAAATTGGTGAATCTTATAACATTTGATGTGTCGCACAATCACTTAGAGCATTTACCTGTGGAAATTGGTTACTGTGTTCAGCTGTCATCTCTAGATCTTCAGCACAATGAGCTATTGGATATCCCAGAATCAATTGGAAACCTGCAAGCATTAACACGACTGGGCCTGAGGTACAACCGCCTGAGTGCGATACCAAAGTCCCTTAGTAACTGTGTACATATGAAAGAATTTAATGTCGAGGGAAATGCTATTTCACAGCTTCCTGATGGTTTGCTCTCGAGTTTATGCGATCTGACCAGTATCACCTTGTCAAGAAATGGCTTTACATCATACCCATCTGGGGGTCCAGCTCAGTTCACAAATGTGAATTCTATCAATATGGAACACAACCAGATCGACAAGATTCCTTATGGCATATTTTCACGTGCTAAGAACCTGACCAAACTGAACATGAAGGAGAACTTGCTTACATCCCTCCCTTTGGATGTTGGAACATGGCTTAACATGGTGGAATTAAACCTTGGTACAAATCAGCTGACCAAGATTCCTGATGATATCCAGTGCTTGCATTGCTTGGAGGTCCTCATACTTTCCAACAATCTTTTAAAAAGGATCCCAACCAGTATAGGAAATCTCCGTAAACTGCGGGTCCTAGATCTAGAAGAAAACAAGATCGAGTCGCTGCCAAATGAAATTGGCTTCTTGCGTGATTTACAGAAACTCATAGTCCAATCCAATCAAGTAACTACATTACCCAGAGCAATTGGGCATCTTACAAATCTTGTGTACCTCAGTGTTGGTGAAAATAACTTGAGTTATCTCCCAGAAGAAATTGGAACACTGGAAAATCTTGAGTCACTGTACATCAATGACAACCCTAGTCTGCACAACCTGCCTTTTGAACTCGCACTTTGCACAAACCTGCAGATCATGAGCATTGAGAACAGCCCACTGTCACAGATACCACCTGAGATTGTGGCAGGGGGCCCCTCTCTTGTCATACACTTCTTGAAGATGCAGGGACCTTATCGAGCTATGTGAATAGTTGTGTGGCAGTGCAGTGAAGCACAGAATGTTTTGTTGACTGTTACACATAGATTATATGCCATTGTGCAGTGACAAGACTTTGGGATCTTCATACTGAATGTTGTATATTATTTCTGTACAGGTTCTGCTGTGTGCATGACCTTTGAGTAATATTCAGTAGTTGTGAATAATATAAACTTGTATGTGGTGCAAGAAGAAGCCAAGAAGGAAAGTAAAGTTTTGCATGTAGTAGCATATGAACATGTAAGTTATGCTCAACAATGAATTACCATTGTTTTATACATTTGGTAACAAAATGTACCAGTGATTCAAGCCCTAAGGATTTGTAACTGTAGTTCTCAATTCAGAAAAAAATTTAACAGTGTAGGTTTGTGTACATTAAGATTCATATGCTGTTTTGATTCCCATATTTCATAGATATGCTGGCTGCAAGGTCTTGTGAAAGTGGGATCCAGATGATTTGTAGGATTGTGAAATCGAGAGCCAAATCATTTGTAATATCCAGACATTTGTAGGATTGTGAAGTTGAGACCCAGATCAGTTGTAGGACTGTGAAGGTGAGATTCAGATTGTTTGTAGGATTGAAAAGAATTGTATGCCTTTGAAGTCCTTTAAACGAGTTCTGTATGTCTTTCCATCCTGTGATTCAACTCTGAGCATCAATGTTATCGACACAAATTGGCTGTGCTTGTGAAACTTGGTATGATTGTCAAACCATAGATACATACTTTTCAGCATCCAGTCAGTGATGGTATCAGTGTGATAGTCACACAGGATTATGAACTGGGAACAACAATGATAGTATCATTCGTGTATGACCAAAAGTTTTGTGTCATGAGAGGTCATCAAGAAATACTTAACTTTAAGATAGCTGTTCACGAAACTTGAAAGTAATGTGATGACTGTACAAAATATTTTGGATCTATTCCATATGTGTGGGCAACGATGTTTCATTCTGCCAAGTGTAGTACTGTAGTACTGGTTGACAGCTCCCTAGTGTGCCTTGATGGTTGAGAATCAGACAATTGAGACGGACTTAGGTTCCTGTTTAGGCCATCTCTCTGTTATAGTCGGTGATCTCTTTTTGAAATGAGGTAGCCATTCCACTGCAACAGTGATACTGCATAACATTCATCTACACAACATTTTCTCACAGTGTCAACCAATACTACAGTAGAGCAGTTTCAAATATCATAGGCAGTAATGATATTATATTCTTGACAGTGGCAGCTACTGAAGTCCTAGACAGCACAATTGCAAAGTCTTGTATGAGACAACACTGTGAGAAAATTTTGTGTAGATGGATGTTACGTGGTATCATTGTGGCAGTGGAATGACTACCTCGGTTCATAAAGAGTCCACTGACTATAACAGAGAGATAGCCTAAATGGGAACCTAAGTCCATCTAAAAAGAATGATTCTCGTCCATTACGGCACACAATTGTCGACCATTAGTACAGTAGCATCACACTTGACAGACTGCAACATCATTGCCCACACATCTGGAGTAGAGGCAATATTTCATTTAGATAATTTTTAATGTGTAAACTGTCATGTGAAATTTGATGGTGACAAACATGTTTACTAGTTAAAACTTATCAGTGGCTAAGCCTTCAGAGCCCTATGATGCACCAAGTGCTATGTAAGACTTGTTATTTATTGTGGGGTTAAAAAGTGGAATGTTTGGACTGCATTTTCAAATTTATATGTTTCTGTAAGTTATGCCACTTAGTAAGCGAGCAGCATTCAGGTCAGCACTAAGTTACAATGTACCCATGTATTTCTGTCTTTGCTTCTCAGAATGACATTTTCTCTCTTTCTGTACTTTGACACTAAGAACAATTTATATAAATGTGCAAATGGTCATTTCTTGTATAACACAAATGGTTCTGTGTAGTGTAAATTAAGTTTTAAATAATTTGCAACATAGCTATGCAATCAAAATCAAAAGAAAATCTAATGTTAAACTTTTGCTGCTGCTTTATCATAAATGATAAATCTGTCAACTGTGATAAGTAATCCATGTATCAATTTACTAAATGGTGTTTGACACTAAGAGCAATTTATATATGTATAAATGGTCATTTCATATTGAACACAAATGGTTCTGTGTAGTGTAGCTGGAGTTTAAATAATTTGCTACATAGCTATGTAATCAAAATCAAAAGGAAACCCACTGTGAAACTTTTGCTGCTGCAGTATGGTAAATGATAATAATTCTGTAAACTGTGATAAATAATCCATGTGTGAATTTATTCAGTGGTGTTGTGAATGCCATCAGTAATGTAGTTTGTCACTGTGACATACACAATGTTGGTTGTCGTAATTGGCATGCCAAGAGAAATGCCCTTCAGCTGTCTTAGAAATACAAAATAAAATCTGTACTACTGTTGTAAACAATTGTAATTTGGCAACTTCTCTATGTTTTCCAGAATTTATTATTTTGGGAAGAAAGTAAGGCCATAGCTATGTTTTTTGCTTCAAAATATTCACCTTCCTGATTGTACATAGTTATGAGATCTTTGCTCATCTGGGATGTTAGGCAGAGTAGATTGGTGAGTTACGAACATTTTGGGACAGCCCCTCTGTCCCAAAAAATCGGTAACTAACTACAAATCTCTGCTGCATAACATTCCAGGAGAGTGAAGATATCATTTACACCACAACAGAATGCTGAAATCTCGCATTGGACATGGTGATGCCTAGATTCCAGCTGTTTCTTGAACTGCCTCTGGCATTCTTTCTAAAGGGTGTTTTGATTCATGTACCTCACTCTGAATGATCTCTGGTATGTCCATAAATCCTCTCCCCTCCCCTTCCTTCATAAGATGCAGTTTATGCTGGAGAACAGGATGGAGTTCTGTAACACTGGGTTTGTGTGCTTGGCCAAGAATTGTTTTCTGCTGTATGAGAGAGCACTGTCATGACTTGCAAGACAAATTTTGCTGCAGCTGTTCTTATCTCTTATCATCATCATCATGACATTCACTGTGGGGTCTGAGGTTCTCACAGCAGTGATGGTGAACATTTGTCTTCTGGGATACAACCAAAACGTTTTGTGACAGTACCCAGTGGTGCAGCATATCAGCACCTTTGATGATGGTAACACATTAGACAAATACTTTGAATGCAGGACTCAGGGAAAAAAATAGATCTATTTTGTTGTCTTATTGCAACAGTGTTATCACATATAAACTGCTTTTTAATGCAATGCTATGGGCATTTTCAATTTTACCTACTGTTAAGGAATGAGTAGTGGAACTTTTTTTTGCAAGAGTGAGTACTGACACATAATCTTTACATAAATCATTGGATAGCTATAACACAGTATATATTGGTATATAGGCACCAGTGTTTTGGAGGAGCTTGCCTCCATCTTCAAGGTAATCCAGAATGGATAAGCTGCATGGAAAAAATACTGTACTGGGGAAGAAGAGGAAAGGGAACAGGCAACGTGAGCCAATGGGAGTGACACTGTGCAGTGGGCGAGGACCATAGATGGAAAACACAATTAAATGAAAAGAAGTGACAAAGATTTTGAGCCACCATTATATGTATGAAAACAGTCACTCCCAACAACACTAGTTTTATCACTTGATTCATGGCCACATGTCTCAGCACTGTGAGCAATGATGGCTCACAGTTAGAGCCAGGTATACTTGTGATTTGTTATCGACAGGGAATGTCTCACCTTAAAATTAAAATAATTAAATAAAGATCTTGAGGCTGTACATGATATGTGAATTTATCATTGGGGAGGCAGTTGAGAATGACCTTATCTTGAGCAGATCTTGGAAACTTGTCATTCACTCCCTGAAGGTCATGAGAAAGTCTTCCCCTGATAATAGCTGATATTGAATAATTTGGCCCGTTTCAGGGCCAGAGGGCCACCAACTGACTGCCCACAGAACACTTGCCCTTTCTAAGTTGATCTCCATCCTCATTCCCACCCTTGACATTATTTGCCGTCACCACTTCATTCCAGTTGTCTCCTTTAATTTCCTGTTTACCCTAAAAATCTTTTTGTCACCCCTTTTAATTTTCCTCCACTGAAGTCAGTGGTCACAAAAAAAAATTAGTGGAAAGATGTACTCATAAGGAATACATGTACATTCCAGGCTATTTTGCATACTTTATTTACCTTGATGTTCATTATTTCAGGTTTGAATTTATACGTATCTCCATGTGAAGCTAACTGCACTATATATATTAGTATCATCCTGTCCATAATCTGAAATGTTCCAAAGTTAGGATCATAACTAAATCTTATTTGATGTCATCTTCACATGAATAGTGGTCACAAGGGACTGCCAAATACCAAAATGAAATCTTCGGCATTAATTGTAGGTCTCCAGCTCCAGGTTTCTTCATCACTTACTCTGTGCTGTGTAAGATTTGAGGTTCACATGTCAATGCACCTGCATATTAAGGCTATGGTCTTGTGGGTTGTTATGCTGTACATTCTTTATCAGTGGATACCAAAATTCCATCAATATAACTATGTGGCATCACAATGCAAAAGAGAATGTCCCAGTAATTTTATATGAAAAGTGGAATTATAAAGCTCTGTATGTCTTTTTGGCAGTTATGTGCTTACTCCCTCATAGGTACAACTTCTGACATCTTGGATGCCTTTAATGTTTGTTTGACCATGAGAATTTGAGACTGTAATTGTATAAAACAATGAGTCATATTTTACTTTGATGTGTTTCGTCTTCACATTTTTAGAAAGATGGCAAGATAAAATATTTTGAACTCACTGGTTAGGTTATGTCAATATAATTGTATGCAAGTCATTTTATGAGCAACTCTATTCATTTGTTGCAGAGTAGCTAAAAATGAATGTCACACATTATGTTTTTGTCACTGCTTGATATTTTATCATAATTTAAAAAAAAAAAAACATTGAGCATATGTTGATACAGGAAAATCTGTGAAGTTGGCCACCCTTGTAAGTAAGGCACCTGTTACAGTTGGCCATTCATTTACGGAACCAGCAAATGTCTAGACATTATACATGGTCATTGCATTATAACTGGCCACCTGTTTGTCTTAAATCTTGGCCACACTTTCCCATCTAGTGCTACAATGCTATGTATGAGTTCAACATCCCTGTGATGGCTGACATGAAGAACTACAAATGTTCACAGATGTTTCAGAGGAACCCGCTGTCTCCATCATCAGAGTTCTTGAATAAGCCAGTTCAAGGTTTATTCATCTTCCCTAATGAAGCAGGAAGCACACATCACTGAAACAACACATTACATTTCATTACTCATCACAATCAGATAAAGAATATCAAGTGCATAGCCAGATTAAAATATACTTTTTAATCATAAGAGTGTTACACATCATGCGTGTGGTACACGTGATGGGCATATTAACCAACATTTTTTTCA
>Ga0123354_10004694_pt1 | contig 19472 bp, 9 predicted proteins | sample TergutLab28metaG_2_FD_97872 | JGI IMG/M metagenome (GOLD analysis project Ga0123354, IMG submission 97872) | Labiotermes labralis P4 segment gut microbial communities from Petit-Saut dam, French Guiana - Lab288 P4 | ecosystem: Host-associated > Arthropoda: Insects > Digestive system > Gut ...
AATGACTAATTGTAATGACTAATTCACTAACAGAATAAATACAAAAAATAAGGGGAAATCCGATAATTTGGCGACTGATTTACTGATTAACTGACTCACTGTATGCAGACAAACCTGCTAGAACGTTTATAATGACTGATCAGCTGATAGGAAGTACTTCACGAATTAAGAAACAAATCAAATACAGACTTACTGGAGAAAGCGGCAAAAATTTTGATTGACTTTCTAAATAGCTAACTCACAGAATGTGGTAAGAAGCTATGATAAATAACAATGCTTGTGATGTCTGGTAAGCTGGCTAAGTAGAAAGTTTAATCTTATCAAAGATCACTTGTTATGATATTATATTTGATAGCACTACCAGAATGTAATATAACACTAAATAGTGCGCCACGTCAGCACAACTTCTTTATTACGCAAAGTAATTACATAGGCTACATGTTTCGGCTATAGATTTGTCATCTTCAGGCCTATTTTTTCCAACTGAGTCACAAGATGCTATACACACTTTGGGATCCCATCGTGTTTACATCATTTGTCTCAAAGGGTGTGACGTGTGCCACGTCACACCCTTTGAGACAAATGATGTAATTTGATGTATTCCATGGATGTAAACACGATGAGATCCCAAAGTGTGCATAGCATCTTGTGACTCAGTTAACAAAAATAGGCCTGAAGATGACTAATCTACAGCCGAAACATGTAGCCTATGTAATTACCTTGAGTAATAAAGTCGTTTTGCTAACGTGGCGCACTATTTAGTGTTATATTAAGTTTATAAGCACGTCGTGTTGCTTCCATTAAAAAAACTGCCAGAATTGTTATGTGAGCGACTTACAGTCCCCAGTTCCTAATTACCCCATCACAAAACCTTGCACCAAAATTTTCTCACACATTTTACCATTTCAATTGATTACCAAATTTATCATTAATAATATTATATGATGTTTGGAGTTTGGGGCGTTTTATTAAAAATCGCTATTTCGGTTTTACTTTGAGGAAGAAAGAAGAAATGAAGAGGAAGATAGGTTACTTTGCAAAAGGAAAACGCGAAATAAAAGGGCTGGGGGTGCGGAAAGATTTCAATACATGTGCACTAAGTGTATTTAAGTACATGTACACTAAGTGTATCTCAGTACATGTGCACTAAGTGTATTTCAGTACGTGTGCACTAAGTGTATTTCAGTACATGTACACTAAGTGTATTTCAGTACATGTGCACTAAGTGTATTTCAGTACATATGCACTAAGTGTATTTTATATCTTCGTCACCAGGGGGAAGGTGGAGAAGTCAAAGAGCAGACAGCGAGGATGAAGGATGGAACTGGGGCATCAAATTGTCCGATAACTAATTCAGGAAAAATACTGCAGCCATGTGCAAGGATAAAGCTGATATGTCGTTGGAGGTGGGAAAGATGGCACCGAAGATTTCGCCTATAATGTTTGTTAGCTCGTGATGCAACAAATACCTACAGCCTTAAGTCGAACATACAAAGGTGAAATTGCGTTACTGAGCGATTGAAAGACGCTTCTTCAACTACATACGTTACAGGCATAAGCAAAAATCTTGTTTGTCCACCCGCCATCTAAATACATAAAAATATAACCGCCCTTGTCTTTGGTAATTTTGTAAAATTTGACATCATATTTTAGGGGCAGGTATAGCCTGACGGTGTCCGAAAACAGGGTGCTAAAGGGAATATTTAGATTTGAAATGATGGCACAGGAGAATGGCTAGACCTGCGCAATGCGCTCTTCTGTGTCATTACGCAGCGAGTAGTGGTAATTTCTTACCGCCGTTTCGGTACAACCTATCGGCCCCTTTTTCTGTGGTCAAGAAATGGGACCGATAGGTTGTCCCGAAACGTAGGTAACAAATCGCCACCACTCGCTGCGTAATGACACAGAAGAGTGCTGTTCTCATTTACTTCGCGGCCGAAGCCAGAAATCACGGCTAGACTTGCATTAAGAGGAGCTTTATAGTTTGTTCTCTCCAATTACTTAATTATTACAATTTTCCGCACTCCTGAAAGCGCTCGCCTGCTTCGTCCAGTTCAGCTGGTCATCCGCCTATAGGTTGACCAGCTTGCGGAGTATAGAAAGGAAGATTAATGATCATCTTTGCTTGTATTTTGTTTTTTGCTTGTTTATTTTCTTTTATTAAGTTGGCAATAGTTAAAAGAGGGTTATGTTGGTGGAAGGAAAACAGGCTGTTTTTGTTAGGTGGGTCTTTAGACCGATTTCCTCACAATAGCAGCAGCATATGTAGCTTGCACGGGACAGCACAGTTGTGACCGAAAGCCCCGACAGAGAGAGTAAATGTAATAGCTGTACGTAGTTGGGACTGGTACAGTGACAGGGATCAGAAATGGGCAGGACTGGACATTGCACACTGGACAGGCTGCATCTGCCTCACAGTCAAAACTGTAAGCCGGCCGCTGTGAAAAATGCCATGAAAATTTGGTTTTCACAACAGGAGCGGAATTTGACAAACTGAGCAACTGTAAGCTTACAAGAAATAACTGTAGTCTGTGGAGATACGGATGTGTGCGTGAAATAGCTTGATTGTTGTGAAGGCGATTGAAAAGTGGGAGGGAGTCTATTTTAGGAACATGGTTATGTGGAAGGCGGACTGACAAGTGGGAAAATTCCGTTTGAAGATATTAATCTCAACCTGGAAAGTCTACGAAAACGCTTAAAAATCTGTTCAGGACAGTCGACATGTGAGATGTGTGAGGGCAGAAATGTTACGACAAAATTTCACATAACCTTCTATATGTTCGCAGTCACACGCAGACACAAGGACAAACATAAACATAAACATTCACATGATCGTATGATAACAGAGTGAGCCTCGACGTCCTTGATGAAAGTAACCCAGGAACTGAAACTGCTCGGTTACAGCAGAACGCAGGCAGCACTCAACAACCACTGCAGTTTCCAAACACGTCACCACAAACAAACCACGTCCACTCACGCCTCAGCCTACTTATTGTCACGTGACACACAAGACACGTACATTACATAACCCGTACATAAGCCTAGACAGCTCAGTAATTATTGTGAAAAAGCTGCTGGCAGAAATACCGGGTTTAGTACCCGACAGGGGCGAAGAACTTCTGCTCCCACAGCGTGCAATTGGTCCTGTGACCAAAAGTACGCAGTAGCAAATGTTAATAAGGAACGTCTTACCAGATAGTAAAGCACCGACACAACCCTGCATTATTCTTTCGAACACTACTTATCATCGTCGGGTGTTTCAACACAAGGTCTTGAAAACAAGGTAAAATGTAAATAACGTAGCGAGATCTTACACATGATGTAAAGAATGTATAAAATCAAATTTAATTCGCGATGGAGCGTCAAGTGCAATGTTCTTATTTTCGAAAATTTGTTATATTTTTGTCCAAATAGAAATAGGCTGATGTCAAATTAATACCTTTTCTTCGTTTCGAGCCATGTATTATGGGGCTAGCTACTGTTCATGTTCTCTTGTTTTGGCATATGGCCGGCTAAAGTTGAATGTCAAGTGATGGATATTGTGGGTTTAGTCCGCCAGGTCTTAAGACTTCGGTGTTTCCTCCTTCTGTTGAGATTTATTCTGCTTCATTATCCACCTTTTCACGTTTTTATTATCACTAGTTTCTTTTTCCTCCAATTTTGGCAACTTCACACTGAGGTTCAATGACCCTGTCACACTGTGACATTTATCCTGTGAGCGACAGCTCCTTACTTACTGACTTACTTAGTAAGTAGAACACACAGAGATGCAAATAAATGTGTCGCGAAGTTCAGGTCTGGATTCCGTTTATATGCTGCAAAATAGAGGCGTGAAAGAGCAAGACGTTAGACTAGAGGCACAATCTTTAAACAATCGCACACATTTCTACTGCGAGTAGGAAAGCCGTTTAGCTGTGTGTGTTTGCTGCTCTGTGTCAATACTTAAGGTGACTTAGAGTTCGGGCGGCTTTTGTTTGTTTCTAGCCTTAAAACGTCATTCGTGCTATTCTGCGATGACAATTGAAACACCTGCCGTTTTATACGGCTGTGGAGAATATAAATGCCAAATATAAAAGCCAAATCCCCTCCACGATTGTGCCAGCGAGTTCATTAAACGGAAATTTTACTGGAGCCTGTTTACTGTGCCTGGCGAATTAAACTTCTGCTTGTTTTGGAGGATGACCTTCTGGAGGCCTTATATGGAGCAGGTGTTAAACTGTAACGCCTTCTGTTTAAACAGCATTGCCTACAAATTTGCTGTCTTGTGGGCTGAATGTTGGATTTTGCAGCACAGGCAGATGCGAGAGAAGTTTCTTTCTTGAACTGTCAAAAACCAAAGCATGTATGATCAAAGATATCAAAGAAAATGTGGAAGTAAATGTGTCTGTGTGTTAATTAAACATTGCATCATGGAGACACATGAGCAATGGCGATAAAATCAGATCATTCGTAACCTTGGCGCTATATGGAGGGGCAGGAGGAGAAGCCTGTCTTTCCCTTTGGACAGAGGCTGGGTAGGTCTCAGAGCTGGAGTGGACCTTTCGGAGAAGAGGAGAATCTCTTAACCCTGTTTGAAATATGAAAAGCCTTCGTAGGCTACTCGGTCCAAATCATAGATACTATACATTTTCAGATCAACAAGAGCCAATTTGTTATGCCGTATTACGTAACGACATAAATATAAACAGTGGTAAGTTTAATTGTGAGCGCTGTCAACAACTTTTTACTTTCACACAACAAACACATGACGAATGACGTCGTACGAGAGAGATATAAAGACAGGATTCGTTACTTCCACAAGCAGTTCTCCATTCTTAGTAGATACTGAAATAAGAGGGCTCTAGAGACAACGAATCTGCACGCCAATCGTACGATCACATAATGTTAATGCTTTATTTCTCAATACTATTACAAACACCAACATATTTATATCCCTTTTATCTTGTATATCGTACTTAATACACCATTAAAAGTTTCATTTCAAAAAAATCAGTACATTAAAAGATTATAATATAACGTTTCAAAGCAGACTAAGATCAATAACGTATTTCTGCTCTTGTCCCAAGGGAAGATTCTAAAGGCTGCTTTCAGGACAACGTTACATTGTTCAGCAGTTCTACACGGGCCGAAAATGTACGCAGGGGCTTCGATCTTCTTTATTCAGCCGGAAAAACCCTTCGCAGGTGTGTATGGAGGGAGTGCAAGATGTAATGCCTTCGCAGTGTTTGTCCGATTTGATGCAACATGTATAAAATTTGACTCTTCTACATTTTCCGATACAAAATTTCATGAAAATCCTTCCAGGTGTCGAGGTGTTCCACGCGGACAATCAGAGGGATGGAGGTGAGTGGCGTCGATGAGAGATCCGCAGGGATGGGAAAACCATCGCATTTTTAAATACTGGTCAAATAGATGGAACACCAGAGAGGCGTGTCAGAAAAACGAATACCGAGACTATTACAACGCTATAAACGTAAGGTCAGAAGAAGGCGTGGACTTTCGACGAAAATATGTTAAACAGCCAAAGTTCACCGTCTGACACAACCATTGAATTCACTGTAAAGTGTTACACTGTGGCTGACATGTTGCGAACTGTTGGGGTCATCATCAGGCTACATTTATTTAACAACATAACGATAGACGTTTCTTTTTTGCTTTCTTTCTTTCTTTCTTTCTTATTCAGACCTCATCTACCTAATAAATGTAGATGCACAGAGTTACTGTTGACCCTAATCACACTCAGACACAAACACACTCAGTAGGACTCCTCTGGACGAGAGATCGACCCGTCGCAGAGATCTCTATCTCAAAGCAAACAATATTCACAAGAAGTAGACATCCGTGGCCCCCGCGGGATTTGAACCCGCAATCCCAGCAAGCGAGCGGCCGGAGACCTAAACCTTAGACCGCGCGGTCGGCCGGATCGATCATTGAATGCAAATAAGTTAATTAATCCTTTATAGCAGGACATTGAGGCATAAAGTACGTAAGAGTTCCTACAGCACTGGAAACTGACTGCTGCTTCGCCAGTAAAGACGTCAGCCGGTTAAAGAATTAACGGAAAGTAATCACTTAACTACAGTTTGTTGGAATATTGCTAAATTTTTTATTATTAAAATAGAAATGCATAAAATTTCCAATGTATTTTGAAGAGCTTAACTAATCTGGATGAAGACAATGACAAAAAGCCTTAAGGTACATTTATTGCACACACTTCACACGAAAATGCAAGTGCAGCTAATTCCTAAAATTTCTGGTATAAATATGTCAGACGCTGAAGAATCTCCAACATAAATACGACGTAATAAAGTACATATCGCACATAGCACCTGCATTCACAGTAGAATAGTATTGTACACTAAGTATGCTACAGGATGTCCTTTCTCTGTTATTGCCACAGGGATTTACAATTTTGCTTCTTAAGATTACGTACGGTAAAGACTTAAACACATAATGCACTATCTGACATGAATCTAACAACACAGTAAATTAAGTAATGTGCATAAAGTCATTTTCCAAGTTTCGTCCAAACTTTGATATTTGAAACACAGGAAGTATTAAGTTTTACGTTTGGAATTTAGCGGATTTGTAAGTGATGTGACCTTTATAAAGAAGAGGTTAGTATCTGTTGTCATGTAGGTACGGTCTTTGCCACCTATATTTGGTAGGAGATACGAGTAGTGTCAGAAGACCGTAGCAAAAAAAGGCAGCAGGACGCACACTTCAGTCGGTATTGCAGTGTATCGTCCATTGCACAGTTTTATTTTCTCAAGCTTCGAATCTTCGTACAGTCTGACTTTTCAGAACTCTTAAAGTTGTTGGGGTCAGTTATTTGCAATGGAGTCCATTTTTACGGAGGGCGAAAAAAAAAGCACGGAAAAGCATAGAGAGGGCGAATCTAAAATATGTTAGGAACATAGGCTTCCTGAAGCAAGGCTTCCAAGATACAGTCTTCTGAAAAACGAAGATCTTCAAAGTGTCTACTTTGAGTTTCCATGCAGACAATGCAGGACGTAGACTTCTGGAACCCTAATTTCTCCCAACACAACTGACTGGGGTTGTTTACCGCGATTTCCTATGCACCGTCCTTCCGGATCTGTTGCAAGATGTGGATCTGCAGATTGGGAATCATTTATGGTTCATACACGTTGGTAGTCCACACATTTTCTTCTTGCAGTTCGGGAATTCTTGAACAACCTGTTTCTGAAGCAGTGGATAGCACGAAGTGGACCAACAGAACGGCCTGCTCCTTCCCCTGACTTAAATCCCTGAATAGTTTTATCTCTGTAGATATTTGCAGTCTGCTGTTTGTGCTACAGAACTCAGTGGCATCCAGGACTTGCAAAAACAAACACTGAATGGATTTGAAACGATCCGTACGACACCTGGAAATTTCCAGCGAGACAGGCAGTGACTGTTGAGACGTGTGGCATTCGTGTTGATGTTCAAGGTGGGCACTTAGAGCATTTTCTTTCGTACATAGGGGACTGTAAGTTGGAAACCATGCTTCTGTAATTCCTGCGTTCACAGGAAATTTTTCCTTGTGTTGTGGATTGTATAGATTTTCTGTAGGCTTGTTGGTACATAACTCAGTTTATGAGGAGTCGTAAGCTTCAAAATGGATTATTATGTTCGTACCGCAAAAATTGCTCGTTTTAATTTGTAGGGATTCTATAATAGCTATACAGGGTATACACAAAAGAATGGTGCGGTTTTTTTGTGTATACCCTGTATATATATATATATATATACACACACACACACACACACACACACACACACACACACACACACAGGGTGGCGCGGAGCCGACTGTCACACTTCAAATTTGAATATTTCGCCGGCGCGATAGCTTGTGGTGGTTGGCGGGAAGAGGAACGGTAGAGGAGAGGACGCCATTTGATATGGTCAGTCGCAATGGAGCGTTGGAACGTGCAACAACGTGTTACCTGTGTTCGTAGTTTCGGCGACACCGCTTGGCCTGCTCGGTCGCCCGAACTTACAGTACCAGATTCTTTCCCGTGAGGGTTCCTGAAAGACCGTGTGTTCCGGAGGCGTATCATGACTATTCAAGAACTCCAACAAACCATTATTGACGAAGTTGCGGCTATTGATGAGGACCTACGGAGGCGCGTGTACGGCAACTTCCAGACACGCTTGCAACATTGCATTGATGTAAACGGAGGCCTTCTGCCTGATGTTCAGAAAATAAGCTTGTAATCTGTGGGTAATAAATAGCATACTTGGACGTATTTATAGACGGTTTCTCTTATTTTTCCCTATTTCCATATATTATCTATGACCACGCGCCACTCTGTATTTCATTTCTACTGACGTGGGTTTCAAAATAAATGCTGCAATATTTTAAGAAAATTAAATATTAAATACCTTAAAATTCGATACTGAAGTAATGAAACGATATTAACAACCAATTACAGTGTGTTTTGCGGTACAGGTGCTGACGATTTCATGTTCGAGTAGTTGGCACTCCTGCATCGTATCTTGAAGATTCAGGGTTAAACATTACTGTGCCTGCCCTGGCTTTGTTTCACCAACTTTTTCCAGGTAAATGCCGTAAGTGAACCTAAAATTTAAGCCACGACTTTTGCTTCCCAAATTCCAAGAAATTGTATCCATTCGTACATAAAAATGAATTGTAGACAGGCACACTTTCTATGCACGTACTAACATCACAAGTGTTCAAAACTGATACCTAGAAAAACATTTGGAAAAGTGTGGTACAAAGAAAGAGAGCAACTTAGAATATTACTTGTATATAAAGTCATGCTGGTATTGCGAGAAGCATGAATTAATCATAGCGAGGAATGTAAAGTTTTAGGTTTTCCTGATACACATGACATTGTGTTGTCTGTTAAAACACGTCTAATTTTCCTTACAGACACGAAGGCAATAAACTCCTCAGAAAAATTGCTAATTTTCTAACAGAATACACGCTGTTACGCACTAAAAGCAGTGATCTTCAGAAAGTTAGTGATCTATAGATGTCACCTGACGTTCTCGGCGTGCTGCCGTCTAACAACCTAATAGAGGCCTAAGTGTGAGTAAAGTAGGCTTTTAATAAACTCTTCGAAGTCTGTCTCTGGAAATCAGAGAATAAAATGGTTGGGAGACAACTGAAACTAAACTCGGATTGGCTGCACTATTAGCATTTGCATTCTGCTAACATAAGGTTAATTAGTTCTGTATGTGTCAATTCGTTTAAAAGTTATGCAACATGTGAGACTAACACTGTGAGGTTTACAGAGAAACTGGAGAGGATCTTGCAGATTCCACAGTCGAAGCTATCTTAGACCGTTCCACCTTTGACGGTAAAACCGCTTACCTGCAGATTGTAGTTTGCCTGTTCGTGGGATCATATTTTATTCAGTGATACCAACTTGTGACAGTGATTTGCAGATTAGCGACAGAATTACACAGACAAACATGTTCCAAGACAAGTTGCACCTTGTTAATAGCAGAGTAAGGTATTCCGCAGGTTACAGGGATTTGTGACTTAACGTTAAATATTACTGCTTAGGTCTATTGAGAACAGACGAAATTAATTATTATGTAGAGTTGGCGAGACGAGAGCGCGTGTCTGTTGAACACACAAAGGTGGACAACAGCACTGACTGTTTGACACCGACGTCCCAAATGGCATGTCTGCTTTTGGAATGTTTCACGTACCTAAATAATATCGTGATACTTCGAATTTCAGGCGCCTTATTTGAAAAGGGACCTTCGGGAAAAATTGCAATAAATAAATTTCGCACTCCGTAAAGTTTACTTCACTTTTATCAAGGCAACTCGTTCTTTGAGGAACATAATACTTTCTGGACTTCCGAGTAGTGAAATATAACACATTGAATTTAAGAATAGGCCGAATTTTCAATATGGAGAAAAAGGAGACATGTGCATCTTAAATTCCTAATAATGAGGTATATCCAAAATTCATTTCTTCCACACAGGGAACAGATTGCACTTGTGTGAGTTTTAAGGTTCTTGCAGTATTCGTAGATGTGATGTCGTGTAGTTTGGTAGAAAGCTAGTACAGGTTTGGAGAAAACAGGTTCTTCTGCTTTCAGGGAAGCTAGCCATTGCAAATAGGATTTTAATGAATTGCATCCGATAGTACACTTTTCCTCAGACAATTTCAAGGTGTTCGTCTCTCCGAGAATATTGGAAGGAGGAGGACATTTCCATAAATATGGATGTCATTGTTCATTCCGTCAGTGATGTCGAGGGTGCATTCGTCGGTTCTGCACGGTCTGACACCAAAATCTTGCTCGATATTCACAGTTTCGGGATATTCGATTAAAATTCTAGGTAAAATTTATCGCTTTCTCAGAACTACAGGCGAAGTGAAGGAGGAAAATAAGGCACAGAACAGACTGGGCAGTAGCTAAAGGTTGTTGGAAATAGAAACCCTTTTGATTCACGTCTATATCTATAGCGTACTGGAAAGACAGATGTTCTGTACTGGGATAATGAAAGAAGGATGGATAGCACCTAAACAAGTATGAACATAGAGATGGATGGATAAATTGCAGAATTAACACGTAATGTAAGATGGCTGAACATCTTACCATAAGGTTAGGTACAAATCTCGTAACATTTCAAGGGTAACACTCTACTAGGATTTACTGCCAGATTTAAACATAGGCTCCCGCATATTACAATCACTTCAGGTACCTGAAGCCACAGACGCAACACATCCCCTTACAACATGAACAGCAATAGTGTCAGAGTATCTAAATTTGATATTCTATTTATCAACTATGAAAGATTTTCTGTTTGGCCCACCACCAAAGAGGTAAATGACGCGGAGACCATTCTATTGTACTTCGACCCCCAAGGCGTCAGTCGAGCCCATCATGAAGGGGAAGCTCAGAATGTGGCGGTGCTCCATCCTGCTTAAAGTACACCTCTTCATATTTGTGCCGCTGAGGAACAAAGGGGAACAGTAAGCTGCACAGCACAAGTGCCGATCAGTGTCCACTGCGTTAAGTTGCTACTTTAAAATTGGATGGCTGGACGATGGATAAAATATAAATAAATATAGCCAGGCAAGTACACAGATAGCTAGGTACATTGCAGGTGAGCAGAAGAAATAAAATTACATTTTAAATCTACTTGCAATGTAAGGCAGAGCGCTGGGGTAAGCCTAATGCCTGTCAGCGGTAGTGCTGCTGTAATGAAATGAAAAAATATGAAATGTACTTGTGACGTAGTACTGAGGCACATCAGAATGCTTTCACCCTGGATCCTTTTCATATGGTCATACAATTTAATACACGAGGGGGCGTGTGGGGGGGGGGGAGTTCACACACTTTTGTTGTTAAGAACTACGCACATACATACTACATATATATATGAAAGAAAATTACAAATATTGTTAAAGCTACAATTTTAATACCTTGTTACTTATATACCTGTGTTAATGTCGTTCTTATCAAGTTTATCGGTCACACATAACTTAAAATATTTCGGCCTTATCTAAATATTTTGTTAAAATTCTGGATTACAAACAATATTGCTTTCGTAATTTATAATCACTTTCATAATCTATTTATGTACGAAATGTCAAATTCCTAGCTACAAGCAATAAATATTAAATATTACATTTGAACTGTATCTTTATATAATTATGCGTCATATAAATGGCAAGAATAAAATTTCGATAAGCGGCCAGGAACGTAGCAGCACGCAGTTCGCTTCGCTGGCCATTAATCAACCACATTTGGCGCCACTTTATTATGAAACTACAATCAGGCCTACAGCAGTCAGTGTTAGACATTACGACTATTTGTGTTTTGGGTTTAAATCTCCTATAAAAAAAATTGTATCTTAACCTCCTATTTTCACTCATTCGAAAGTAAAGTAACATTAAATATTAGACCAAATCTGTAGTTCTGCAGACATTACCCCGCATGCAATTACATTTTTGCACCACGTGATGTCATATAATGTGCAGTCTGTCCGGCTCTACATTGTTTTTCGTAATTATTTTCTAAACGGCCCGATTTTCATAAATAATATATTGGATATAGTTACTTAAAACTTACCCCAGTGCAGGAAGAATTCAGCGACAGATTTTATAAGCACATTTATGTCGTCATACAAGGCACATAACTGAATTTTCTCGTTAAACTTTAATAAAAGCCATCAATATAAATCTTCTCGACACTCCGTCCGGTGGCCCTTGACTTGTTCTACTCGGGCAGACGTGATGAAGTCAATGCTTGTTTTTCGCAAATTTGTTAATGCGCCTAAAATTATGTATATCATGAAAACAGGGCAGAATATCTGCAAAATACTCTTAAGAGTGTAGGGGAGCGAATTAAAATAAATCAGGCTTGCACAGGTAATGGACGTCGCTCTGGTAATTTTGCCCAGGGAGACATCTGGCGGGGGCGTCCACTGCCCTACTGCAGTGATTTTTTCTTGTTTTCTACCTTATCTCTGGAATTCTAATTCCAGTGCCGGTAAGCGTAGCAATTCTGCTCATGCACGTATCCTTCCCTTCCTCTCCCCTCCAACCCACATTAGTCTCCCTCGTCCTCATATGCTCGCTCTTGTGTGTTGTAGATCGTTCTTTGATGCAAGAAGGTGCTATGTCCCCAGTTATCGCACATTGCAACATTACTCGCATGAAATGCTTGTTCCTCTCAGCTCCAATGAACTCGCAGTTTATGGTTTTCGAATCGTTGGTTCGAGTCCCCAAGAGACACAAAGTAATATATGCAGTTTTCATTTTGTTTGTCATGATATACAGTCACAACACACCTCCATCATGAATTTGGGTCTCATCGCAATATGTGACACTGTGCGTATTTTTTGTCGCTACGCCGTGGTGATCATACACACTTTCCATCATCCAGAGTATTTCTGAAAGTGACAGTCTACACACTGGTCATTATCTGAGTCGTATCCATGAGTGACAGGTTAAAACAAGTCGGTATTTGAGGGACTTCTCCAAGTGATAGCGTTAGGCTGTCCATTATCTGAAGAACATGTGTACGAGACTATGCATTGTCCTTTGTCTGAGGAATGCCTTGTATACGTTGTTATATTCATGTATAATGTTTATTATCTGAGATATTTCCGCATGCGATGTTCTGCACATTCGTCTGCGATGGTCAACGAATGTCTTTTCAAAAGTTTGCTTCACCCTATTATTCAGTTAATAAGTTCAGTGATGGATGTACAGTCCATTGGATCACACGTACAAAACAAAACCACAAGAATTAAGGCAGCGGACGCCATTCCATATGCTGTTCAAACAGCTACACGCGTCACAATCCTGAACACAGCAAACTTTACATTAATCGCTGTAAGAAGCTCAAATCTCACACATGTTAATATTTGATACGTGGGATGTTCCGGTCTGTAGACGTTTGTTCAAATGTTAGGACTGGCACCGCAACAACCCTTGCATCTCGACCTTTTGCACAGCCCAGTTCGCTTAAGCACTCAGCAGAGCCACTTGGTTTCAGAAGTGCGGTCACACATTACAGTACGAACCGCACAAAATGTTGCTTAACTGTGATGTTCCAGCAGGAAACGGATGTTGTCCACCTTGCACGGCCATTGGAAATGTTGCGTGTGGGTTGCTGTTCTGTGAAATTCGGTTAATCATCATCCTATACTTTACACTGAAGCTCGTAATTTATTTGTTGTTTCTGTGTTTTCTTAACAAAGCCTCATGCAGTTCACTAGTTAAGTACAGTACTAACAGAAATGCGACTTCTAACGATCCGTTAGGAAGCAAACTTAAAGCTGCTATTTGCATTAGGCACTATTCCAACTGTTGTCTGAGGCGGAATGAATGAATGAATGAAGTTAGGATGGCCTTTAGTCGGTGTACCCACTACTCATAAGTTTCAAAATCTTTACGCTCTGAAGCCGAAGCACTAGACAATATAATGCGAAGCACAATATATTGCTAGAAAGAAGCAATTACGTGATTGGGCCATACATGTTATGCAGTCCGCAGACTGCCTAATGACACCGGCTGTGAAAAATTACGGTTGCTACTCTTACGTAAAACTGATCCGAGAAGGGGAGTAGAAACTGCGAATCATTCGCCTCTCTATTACTGCCAGCTTTCCCCAATTTCTTGCTGCTCCTCAGCCGAAATTTTGTTGCTCCCCCCACCCACCCCATTACCATAGCAACACTCTCCAGCGACTGGTGTCAGATAGAAAGCTGCGTAATTAAGAAACTCTGATTTAAATTATTCTGCCGAGCGAGAGGATCGCTCGTACACCGTTCGATAAAGGAAAACAGTGACACCAGCAGGAAGGTAACACTTGCAAGCAGCTATATCTGGCAAACAGCGTTGACTCGGTTAGTTAGGAGACTCACTGAATGGCTACGTGGATCGAGAGTGTGGATGATTGGTCAACTGGCTGACAGTGCTTGCGTCAGTGGCTGCCCAGATAACTAGCCATCTGCCTGTCTAGTTGACCGGATGCTTGTCTGCCGGATAACGAGGTAGTTAACTGATTAGGAACAAAGCAAACACTTACATGGTTTAGTCCGACCCAACTGTTTTTACTCAGTAGTTACACATTTTAGTGAAATTCGACAATCATCGGATTGTAAATACAAAAATTTGGTAGAAATTGTGATATGTTACATCGTATTATGTTTTGGGAATCACACGACTTTCCAATTTTTTATTTTGTACAACATATTGCTGCATAAACTGGAAATTTGTAGGACACCGCCATATATATATATATATATATGGTGTCTTAGTTTTAACTAACAAATAGAACACAATTATGTTGTACCGAACAATTTAAGTGTTTGTTTTGAATATTTAAACAAACGAAATAAACTCTATCAAGTTAGCTGTTCAGGTGCTTGTTCGGTTACATTTCAAAATATACTGTCCAGTGGGAGTAGAGTTAAAAGGTAAAGATAAAGGTAAAGTGATCCCGTTACAAGCCCGGTGTGGCCCAGAGGGTGGGTAGATGTATAACTCTACTCTTCCATGACAGCGGCACTAGAAGGGGGTGAGTGGTCAGCAGCACGTCCCGGCCGCACTTTACCTCCGGGAAAGACCCGGTACCCATTGTACAGGAGGCTGCGTGAGCCCCAGGGCCGGTCTGGGCGGGCGGAAAATCTCGTCCCCACCGGGATTCTATGCCGAACCGTCCAGCCGGTCGTCAGTCGCTATACCGGCTGAGCTAACCGGCCCACAGTGGGAGTAGAGTTATTCCAAGTGAATGGACGGACAAACGGATGGATAGAGATGACGAAGCTCAAGTCGCTTTGGAAAGTCTGCAGACGCGCCTAAGGCAGTACTTTTTGAAAGGCCCTTGTGCCTACCACCGCTGAATACTGAGACAGAGACAGATCCCCCGCGATTAAAGGATAAAACAGTGGCCTTGGAGGAGTTGACACACCGGGGAAAATTTTGTTCTAGTTACGGGCGATTTGAGGCAACCTGTGCAGGGAAAGTAAACATTTCGAAGCATGCTGCTTTATGGACATCGAGGATTGTGGTGTGCTGTGGGCCGACACATATTGTGGTGTGCTGTGTGGGCTGACACATATTGTAGTGTGCTGTGGGCCGACACACACTGTGGTGTGCTGTGGGCTGACATAGATTGTGGTGTGCTGTGAGTTGACACAGATTGTGGTGTGCTGTGGGTTGACACAAATTATGGTGTGCTGTGGTGTGACACAGATTGTGGTGTGCTGTGGAATGACACAGATTCAAGACTTCACTTGTGTTCCATCCTTCAACGACGGATTCAGTTCGTTATAATTTACGATATCAAACTGAAAGATGTTTATTGAATATGACACTGGAGAAGTACACAAAAAAAATCGGTTAACCCGTAATTTAACGCCCTGTTTCCACATAAATTTGCGGACACTCAGCGAATAAAGAAGAAGCGGTCAGCACGGCCGTTCTGTCAGTCGAGTTTCCAAACAGGCAGCCCTCAGACCAGGCTGCTTGCTCTCCAAATAACAGAGTGTTGGCTTTACATTCGGCATAACATCTGTGGGACGAAGCGACGGCAAATATATGCAGGAATTTAAATAAAATTACAGTACTTAACTGTAAAATATCGGAGTGCTTAGATTGTGATGAAATACTTCATTTGTCACGGGATACTTTAAAAAAATATTTATGAAAGAAGGCAAAGTTCAGTGGGATCTGAAGTCCTTAGTGCAGTGGCTGATCAGATAACAGCCTCCTGTCATGGCCATCAATAAACCGAAACGATTCCTGCTGTAACTTTTACATTTCACTACATATAAATCATCCTATCTTTTTATCACACTTGAACGTTGAAACCCGTATATAATAAGCCAAATGTACGGTATAAACACTGAATAATGAACACATTTGCCATAAACAGTTTCACTCCAACTAACGGACTTCACACTGCCTACAAACTGCAGGTAGTCAGAAATGAGAGTGACACCGAACACATCTGGGGATGCTGAGTGTTCAAGAAGAGTGTTCAGTCGCTAGCACTCGTAAGGAGTGTATATTTCCTCGTCTGTAATTGGCTGCTTTACAAAAGCATAGATGAGAAATTCGAGTCGACCCAAAGCTTAAATTACATCGTTTAATTTGGCGTTAAATTGCTATATACTGATGGTGTGAGAGCTTACAGTGACTTGACTGGTCTCTGCTTACTTTGAATTAATCTATGCAAATTAGTGTATGTGTGTGTGTGCGTGTGTGTGCGCACGTAATGTCACACAGACGGCTAAATAAGATCAGATGTGTGCAGTAACCTACAGTTAACTAATCATATGACAGACTGACTCTCATTCTAATGATATCTACATTGAACTATCGAGCCTCTCTACACCAAATATTGAAGTAGTAGATATTGGAAAACACAAACAGGCACAGGGTGTTCCTGTTCCTTACTGAACATGTTTGGCCCATACTTTTCTTTCCATTTATTATTAGTCGATAAATTTTCACTCCATTAGCATTTCTGATAAACTATAATGAATATTACAAAAACCGCGATCCAAGGAGATAGTGTGAGGATAAAGCTTTCTAAATGTCATCGTGTCGTATCCAGGGCAAATATTTGGGAACAAATTTAACCATTCAAAATTCTATTCAGGAAGAAATTAAGAGCAGATTAAGTCAGGAAATGCTTGCTATCACTCGGTGCAGAATATGTGTCTTCTAGTTTGCTATCCAAAAATATAAAGATTAAGATAGAACTGTAATTTTGCCTGTTATTTTGTATGGGTATGAAACTTGGTCGCTCACATAGAGGGAGAAACGTAGACTAAGGGCGTTTGAGAGTAGGGTGTTGAGGAGAATATTTGGGTCTAAGAGGGACGAAGTAACAAGCGGAGTGGAGAAAACTACATAAGGAGGAGCTTGATGATCTGTACTTCTCAACCAATAATGTTCGGGTGACCAAATCGAGAATGAGATGGGCGGGGCATGTAGCATGTATGGGGGATAGGAAAAGCGTATACAGGGTTTTTGTGGGAAAACCTGAGGAAAAGAAACCATTTGGGAGACCCCGCTAGATGGGAGGATAATATCATGATGGATATTCAGGAAGTGTGATTTGGGGGTCCGGACTGGATCGAGCTGGCTCAGGATAGGGACAGGTGGCGGGCACTTGTGAATATAGTAATGAACCTTCGAGTTCTATAAGACGCGGGGAATTTCTTGACTAGCTAAGAACCGGTTAGCTTCTCAAGAAGGACTCTGCTACATGAAGTAAGTCAGTAGTTTCCAGTTAGTCTATTGGTTATTCTGACTGAAGATTTTCTTAATTTATCCCGAACCCCCAGCAAAACGTCACGATCACACACCGACTAAGTCACGAACGCTTCATTCCTTCATTGATATACACCACGATTCGACGCTGTAGCTTCTGAATCACTGAAAGCGTCGTAAAATAAAAAACAAGCGAGCAAATCAGTGAAAATGCATACACAACCGTGCACGGTGATATAGCTAATGTGTATGCACAAGTATAGCTTGTAGTTTTATATATATATATATATATATATAATGAGCTCAAAAGACTCATCCTCTTGCACGTGACTGATGAGAAATCAAAAGGGATAAGTGGAAAAATACACTAATTTGTTAATATTTTTTTCCTTTTTTTTCCCATGGATGCCTAACAGTGAATATCTTTTGTGCGTAGTATGGGGTATGATAGAATCATGAAAGATAATAAAATGTCACGTGGCACAAAGAAGGAAGTTGAGTGGCAATTGTACCGCCGTTATTACGTTCATTAGTTTGTGTGAGGCCGGTGAAGAGTTAGCGGATGAGACTGATTTTTGTGTGAGGTTTCCAGTGCAGGGAATTTGTTGTCTTTCTACTGCCAATCAGCCAAAGCTATCGCTGTGAAAGAAATTCGCTCGAAGTTTTGGTTTCTAAATTTCACATATAAAACCAGCACGCTTCGCCGACATATTGGAAAACTTCGTCCGCTTGGTTTTCTCTCATCTGCTGTCCCAGCCTCTTCAGTATCTGTTGGGTCCGACGTCCTTCGATTTCCCGAGCTGATCGGACACTATCCTGGGTTTGCAACTCTATCCGTCCTTCCTTCTTTCCTCGAAGGCTCTTGACAGCAGCTTTGTTTAACAAGTATCTCTTGGCCTAAATCAAGAATTACTATGCTGAAATTTGTCGTCTCCTTGCTCCGACAGACTCCCGAGTTCATCGCTTTGACCTCTACCAGGTCGTTCTGGATAAAGAAGGGCTGTGCCAGAAGTCACTGTCGCCCACCACTGTCCGAGAACCAAAACCACTCATTTTCACATAGAGTTTGGGAATCTTTGGTTTTCTCATTCCGTACACTAAATCTTCCTGGAACACGCAAGCCCACATTTTTTAAAGTAATTTCGAATTGTCTGTCGAAAATGAATGGAGACTTGGCGTTTAAACGAGCAAAATGTCGGTACATGTATGAAAGTGTGTGACTGTTCGCGAAATATTTAACATTTTTCGAGATTTAAAATGTGGTAAAATGTGCTGCAGTGTTAAAAAATTTAATTTTTCGTAATCTACTGTGTTGGTTCTATGAAAAAAATCAGGCATTGATTTTACCTGCACTATAAAGTCTCACTGTGAATAATAAAGGGTGGAAATACGAGTTGAAAAACAATAACGGAGCAACGCTGGAATGCTGTAAGGAACAGAGATATGCTGCTGCTGCTGCTAGTATTCTCTTCAGCTCCAATGCAGTAACATACCTGCAAAACAATTACGTCACAAGAACTGCAAGAGAAAGGACGCAGGTTTTTAAGTCTCGTCATGACCTTGTTGAAGCGACAGTGAGCAGCGACGCCATTTAAGGCTCAAAAACAGCAAGTGGGGGCATGGTGTTTGGGAAGAGTGTTTAATGTCGCAGGCTTGTAGGCACGTACAGTGCAGGTGGAAATGGACTGGTTTGCAACATGACGCAACAAGCGAGGAAATGTAAGCAAAACGTAACACAGAGGTG
>Ga0123354_10004700_pt1 | contig 19467 bp, 13 predicted proteins | sample TergutLab28metaG_2_FD_97872 | JGI IMG/M metagenome (GOLD analysis project Ga0123354, IMG submission 97872) | Labiotermes labralis P4 segment gut microbial communities from Petit-Saut dam, French Guiana - Lab288 P4 | ecosystem: Host-associated > Arthropoda: Insects > Digestive system > Gut ...
CCACCTGTCCCTATCCTGGGCCAACCCAATCCAGTCCACAGACCCATATCCCACCTCCTGGAGATCCATTCTAATATTATCCACCCATCTACGCCTAGGTCTCCCCAGTGGTCTCTTTCCCTCTGGTTTCCCCACCAAGACTCTATACGCCCCCCTCTCCTCTCCCATACACGCCACATGCCCTGCCCATCTCATTCTTCTCATGGCTCAAAAATTAAGCCTGTACCAATCCACAGACTAAAAACTATAACAAAGCCAGGAAATGTGACTGACCAGACTAGAGAAACAACACAAAAAACAGAACATGCATATTTAAAATTCTGCACTAACACCATCTGTGAAGAAAATTGTGAATCTTTGCAGGTGCAAGTAATTTAATAAGCCAAGAAACATAAATGTATTATTTAGTCATTGTGGATCACAACATCATGAAAGCACATCTCACCAGACGTGACTGTGAAGGGTGTTCAGAAGTGCTGCATATCCAATGAAATGGATGGGACTAATGATGATAGTTGTGGAATGGCAGTTAAGAGGGTGGGAATGTTAGGAGTTAGTGTAAGGAAGATGAAGGCACTGACTGTGAAGATGGAGACAGTGACACAGATTGGTAAAGGCAGATAGAATCTGACATGCTTTGTGTGTGAAGTGTATGCAATTAATAATAAAATATTTTTCTTTGCAGACTTTTATTTTTGGGGGTCATCTTAGATTTAGATAAATATATTTTCTCTTGGCAGACATGTTTTATTGGGGGGAGGGGGGGGTTGTTTTAGATTACAGTCATCTTGCATTCGGGTAAATATGGTATTATTTGAGCAGAATATCTCATGCATGCATTTCGAGCCTATAAATAAGAAATGTAAGTTTTCATATCATATTGTTTAGTGTCAACAGATATGCAGTAAACCATCAACAGTGCTCCAACTATAACACAAATTATAATAAAATTAACAGCCAAGGTGTAATGGAGTTACGAAGGAAGAGTTTCAAATTAGCTGTACGATAGACTGGTAAATGGGTTTTCATAGTACTCAATAAAATAAGTTTAAAATTACAATTAAACATCACCTAAATTTCTGTACTGTCTTTTATCCAAAAACTTATGCTAGAAATAAGTTAAAATGTCATTCTGTCATACAGGAATTTTGTGTGAACCAGTCTGACTCCCTGACATTAGGATGACGTTTACAGTCCAACAACAGTGAGTTTCCTAATTGCAGAGTTCCTTGTAACATGCACTTGATTAATGTTTCATGTTCTTCCTTATCCCCAGTATGCAATGTTTACAAATAATAGAGGTATGTACATGCATTTCCATTAACATTAAAATATTATATGGAATTGTTTGTAAATCCCTTGGAAGCAAATTATTAGATTATCTCTCTCACAAAATATTTATTCACCATATTTTCAATTTTTTGTGCGAAAACCATAATACAAAATGTATACCACGAAATGGAGCTACACAGAAGTATATAAGTGAGGTGGAATGAATGATGGGGAAGAAGAGGTAAAGTATACAGAATTTCAAAGATGGGCTGGTCCCACCTTGACATTAATTTCAGACTTATTCAGCCAATTAATGCTACAAAACAGATGAAGTAAAAATCCATGAAACTTATGAACAGAAAACACTGCAATATTAACATAAAGTCTTATGTACATGTCAAGGTAAGTAACTGATTCAAAGATTGTGTAGCAAAGTCGCTGATGTCACTATCACTATACTACAGTGGGCAGGACCCTTCTCATGACACAACATATACTGTTCACAAGACAAAAAACGAAACCTTCAGTCTCAGATCTGTACCATACATTACTGCATATATAGGAAGGGATTTACAAATCAAAGTTGCTCAGTTTTAGTAAACAAAGATCCACTGTAATGGCATTTAATGTTGAATTATAACCAGAAACTTCATTGCTTTTTATTATTTGATTGTAAAACATGGTAAATTCAAAACACCTTGGTCTTCTAAGGGCTGTATATACAAACTACATTCACTGAAATCAGTCACCTTCCTAATCACAAGTTGGGTTCAATTCTGTGCACAATTTAAAATCACTGTATAGGAAAATACATAGTAAACTCAATTAAAATTTCTAATACTATACATATTTAACACTCTCCTATGTTGCAGGTATATAGAATTACACCATTCTCATGTACTGTACATTTATTAGTGTATCCCAACATTTAAATGATTTTAAATGCAAGAAGTACCTGAGTAAATCCTTGTGATAATGTTCTTCTAACAAATTACTTTATGTATGTCTAGTGAAACTTAATACAAAATGGGTAAAAGTGACTCCTTCCTACACCTACAGTTTATCTATTCTGAAAAATCAAATTCCATTTTACACAACTGAAATCATCTGCCATATTACAATATACCCTGATATACATTTGCTTGCTTTATCCTCCATTGGTTCCAATGTCTCTCTCTCAGTCATCTTCACATATCATTAGAAGTAACTTATGACAACTAAACCAAATTATAAAAATAGTCTTTGAATGTAGGAGCTTTAGAACACAGGGCACACATATACACACTACTTAAAATTGTTCATGAGGACTTCAGCTGAACACTGATGAGACAGGAAGACACTCAAGAACTACAGACAGCAAAGTTCTGTGGATATTTAAAAACATGACGGAAATGGTGTTCACTGTTTTCAGTTGCTTAAAAACATATCCTTGCATTCATATTACAAAGAATGCATTTTGTGCAAAACTGTGCATATCAGATTTTGGATAAAGGAATAATTATGAAATGTTACATGGCTTCAACAGTATGGGGAAATTTTGATATTCTATATGCACAAAGTATCAATTGCGGTATCATGATTAACTCTAGTACCAGTGGTAGGTATTAAATGACATCACATGACAGGAAGAATAATTCTGATGAAGAAGACTCAAGGTATAAAACATTGAGCTTAAAAAACATTACAATACCATTGCTTAACTTGCTGGACTTGAGTACATACATGAGATTAAAGGTTAAAATACACTTTTGGAAGCAAATTACATTAACGTTATTTTTCATGTATATAATAAGCTCTGAAAATGGAAGTACAAAAATGAACAGTCATACAGCAAAATAAGAATATGCATGGCCTCACTTTCTGTACAATGGACTCAATTGTTTATAATACAGAGATCACCATGCAGTCATGCATTAACACATTATTTCAGTTCTAAGAGCAGCATATATTCTTTCCATTCCCATTTGAAAAGACAACAACTGTGTAACAAGATTTTGGTGTAGTGTAATCTGAACTTCCCAACATGCACTTTGGTTTTTTAATAAAATGCTACCCTAAATAACAAAGGACTCAACAATGCCATTGGAAAGTATGCATGTTAAGATTCCAACCTGTTTAAATCAGGAACCACAGTAATTCCTCACTTGATGACTAGAAGAGAGGATGCATTAAACTTGACCGACTGCTGCACCATTGTTGTGAGAAAGACAGCACCACAATCTTGTGCTTCACTGCCTCCCTTTCACACACAGCTTGGAGCATATCAACTGTTCATCAATTACTTGGGAACAACTCTCAAAAACTATGTCTCCCTTCACTAGGACATTTTGTGCTTCTTCTTTTGATCCCGCCTCCGATCAACATCCGCTGTTGGATGAGGTTTCAGTTCTCTGAAGGCCAACTGAAAAACAAACATATCAGCAGTGACTGACATAAATAACACAATGAAGAGGTTGGTACAGAAGTAACTTGTATGATGGAAGTACCCACTCTTGGACAAGTTATTTATAAAACTGAAGTAACTTGTATGACGGAAGTACCCACTCTTGGACAAGTTACTTATAAAACTGACTAAGGTTATCTCTATCGGTCACCACCCCAGCAGTTCCTTCACATAAGCCATGACCACCCCTATCCACCTCCTTACCTAATTACCATCCATGATCACCTCCCATATCTGACATTATCTAACTTCTAAAACAGGTTTACTAAGTAACCTAAGAAACAAACACATTGAGAATTATCATCCTATGACTGGAGGAATACATCTTTAATGGACAGTCTAAACCTGAAGATTCAGTCTTCTAGGATGTCAAACTGTACTGACTGGCTAATAGCTGACATTTTTAAGAACCATACTGCCTTCAAAATGTAAGTAACTATTTACCAGTCACTGCAACATAACATCCCAGAACATCTGAATCTTCAGCAGCAGCACTGTGAACACCTCAAATCTCAAAGTAAGAACTTGTTCAGATTGTTGTGGAATTTCCAGTAGTGGTGTAATGGTCAGTGGGACATTGTAGTGTACAGTTACTCAAAGACAAATATAAATTTTACCACATGCAAGATATTGGTAAGAATTCCTTCTGCATTTCATTATGTGTTACAGGCCTCTTTTGTGTCCGATCTTATATGTCATCGTCTTACTAGCCATCAGCAGCTGAAAATAGTTTTTCAACAGACATTATGTGTGAAGTCCCTCCTTTTCTTAAAGCAGTGTTTCCATATTCAGAAGCATTATTCATTCAAAGAGATCACTCTCATTTTTGAGTGGTTCTTTACGATGCTGTCTGGCCCTCAGAATATACATCATCACATGGTAAGATTAATGATGAATGGGATATAATAAAGGATTTGCAAGGCAGCAGTCATGGTCTAACCAAGGTACAATACTATAATTTGTCAGGAGAAACTCAGAAAAACCATGAAAACCCTGTCAGTTGAGCTGGTGTCACAGCTAAGGTTCAAACCTGGCACCTCCCAAATACAACTCAGGAGTATGACTTTTCAGGCTTTCGAAGCTGTAGAGTTTTGAGGTTTTTGTTCTTCTCAGATACTGCCCATTGTTTGTAGACAACTATGTCGTCTCAACACATTGGGTAATAAACACCCAGTGATGGACAGAAATATTCCAGAAGAAAAAAGAAGACCAAACAAGTCTAGAAGTGTTACTGCTAAACCAACCTGTTCATTATTATCTCCAAACTTTTCAGCTAAAAACAATTTTAACTACATGATGGTGTGAGAAATTCCGTGACAAAATCCTTAAATTAGGGATCAGAGAGTTGGTAGGTATAATGGTGATGGGCAGCAAGCATGGCAGTAATGACAAATGCCTACAGCGTTATATCCAATTTGGTTCATATATGTTACAATACAGAGTTTTATACAGCACTGGAACAGCTGATTTTCAATATTCTGTGTCAAGAGATCTCAAGTTACTGCAGATTTATTTCTTGATAATTTCTTGACACATGTTCGTACATAACCTACCCTCAGCTGCACCAAGCTTGTGAAGAGTAATTTTTCTTCATGTTCAAATCATGTACATTTCATAATTATTATAAATGACTCACCACATGAAAGGAAATATAGCTGAACATCAGGTTCAAATCCCGGGCAAGTCAGCCCTTAGTGTATGTGAAAAAGAAACAGTCTAAGATTAAAGTCTGACAAAACTGGAAGTGCAGGTGTTCACCAGTGCAGCTGTGTCTTCACACCCCACTGTACACAAATTCCATAACATCTCAAGCTTCACCTATTCCTGTTCAGAATTGTGACAGTTATGTTACTTATTCCCAAAAACAAGGCCATTTGAATTTTATGCTTGGAAAAACACAAAATAGAGTATTGACAATTTTAACAGACCCTAATTTAGTTTAGTTATGGATTAATAACCTTTAGACCTGAATCCATATGTGACTTTACCAGCATCTTTCACTGAGTGCCCTTTGTTCCCAGGAAAATGTTGATTAACTTTTTAACCAATTAGGCAATATCATCATCTCAACAAAGGGTCAATCAACAGCAAAAGCACCACATTCATTGTCTAACCAATTACAGAAGCCAGAAATAATGATATAATGAAAGACTTCAGTCCACACTGTTGTGATCAGTTGGTCCTTATACATACACTCCTAAAGGTGGTTATCTCACTTCCACTGCTGAGGCCATGTGCACACTCTGCAACTCAGAGCTGACTACAATAAAAAGTGAACTGGTGAACTAGTGTCATAAAAAACTATCAATTGTGTACTCCAGTAGCTTCAGTAATTTATTAATACATGTTTAAGGCTTCCACTACAATGCCAATGAGGTCTTCATTTTTCTGAGAAGTTATGTAGCAATGATTGATTTTTGGTTGCTGATGTTTTGGAACTGATACGTTGTCCTGAAATGTCAGTAACCAACTACCATTCAACGCTGCATAACATCCTACAAGAACAAAGACCTAAATTCAATAATAGTTTATTTTGGATTCACTGTATCATCCTTTCTACAAAACCTACTTCACTCTTCCTAGATTGTATGTCATTAAGACTCTAGTGGAAAAAATCAATGTCTCCTTTTTTTATATAAGCTGTGCACCTCAACCTGTCTCTCACTCCACCCGCCATAATTAACTTGGCATCCACCCCTGTTGTACGAAGTGTAAAGAAAGGATGTAAAAACTGTGTTAAAAGCAGATGGTCTTGAATATGGGCTCACTGCATATGGGAGTAGAATGTGTGTGTGTGTGTGTGTAAACATACACATATTCAATGTTATTTGGTGTTTGAAGATGAAGTAATGAATTAAAAATAAAGACAATTAACAATACTACACCTTAAAGAGAATACAGACTGTTAATACATCAATTAAATACTTCTGTTCAATTTTCAAAACTTTCAGTTCATTCAGAAATAATCACTGTAAAGTGGAACATACCAAATCTTCATCATCTGGTACCCTGGACAGAAGATCCAGTACTTCATTATTTGGGACAGTATGTGGGCGAATAAGTTTGCGAGCGAACTTATTCACTCCCCATGCCATAATTAGGTAACGGACAGACACCAAATACAGCACCACAGCTCCAGAAATCAGCATGAGAATAGCTAGAGCACTGAGGTATGGCACTGTGAAGTTGAATGTGCTATGAACAAGAGCAGATACTCATTACTAGATAGACAATGACAATTCCAAAAGTAGGTGACCAACATATGCACAACACCTAACTATTATTCTGATACATAACAGTGTTTTATTACTAGTAATAAAACTGCTGTTATTATTTGCATAAATGTCAACAAACATTGTTATGCTAATATTTAACAAATATAATGTTCTTGGTTTCAGGCTACTCTGGCCTCTGTCTGTTGTGCACTTTGGCACCTACTGAAGCACATACAATACTTTGACAAATGTTAATGTTACTGCAATCACAGTGAATGTTAGAAATGGTTCGTGGAACAATGTATATCAAGGTCTGACCTAAAAGTATCAAAAAAGACTCAACAGATAGGAAGACACTACACTTACATGGATTACAGGTGTACCATCCCTGCATGCACAATTACATATTCTGTAATTCCTAAGAGCAATAGAAGACACTCTAACACAAATTTTGGTGTCCCCTGCAGCTCCTATCTTTCATTGTGTTCAATTGTTTCCACACCATCAAATCTCTTATCCCAAGAATATTTTAAATTCATGTAACTGAAGGTTGTAAGAGTTATATACCTGTTGACTAGCAAGCCGCCTCACCAGTAGAATGATGTACTGTGTTCAGTTAAAAACTGACACACAGACTAGGATCAAAATGCAAGCGCACTGTGATGCAAAATTTTCCACATGCTGGATTCCATTCTTTGCAGCCATTCACACCTGACTACATCAGAGATGTCTCAGAAACTGTAAGTGGTCAATCTTTTGTCCTTGCACACTGAATCAAAAAACTGTCCTACTTATTTGGCTATACCAGTTGAAAGGGGTACAAGCTCTATGCGCCCTTATGAGATTTAAGGTTCTCATCAGGGTACTGATGAAGATTAAAGTCTTCTGGTATATTATGACAAGGTAACATAAATAGTTCAGATGTATAATAAGAATATTCCGCTTGACCCTTCATATGGGGACACTACAATCATTTGAAATGTTAGTAACTGTTTACCAAGTCAACACAGGTTAATGTCCTTGAAGACTTGAATTTTCATCCTTAACCTTCGTGCTAAATGGAAGTGGTTGGCTTCACACTCTCCCCGGACAGCCTTCTGCAATCACCAATTAGGAAGCTATGTGGGCTCCAAGGCTGGTTTTGAGATGCCAGTAAAGAAAAAAATTCTGTTTTGGAAATTGAATATTTATTATCCAACTCATAGCCAGTCAATTACCCAAGACCATAAGAGATAAAGTACATATCTACATAGATTTATAACGATTTTACATCATGCAATCTATATTGTAATTCTGAAGTCTTTCTCATTGACACCTGTTGCTAAGATTGCTTTAATCTTGTAACTTCTCTGGCATGACTGACTTCATCCACAATGATTCAAATCAAATTACAACATTCCAGTTATTAAATCAACAGGCTGATACTGACAGAGAATGTGTACAAGACACATATGTCACACAGCATACAAAACAAAGAACTGTCAATGAAACCAAAAGCCTCTCAAGAAATTTGGCACCATGTACTTACTTCTTGATACTTTCTCCAAGAGATGCAATAAAGCCAATGGAATTTTGAACACTTTGCGTCACTTCCTGTATGGCTTGGAGACGTTCCTTCAAACTCTTTTTTTCTTCCTGAAATTTTGGCATTCATCGTTACAGCAAATTTTGTTAACACATAAGCACTTCTTATACTCTACAAGTGAGAAAAACAGTGACAACTGAACTTCATTCACAGTATCTATGGGTTCAGCATAAATGCAGGGCAGGCAGATAGCAACAAAATGCTACTTCCTACCAGCTGCAAGGCACAAAAGATCCATCAGCCACACTTCATGAACTGTCTGCTTCCTACAGTACCTAAAAAAAAAAAAACTGTAGAATTATAAAGTATATACACAGTGATAATACATTGTGTATATTGTTATGAGGATAGCAGTTCTTGGTCAGCAGCAAAAAATGTGATTCAAAACTCTGAAAGTCCCTTGCTCCAAAATTATGCTTCCTCATCACAAACTACGCTCTTCATTTATGCCCTCAGTGCCTTGTTCCATGTCCTTGCATTCCATAATCATCATAAACACCATGCACATATGAATGTGGTAACAAATGCCATGTGTAGCAAGTCTGATAAATGATGTCAATTCTTGCTAACAATACAGGAGACTGGCCTTCAGCCACACTATGCAGGTTTGTGTATAGTAAAATAATAGACTTTTATTAAGAAGGTATTTGGTTTGAATCTCAGCTGTGGCACCAGCTATCCTAACTGATATTTTTTTCATAGTTGTCCTGAGTCCATCCAGAAAAAAATTCCAGTATACTACTCTATTAAGCCACAGCTACTTCCTTCTAATCCTATCCAGTTCATCAGCAATCGTACTTGACTGAAATATATAACACTACCTTCTTCCAGATTACATATTAAAAATCAGCTACCGTAAGAATCAATCATCATTTGATCCAGAAGGGATACTTCAAGCAGTATTATGGCTATACACTGTGTACCTTATCTTTATCTTCCTCATCATCATCTTCATCCCCAAGAGGTTCCTCTTCTTCATCATGAACTGTCCAACCCCCCGTTAGAGATAAAACCTGCAAAACAAAAACAAAATTGACATAAGACTATATGAAGCATAGAAAATCTGAACATTTGTTCTGTAACCTATAAAAAATATAATTCTGTGGAGCAAAAATCAGCACCATGACAGTCAATAGGTAACATACACTATTTATTTTAAAATACTGCAAACCCCCAACCAGACTGAATACAAGGGGATGCTGATAAGTCCTTAGCCCGACCTACTTCCCGATGTCGTAGGATGGAATCGACAGTGTCAGAAAGAGGGGTCCGTTCATGTGCCGAATTGCAAGTCTTTTCTTGTTACAGAGGCTGAAAGGAAGCATGTCAGGCGACACGCGCGATTTCAAGAACATGGAGACGCGAGCTGTCATCAAGTTCCCTCCCGCAAGGCAAGGCGCCAAAGGAAATTCACGCCATTCTGACAGAAAAATTAAGGGAACATGCACCATCGTATGCCACCATCAAAAACTGGGTGGCCCAGTGTAAACGTGGTGATTTTTCCACCTGTGATGCGCCTCGTCCTGGACGACCCAAAACAATGACCGCCCCAGAGATTATTGATCAAATTCACGAGCGCATCTTGGAAGACCGCCGGATTTCGGCTAAATCAATAGCTGAGCAACGAGGCATCTCACGTGAGCAGGTTGGGTCCATCATTCATGAAGATTTGGGCATGCGGAAGCTCTCCGCGAAGTGGGTCTCGAAATACCTGAACGCGGATGAAAAACATTAACGGTGCCAATCGTCTGAGCAAATTTTGGAATTTTTTCGGCGCGATCCAAATGATTTCCTGTCACGAATGGTGACCATGGACGAAACGTGGTTATATCACTATGACCCGGAGACAAAGCAACAATCAATGGAGTGGCGGCATAGCGGCTCACCCCGCCTCAAAAAAATTCCGAGTGCAAAAATCCGCTGGAAAACTTCTCGCCTCGATTTTTTGGGATCAAGACGGCATCCTCCTCATTGATTATCTTCCAAAGGGCCAAACTATCAACGCGGAGTATTACTCATCTCTGCTGGTGCAGTTGAAGGACATTTTGAAGGAAAAACGCCGCAGGAAAGTCACCATGGGGGTCTTGTTATTGCACGACAATGCCCTGGCTCACGGGGCACTTGCAACCCAGAAGAAACTGGCCTACCTGGGCTTCCAGTGTCTTGATCACCCACCCTATTCTCCGGATCTGGCACCGTCGGACTACCACCTGTTCCCTGGACTGAAAAAACAATTGAGAGGTCGCCATTTTTCGTCCGACGCGGTCATTGCTGCCGCGGAGACCTGGTTGGACGGACAACCTTCCAAATTTTGTTTGAGTGGCTTGCAAATGTTAGAGGAACTGTCTAAGTGTACTGAGCTTCGTGGGGCATATGTTGAATAAATCCCGAGTTTGGTCGCTGTAGCTTGTTTCCTTCATGGTCGGGCTAAGGACTTATCAGTACGCCCTGGTAAGTTATTACATTGTTCATGAAGAAACCCAGTCACAAATATGTTAACAGATTACTACGAACTTCACAAAAGATGCAACAAATTTTTCTTGTTTTAGCACGATTATCTTCATCCATTAAACCTCCTCTTTTATGTGAACTGAGAAAAAAATACTAAGCACAGCACAATACTATACTGTGCACAACGTCCATTGAGAATTTTAAAGAAAGAAGGGGGATCAACCAGCACCCCAGCTGAGAGTAAAGTGGCTGTTTGAAGATACAAAAACATTTGTGGGCGGGGGGGATGCTTTTGTGATCATGTGCCATGATGTACTGAAGCCAATATACTGTGACAAGAACACTACAATCTGTTTGTGCCCAATGTCAAAAAACATTGCACTGCATATGAAGCGATAACATAAAAAACAATTTACTGCATAAAATAGACTGTGACTTCATGCACTGTGGCACAAGAACAGAAGAGTTATATCATAAAAAATGTGAAATATGACTTTTAACATAACACTATGGTAGGTCTATATGGTGCAGTTACTTTATAATACTATTTTATTATGAAATTAATGATAACATATACAGTGGTATTTTGCTGAATGAAAATATATCTCACATGAAAATTGTATGATACTTCAAATTCAGACGGCCTTACAACAAATAGTTTTCATGGAATTTAATTTTAAATATCTTTACTTTTTTTTGTTACAATTTATTAAAAAATCCATACCTACTCCTAACTGTGCATGTGAAAAGACTGGCCTTCTTCCTCGACAAATCAGCCATTCATTTACATCCCGAATTCTGTAGGTCATCGCACATACTTACAAACGTCATAAGGTACAGTTCTTCCTGAGAACCTAATGACTGCCCACCTGGTCAAACAATCTGCCACTTTTTTCACACGAGTCCATCACTGATCTGTATCCTGAGCTAGATGAATCCAGTCAACATCATTGCACCCATTTCAATATTATACTCCCATCTTTCCCAGAACCTTCAATGTGGTTTCTTCCTTCAGGTTTCCCAAATAAAATTTTGTAGGCATTTCTCTCAAATACCTTAAATGTATGTTCATCCCTTTGGGTGAGAGAACAACATGCATATCCATACAAAATAACAGATAAAATTACAATTTAATATATGTTAATCTTTAGATCTTTAGACAGGAAAACTCGCTTCTTAACTGAATTTCAGCTGCTCTCAACTTCTTTGTGAACTGGTAACAAAATTTCTATGGCTGGACAGTGTTCTGTCACATGTACTCTAAAAATTCAATGTACACATTATGTCAGCGGCCTTTGGTATAACGTGTCTAGCTCTACTACAGCTGCTTCTGCCTATACTGTAAATTTCTGACTGCAAAGCCTACAGCTCAGTCCTCCTTCATAATTCAAACTGCTCTGATTCTGTACACTCTACTTTCCTGCAACATGATAACTGCCTAGTCACACCATATAATTATAAACAGTGACCGAGATTCCAAAGTGGAGATTTTTCCCCCACAGTTCTGTCACTGTTAGTGGCAATAAGTTTTTAACATTTCAATGAAATGCAGATTGCTGAAAACATTAAAACATAGTTAACTGCTTTGTTATTTACTCTTTCAGTGTCACTAATTTTATCAAAATTGACTCATCCATTTTCACTCATCATTATATGAATCTTCTGTGCAAAAAGATACATGCACATCTTCCATCAAGTATCTGTTATATAAAACGTAAACTTCCTCTACAAAATTATGCAAGTCAAGCAGCTTTCATATAGGCTTTCTACGTATCACTACCATTAGCTTGGATTCTATATCACAATAAGCCAAGTTTTGCAGGTGGCATGACAAATCACCCATGCAGTCAATGAATTAATTATAAAAGAACTTAAACATGACATGCACCTAAGCCACAAAATGTAACATGAAAAAGAAAGAACTTCCATATCCTTGTGGTCCTGTTAAATCAGAAATCAACCCACTCTGCAAAGCAGTGCCAATTGCATAACATATCTGCTCTGTTATGTCGTGGGGCATTTGACATTTGAAATTGGATTAAGAAATGCATTGGTACAAACTATTTTGTGCACAAATCTTATCTTTGCCCTTAAGGTCACATTAAATCCTTTAATTCTGAGGTCACAGTATGTAACTTCTTACCTTTCTGCCATTCCATCTACTGTTTAGTATGAAAATAAGATGGTGAATAATGTTGGAAATGCTATCCTTGTGTAAAACATGTACCTGAAACCACAAATTTGTTTTGTTCCGCCAACATTTAAAACTGAACTGGAAGCATTTAAAGATAAATAGTCTTAAAGCCAGAAAGCATACCAACACAAATGCAATATATGACATAAATAAATATTTTCAAGGAAAACAGCAAATTAAGAAGCATCAATAAGACAGCAAAATGAGGAAATGAATACTGAACAGAAATGGCACAGCTATATCTACATTATGAGGTATCTCATTTTTGTACACTATTCTTGGCAAGGTCTATAAACTAACCTCACTACTATGAAACAAAACGTACAGTGTGCAAAGTTTTATGCAAAATCTATTTCCCCTTACCAAAGAAACTGATATTAACATGATTTTAACATCAGGTCAAAGACGATATAGTTAACAAAACAAAGTTTTTTGAAACATAAGTAAGAGCAATTTATTTGTATTGCACATTACATAGCAATAATAACATACTCACTGCAATTACAGAGGTAGTAAGTGCTTTATATTTATGACAGAAAATGATGGGTGGAGACCCCTTTCTTTTAGAATTATATTAGTCACACTAAAACCTGTATCTTCTAGATAATTAATTGTGCACAAAGTTACACAATCCCTCCTTTGTAATGTAATGTAGTTTACTTGCATTCTATAAATCCAAATTAGGATACAATCCTGTGGATATAGACATTGTCACATACATACTGTCTAACACAATATACATAGTGTTGGACGAATCTTAGCCGTAAATAAAGCACAATAATAAAACATCTAAAACAATTTGTCAATTCAATTTTCAATGGAATATCTCTGACAATTAAAATATTTTTCACTATTATAAAAGGAATTTATGAGTAAAAACCTTTTTAAAGCATTCCGAAACGGTACTATCTCATTAGTTAAGTCCTTGATATTGTGAGGAAGGTTAAAAATTTCAATTGCTGAGTAGTACACTCCCTTTTGGAACTTTGTTAGATTAGCTGTGGGTGGATGTAAGTAGGTTTTAAATCTTTTGTGAATACTGTGGATCTGATTATTTGTATAAAATAAATGTTCGTTTTTTATAACAAATACTGATATTGAGAAGATATATTGAGAATATAAGGGTAGTATTTCTAATCTTTGGAACAGTTCCCTACATGAATCTCTCATTCTTGAATCTGTGATGATTCTATCACCCTTTTTTGAATTTTGAAAATCTTATCACTATATGGTTGATTTCCCCCAAAAATTATCCCATAACTCATAATTGAATGTATGTATGCAAAACAGACCATTCTTAAAGTTTCTGGAGACATTACAGCTTGTACTGTTCGAATTACAAAGCATGCTGTATTCAATTTGGACATCAGTTGGTCTATATGAGCCTTCCATAATATGGAGTCATCAATGATCAAACCCAAAAATTTTGTATTTGATGAACTTTTGATGTAATTACCCTGGTAGTTAAGTTTCAAATCATAATCCCAGCTATTTTTCATATTAAATTGTAAGTAATTTGTTTTACTGTAATTTAATATTAATTGGTTTACTTTAAACCAATTATTAATAACCCCAAATATGTTATCTATTTTTGTTTCAAAATTTTCCACATTTGGACTAGTTACTATTATACTGGTATCGTCCGCATACAAATGGATTTTGGTTCCAATGGATGCTAAATTTGGCAAGTTATTTATATAGATTAGAAAAAAAATGGGTCCCAAAATTGATCCTTGTGGTACCCCCTGTTTTATTCTCTCCCAGGTGGATTGAATACCATTATTATGACTTAAAATTACTTTTTGATATCTTCCATCTAAATAAGACTTTACTACATTGTAAAATTTTCCTGATACTCCATAGAATTTCATTTTCTCTAATAACATAGCATGATTAATACAGTCAAATGCTTTATGGAGGTCACAAATTATTCCTCCCACCATCTGTTTGTTGTTCAATGCTGTCAGTATTTCATTTAGTAACATATAAGAAGATTTTTCTGTTGACACTTCGCTTTGAAAACCATACTGATGTTCATTCAATATAACATTATTGTTCAGATGATCAAATGGAAGCACTGACATATAAGCCCTATAATTCTTATCTAAACATTAGTTTTACCATCTGTCCATGTTTCAAAACATTACGCAAAGCCCAATCAACACAATCCAGGACAGAACTCTTTTTACAGAAAAACTATTAATGGTACTGCATTGATAATCATGAGGCTAGTTAGCAACATATTCTGATGCCCCACACCAGAAGACTTTGTTATGAGTGAGGTGATCTACAGTGCAAGCATGTTTTTGACTCCTTCACATTCTGCAATGGATGTGTCGAAGGAACAAAACGTTAGCATGAAGCTCTCTGTAATTGTAATTGTAATTTATTCGCATTCTACAGATCCAAATTAGGATGCAATCCTGTGGATATAGACACAGTCACACACTTACTAGCATAATATACACAGTATTGGGAGAATCTTAGTAATAAATAATAAAATACACATAATAAAACACCTAAAACCAATTTTCAATTCAGTTTTCAATGGAATATCTCTGATAATTAAAATATTTTTCACTATTATAAAAGGAATTTATAAGTAAAAACCTCTTTAAAGCATTCTGAAACACTACTACCTCACTAGCTAAGTCTTTGATATTGTGAGGAAGGTTGTTAAAAATTTTAATTCCTGAGCAGTACACTCCCTTTTGGAACTTAGTTACATTAGCTGTGAGCAGATGTAAGTTGGTTTTAAATCTTGTGTGAATACTATGGATCTGATTATTTGTATAAAATAAATGTTTGTTTTTTATCACAAATATTGATAGTGAAAAGATATATTGAGAACATAAGGGTAGTATTTCTCCGCTGGAAACTTGGTAAAATGGCAGGATATGCTACCATAAACATTGGAGAAACAGCACTGGGTTCATTTCAGACATTTCAGTGATATTTCCATTTTACAAATAGCCCCACTTCCATCGATGATCCACATAAAGGCTCGCCGTTGATGGTATAACCGTGTTGACCATGTCAATTAACCACGAGAAGTGATGTTTGATGGTCTAAGAGACAGCTAAAGAACTCAAAATTTCCTATAGCACATGTCTGTCAATACTGATGCATGATCTCAGAATGAGATGTTTTAGCAAAACTTGTCCCATGGTTTCTCGTGCATGATCAGGCAGAACAGCATTGCACAGTAAAGGCAAGTAATGTAGTCAGATGGTTCAACATATTACATAAAATCATGCAAAAACAAGGAACTATGTTCCACACATTGAATATTTTAAACACAGTGGTTAAACAGTATTAATCACAAGGAGAAAAATGTGACTGAAAACTATCACAGTATCACACCACAAACTGGCAAATAAATGTACTTACTGTATAGTACTTCAGGAAGACAAGAAGAAGTGCTATTGGTACCATGTATGGCTCAAAGTAGTAGCACAAAACTATGAATGCCACTAATGCTATGATACTTCGAGGTGTGGACTCCCATTCAAAGCAGCTCCTACAAATAATACATCTTTACTCATTATAATGTCCATGCTTCAAAATATTCTGAAAACTACAATATATTCTAACACTTTGTATATAAAATTAAGTCTTCACAGACCATAATATGGAATGACACTCTCGACTACATGACGTGAGAGTCTGCTGACTTTACCTGCTACCACATCCAGTTTCAGTACCAGTCAGCTGATGACTGACTCTGCAGACAGCTTTCTTTACGTTTTATGTTTGGTTATTTCGTGTAATATGGTGATTTGGTTCAGTTATACCGAATGAAATATGTAAAAGCTAAAGTTGTCACTGTCCACACCATGAAGGCACACAGAGGGAGCAGAGCTATAGATCAACTTATTCTTAACCTCAGCACTAGATGGAGGTGAGCGGTCAACTTCACACACCAGCCACTTTACCCACAGGAAATAAACCTGGTACCCACAGACAAGAAGGTTAGTGGTCCCCAGAGCTAGTTTACATGTTTGCAAAAAGAGAAAAATATCTTGATGTATCAATTAATTTGTGTCAATCATCACAGCAGTCCATAATAATGAATAGAGATGTGTTTGAGTTTCTGTACTCATGCATCTGATTACCAGACATATCATTGCATTTACTCAACATGAAAATTTCTGCAACCACAACATGTACGTGCATGAGCACACGCGCACACACACACACACAGACATGGAATGTGTGTGCACACACAAGACAACATATGCACTCTTACACACACACACACACACACACACACACATGCCCAATTGTTCTCTTTAGTTGTCCAGAAAGTACACTTTGGAAGTGAAACACCATGAAAAATTAATAAGATAACTTTGTTTCAAGCACTAATTACAGATGCATTTTAGCAATGGACCTTTCAGGTTACCAGCAATAAAATTTCAAGTCAGACACTTCAAAATAAATATCATCCAAATGAAGTCCATTTTCAGAAACACTGCAATAAATAAATAATACTATTAACTGTCATGCATAGGAACACAAACATTACCAATATTACTGAACTGTAGTATTCTATGTGGAAAGTACTCAATGTGCGCAGATTCAAGTTAAATGGCAACACAATGAACAGTTCAATCCTATAACCACATGATATACTTTTGTAAACCTCATCTGCATAATTCTCAGGTACGTTCTGGAAATATGAAGTTAATACGATACAGAGAGTTTACAAGAAGAGATAAAACATATTCACTTACTGAATAAATTTTCCAAGATCAATGAAAAACATAATGATTGCTTTTAGTCTCATCACATTTCTTACAAATACTTGTCGTTTAAATTTTACTTCAGTCTGCATGTATTTTTCCTCTTTTGGGTTCAGTGTTCTGATGGAGGCACGGATCTGAAAAATACGTAAATGTGATGGTCTGTAAACAAAACTGACAAGTAACAATGCAGGCCACTAATTCCAGAATTAATTTCACAAAACTAAAGACTGAAAATTTAAAATATATGATGCCCAATCTAAATAATAATAATAATGGTGGTGACGGTGGCAGCAGTGGCGGTGGCGGTGGTGGTGGTGGTGATGCTGTACCACTACTGCTACTGTTACTACTACTGCAGTTATAATTATTGTAAATGTCACTCTTGAATGCATCCTTTTCACCTCAGGCAGGTATTTAAAAATTCTGTAAGTCATCTAACATAATTTCTAAATTTTAGTACATGTGTTGTTTTATGACATAATTAATGGAACTCAATTTTTTCCCTTTTTAACAGAAAATGGTTTTACTCTGAGTTTCAAAAAACATTAAAAAATACAGTATCAATGACAATGAATCTTATTATATTCATAGAAACTCAATTTTTTAATTATGTTCTGTAGACATTCTTTCCTGCATTTTTGGTGTAATGCTACCATACTGAGATGCAGCTCATATTGTTGTTGAGCCCTTTTTAAGTTCTCAAACATGCTAATCTGGAGGTATTTAAAAACAGGTGGCCATTTAGCAGTTGCTTGCCTGTTAAAATGAACAAGTTACACCAAGAATTTGTGCCATGAACTTTTGGCAGCAGAATGAAGAAGTATAATGATCTAAAATGGACAGGCAAAAGGGACATTTCCTCTACACTATTCCACAATTTGGAAATGGCTGCTACAAAACCAAAAAAGGATGTAGTAATGAGGCCAAGATGTGCAGTGCCCTGTAACTGTGCTATGGGAGGAAAACATCTCAGATCCAAAACTAGAACCACACCACACTGATAGCATAAGGAGAATATAGTGGTGCATGAAACTGGAACTCCTGAATGTTTGTGTAAACAATGTGTGTGTGTGTGTGTGTGTGTGTGTATATATATATATATATATATATATATAGCAAAATATGTCTCACCAACACTTTTAACAAATATGTTATCACATATATAATCTTGAAACCATGCTAAATATTGACATGTCCTAGGCCAATAACTTGGCACAAAGGATGAATAAACTGGCCAATTTATGGGTTGGTTGACTGCACAATCTTTATGAGAAAAGATGTGACACAAAAGTTGGACTTGAACTTGTGAAGGTATTAGGTCCTACATAAAAACAAAAGCTACCACCCACAGCAGCTACATCCAGACCCTCCACTCTCCAAAAGGAACTTCACTACAAAATGACCACCAGCAGAGAAAATAGATGGCCCTAGAGCAAATGTGCTGTTTGAATTAGTACCAGAAGTGGTGGGGGGGGACACATTTACTGGTGTTCAGATCATGAAGTTTGCCTCTGCCTTCAAAGCCATTTCAAGAAGAGTTACACTTAACTGACCTTGTA
>Ga0123354_10004701_pt1 | contig 19463 bp, 15 predicted proteins | sample TergutLab28metaG_2_FD_97872 | JGI IMG/M metagenome (GOLD analysis project Ga0123354, IMG submission 97872) | Labiotermes labralis P4 segment gut microbial communities from Petit-Saut dam, French Guiana - Lab288 P4 | ecosystem: Host-associated > Arthropoda: Insects > Digestive system > Gut ...
AACCATCCAAACCCCCTCATCAGCTCCATAGGTAACTATTCCTTATCCGATCTACGCTATCAGTATAAAAAATACATCCACAAACGCCCTAAACACATTCTCCTCTAACGTCCACCTCCCATACCAGTGTTTTTTCCTTGTTCTGCTTTTTCACTGTCGACCTATAAACACCTAACACGACAAACCCCTTCATATCACCTGCAAGACGAGACATAACTCATATAAAATGGTGAATTGGGAACATTTTGTTATTCTTGTATCCAGGTGTATCTCTTTACTACAAACTTCAAAGCAATAAACATTTTCAAAAAAAAAAAAAAATAGGCACTGAATATTTTAAACATGTTATATACTCTCCGTTTCTTTCTCTTCAGAATGCAGTTTGTTTCATAATTCTAACGTATTTGGTTCCTGTATTATTCACATTTTATATACAGGGTGTGCTAAAATTAAAAAAATAATTCCGGCACCAAAAGGTTAATTATGTTTTACTTAATGATGCTATCAGTATATCAGACAGTTTAGTGTAAAATTGTGAATGATAAACTGTAAAGGATGCAGAAAGAACAGAGCAAGAACTATTTCAACTTACGAACCCTGCAGTCCCCTGGAAGAACAGAGGAAAACCACAAAACACTTCAGTCACAATAACTGGAGTCCAGCATATCAGCAACGACTCAAACTGGACTGTTAAAAATATAAGTCAGAAACATTACAGCTGCTCAGCCAGACCCAGATTCTAAGCTCTCCTGCTGCAGCATGCATTAAGTCCAGATCCAACGACCAAAGTACCATGTAAATAAATAGTTCCCTGTGCCTAATTATCATACAAAGAGCTCCACGAATTCAGAATCTCAGCACTAGATACAAGATGGCAGTCAGCTGTTTTACCCCAGGGAGCCTAGATGGACCCTGCAGCTGGTCTGGACATTTAGCAGAAGACAAAAATATTGTGCTACTGCCAGCAATCCTCAGTCTTTCAGTCCATATCCAAGTCACTAAACTGGCTGAAATATCAAAACTCCTAACTCCAGAACAACTACTGGTTATTCCTAAATCACTATCAATCAATGAATGTGTTATTTTGGACATACAGAGCACAGTTTTAAAATAAACATGTCATAGTTGAATAGACAGAAAATAACACTTCAATTTTCTAGTGGAACTACTTAGACCAGTGGTTCCCAAGCTCTGGATCATGAACCCACTGAGAGTATAAAAACAGTTCAATGGATTTTATCAAAAAGGGGTCATGAAAAATTGTTCACACAGGTGACTCTCTCTACAGGCACCTTCATTATCTGCATTTTCACATGTCTGCAGTTTTATTTCAGCCTTCCATCTTCACCTACAACATCTGTGCCATCTAATGCAGTCCATCCAGCAGCCTTATGCAAAATCTAGCTCCAACCATACTTAACATGTATTAATTTAAATTTAGAAATTATGTAAATGTTACTATCCATATTTAGTTGTTTGCTGTTCTGAATAGCATTTACTCCACTTGTGACTTAATCTTTAAACAACCTATATTGACATATATGAAAGTACATAAAAAACACCACTAAGAATTCATTTTATATGTTTAGGCAACAAAAAATTGACAGTATTTTTCATTTTCTGTAAAATGCCATTTACTTCATCATTTTATCTTTTTCTGTTCAAATAATATGAAAAGGTAAAGGTAAAGTGATCCCGTTACAGGCCCAGTGTGGCCCAGAGGGTGGGTAGAGGTATAGCTCTACTCTTCCACAACCACAGCACTAGAAGGGGGTGAGTAGTCAGCAGCATGCCCTGGCCGCACTTTTACCCCCAGGCAAGACCCGGTACCCATTGTGCAGGAGGCTGGGTGGGACCCAGGGCTGGTCTGGACGGGTGGAAAATCTTGTCCCCATCATGATTCGATCCCAGACCGTCCAGCCCGTAGTCAGTCGCTATACCGACTGAGCTACCCGGCCCATGTTCAAATAACATGTTTTTCATAAACCATGCACTAAAATTTAAACACCATTCCAGTCATTTAATTGTTAAGTAAGAAAGTATATTAATGTTTCATTTAATCTTAGAAGGTAGGTGTTCAAGAATTCAACCCCTAGTATTACATGCAATGAGATGCACCATTCTATCAGCTTACGATATACATGGTAATCATTTTCAGGAATGCATTATCCATGTACAGAAAGTCACCTGTATGCTAACAGAATTGAGACTAATGCATAGATAACAAATTGTGTCAAAATGTTATACCTGATTCTGAAAAGTACTGCATTCATTAGTCATTCAAATTACCATAAGACACACCTGCTGTAAGATAAACCAAAACTTTTCAAGTCAAATTGAAAGAAAACATATTTTATTCACATCTGAAACTCCAATTCACACATATTTACTCAGCATAATAAGGCAGTACAGTATGAACTTTCTACTCATCTCAGAATCACCTAAAACCTTCACTACTACCACACTCATCACTATACTTCTTACTCTTCGAACTTTCACTTTCTTCAGACAGTACAACACCTTCAGCACTGTCGAGGGCATTACTAATCTCATTTCTTGAAAGTCTTCACAGTTGTCTTATGTTTCTTACACTTCCATGTATTCTTCACCTATGCACAAACTTGTGATGTGACTGGCCACTTCCTTCCATTTTGTCAACTTCTAATTTACAAATGCTTTCATTGATATTTTAACCAAGATATCCAATGGTCAGTGTTCACTAGTAAGGCTTCCTGGAATCATGACTAACTACACATCCAATTTTTAACTGTGCTATTTACTGCCTCCAATACATGTGACCCATATAGCTCACACACTGCAATGGCCAACTTTTCCAGGAGGCCACAGGGATGCTCTGACCACAGTCTCTCTCTCTCTAGTCACTGGTTCACTCCATTTTCGTCCATAAATGCTTTGGCACGAATGTGGATAAAATTTCCTCATGGAAATCATAAGGTTCGTCATCCCCGTTGTGTTCAATTAACTAGAGTGTGTATGTACCTGTCTAACACAACTTTATTTTATTTGATGGTATAGGGGTGTTTACATTTACTACCTAAGGTATAACTACATGTTTCGGCTTTTGATAATAGCCATCTTCAGGTTGTACATGAATCCTCAGAAAGTAGTTATACAAGACTCAATATGGGTTTACCTTACAGCACCTTATTTTTATATTTTAGTTTCAGTCTGCCTTTTAGTTTTTAGTTTAATGTACCTATTACAAAAACTACAAATTCCATATTCTTGTATATTGTAGCACAGCACATATGTATAGGACAAGCATTTAGTGTACACACATGTTCCACACACATAATATGATACATAGACCTAACTATTATTGACTGAAATACACATAATAGTAGTTACCCCATGTACCCACCCCCCAACCTCCATGACACGTAAAAGATCTCGTGCCCTCCTCATCTCCCACATCCCCACTGTACACAGCCCATATTGAATCTTGTATAACTAGTTTCTAAGGATTCATGTACAACCTGAAGATGGCTATTATCAAAAGCCGAAATATGTAGTTGTACCTTAGGTAGTAAATGTAAATACATCTCTACCATCAAATAAAATAAAGTTATGTTAGACAGGAACATAAACACTCTAATTAGTTCCTCATGGAATTTTACTACTAGGCTAGGCATTTGTTTAACTTAAATATTAACAATGAAGTAAGTTTAGCTCCTTCAGCACCATATGCCCAACAACAGGGTAGTGTGTTTTCTCATAGCCAGAAATTTTAATTGTGATCAATTTAACACCTTTAATGCCTACAGTCTTCCTTCATGGAAGGTTAAAAGTTTGAAAAATTTCATCCATGTTACTGGTATGACAAACTGCAAAACATAACTTCTGCATAGCAGCAATTTCTGAAATTGCAAAATCTTTGTTTCATTCTTAGCTGGCATCATTGTGTTGTTCCAGATCAAGCATGAATGCTTAGTCCATGTGTCTTCATAAATCTGTGACACCAGGAACCTGTGTCATGTGCTGAGACACCCATATTCTGCTTCAAAAATGATCACTTTTGTAGACACAAAAATTCTGTTGTTTCTGTAGTCTGTTATCTGGTTGTTCACCCCTCACTTCTATGTTTGGACATTTTCCAATATGTATATAAAAAGCTTGTTTCTGTAACTCTTCCTGCTACCTTCTTCTTCCACATGTTACATTCTTGCTTCAAGAGGGCCCAAAATGTCTTCCAGCTGCTGTATTACCGTGCTCTTCTGCATCCTTTATCACATTTAATTTGAAACCTATAGTACACAATATCCTCATATGTTTAATACACATTCCATTATGACAGCAAATTTATTTTCAACAAACTCATAATCATTTCATGCTACCCACAAATGCATACTACTGAACACCTAGTGTAAGTTACAATGAGGCTTTGTTTTGCTCTCCGTACCATAAGATGCACAATCTTATACACATTTTCCACCAAAAAAAAGTGTGTCTTACAGTTTGAGAAACATAGGACATGATTTTCTTTCACAATGAAAATGATTATTAAAAAACCATAAATGTTTAGTAGCATGGTCATGGCCCTGGGTACACACAGAGTCATGAAGGGGAGGAAAGAACACATTAGCAACCAATCCTAAAAATGAAAAGTTATCCATATGCATGCCATGACAATATATGGGAAAGTGGAAGAACAGCTACACGCATTCTTAACCATGGCACTATAGGTCTATGTGCAGTCAACTTCACACCGTGGCTGCTTCACCCCCAGGGAATATGAAGCTGAGTGGCTCCAGAAATAGACTGTACATTCTAGACATTTATTTAATGGGGGTTTCCCATTATATTTTAAAGAAGGGCTTCACAGAGTGATAAAGAGTTGGAACCACAGAAATAAACATTCCACAAAGCATCATTCCATGCAAAATGTTGTACTATGGAGCCAGCAGTACTACTCAAGTATCACTGGTTTTGCATACACAGGCACACTAAATGAATAATGAGGCATCTTTTCATTCAGCACTAGATGCTGATATTTGCGGATGTTGGTTGGTGACTCGCCAATGTGCTCAAACCAGTGGAGCAAAATTTCAGCATCTGATGGACAAGTGCGAACAAAGGCTGGTTCTGAGTAAGCTGCATGGAGATACCGCCACAAACCGGTCAAACTGGGTGGGATCTCATACCCTAAACAAACAAAATGAGAGAACCTGTCATAAGTCATGAATTTGAGAACATTAGCACATTCCCACTCACAAAGCCATAATTTCATTTCATCAAAACAACATTACTTGTTTCACTGCAACATTCTGTAAGCACTGAGAATTTTTCAGGGCCAAATTTTGCTTGAAAGTTCATTCATCTAATCAAGGGGTGTAGTGACTGGATTTTGAAGTACGATATTTTATTCTTCAACTGTCAGGTGAACATAATTTTGGTTCATTTCTGTCCAATAACAACTCCAAAATGAACATATCAGTTCTCTTAAAAGGGAGCAAGTTCACTCAATGAGAGTTCAGCAGCCAGAGAATAATTAATTCTGTGGGGCACATTCCTATTGAAGGAGTAGTCACTCAAACAAAAAATAAATTTTCCCCCTTTCACAGAGCCCAGAAGTTTATTAGTGTGAAAACAAAAGTCTTCTAGGACATGATGCAATGTCAGCTGGTAAACAGTTACATAATGACTTGGCACCATATCCCAGAAAACTTGAATCTTTAACAACAATGCTGTGAGTATGTCAGATGTTCACAACAGCTTGCCACAGAACCCCAATGTACACCACAAGAATCCAGTAAACAGCCTAAACACTATTTTATTAAGATTAATTTTCAAAGTATCCTCTCACCTATGCCTAGAACTACCAAGTTAACTCACCTTCTGTTTCTGACAAAATATGTATATATGTCCCACCACACCCACAAGTCCTTACATTGTACAAAATGAACATCTTGTTAAGCTCTAATGTTACTTGATATTTGAATATTTAATGAAATGTAAGAAATATAACTTGACTTCATGCAGTGAGAAGTTTGTAATTAGATTTTAACAGTAGGTTTATGTCTGCAATAAATTAATAACAAGGTTAATAGGGAATATTAAAGAGCAACAAAAGCCCTTGGAATATATATGAATGCCACTGAAGTACACTTCTGCAGTTCAGTTTACACATTTCAGCCTATGGCAGTCACATGTATCTGTGCCTCTCATCATGTCATGTGGGTGACAGATACCAACATTTTAGATGTAATTATGCTGTGACCTTAAGAAATTTCAGAAGGAAAGATGCATATTTGAGGTCAGAATAGCTGTGCAATATCACAGTGAGTATATTTACAGTTAGCAGTGGAAAGGTTGAACAGGTACAGTCCAACTCCATACCACAAAAATTCACAGGTCATACTTTGTTATACAGACATTCTTTGCACCCAGGTTCTAGACAAAGCTAAGCAAACACTAGATCAATTAAAACTGGTCCCATGAGACACAATGTTCTAGGAAGAGAAAATAATTATTCCATCACTCAGAAAATTTCCTAAATGATAGAACTAGAAGGTTCATCACCACAGAAGGTGTGAATGAACCTCATCCTAAGCCAGTTCAATCCAGTTCACATCCTCACAACCATGCACATGAGATACATACAGCTTTCTTTAAGAAATATGCATCACTGTTTGTCCACTTACAACAGCAACAAATTTTGTGATGCCATCACACAGCAATATATTTTGTACAATTGCTAGTTCTTACTGTAGAAGTATACAAAGTGCACATCAAATGCTGTATTATTAATTTAAGGCATAGCAAAAAGTTTTAACACAAATCAGGTGAGCCAAAAGTAAACAGTCTTTTATTTTCACCTTTTTCTGCCTCATCTTTCTGTGGGTCACCTATTTTTAGTTCATACACTAGAACCATAAACACAAGTTCCCCATTTCACACTATGGCCACTAGTCTCTTCTTACAAGGCATTGAGGCCCAGACCAGTCTCAGTACCTGAGCTTGGTGACTCCACTGTACACAACATACAACACATCATGGAACAGAATGACACTATGTTCTGTCAATTACACAACAAATTGCTAGCTCAAAGTGGGAACCTCAAAACTTCTCAGAGACATGATACATACATCTCTCTGGACAGAGTGGCAAACTGCAGCTACTGCATACTGTCATATTAACGAATGCATCCAGATTCCAGGTAAATAATAATTTTAAAAAAAACTTCCACTTGCTTCATTCTGCAAGTGTCGTCATCATGTGTTATTAGTGTTTATTATATGTTACACACAACTTTATAAAGATATGGAGAATGTCCACACAGACCACATCAATAAAACTATATCAGAGTACATTTGTGTGAAACCAAGAAGTTCACTACACTTGACACTCCCATTAGCATATATCACTGACTGAATTCACATCTATATGAAGACAAACACTTCAGAGAGTATTAAACTTGAAAGTTAATATAACTGAATGGCACCAAGTTTAGATCCATAAAACAAGAAATGGAAATGTCAGCTACACAAAAAAGAGCTGACAGAAGTATCAACAGACATAAATTAATGCTGAAGGAGAGGAAGAGAGGGTGGGTGGGTGGCTGAGTGGGAGTGTGTACAATATGCATGCACATGCATGTGTGTGTGTGTGTGTGTGTGTGTGCGCGTGTGCACAAAAATGCACACAAACTGTGTACGTTCCATGTATTATTCACTCTACGTCCCTATTGTACAGCTTCATGTCATTCACTTTTACAGGCAATTTGTAAGAAACATATTAACAGGGACAGATCATAAGATGAAGTGAGAAAGCCATGATACAGCTACCAAAAAAATGTTGGAGACCCACTAACATTTGCTGAAATTCTGCAGGAAACTTATTTCCCTTTACTGATAATTTTAGTGTAAAATTTGTTTGTTAATAACAGACCTTTAATACCAGCTGCAGCAACTCTAACTTGGTGCAGCTTAGGCAACACTTCACAGTCCAAAAATGAGAGTGAAGGACCACATAGGAACACACTGTTGTTATGGCTACTTGCATTCTGCAGATAGCAGTCAATACGACGAAGTTCTGCCTCCAAGTGGCTTGCATCCTTTGAAACATCACGTACATAGAAGCAAAACCGCGAGAAGAAATCTCTGTCAACAAGCAGCAGCACAAAGGATTAAAAAATAAACAGTCATTCTACTCATACAACCACATTAGTTAATATATTACCAGATATTAAGAATATGCATGTAGCATACCTGGTTGCTAGTTCTGCTTCTGGATCTTCTTGGTTCTGTTGCAAAATCCCGCCAGGAAAACGTAATTCCAGCAACGAAACAATGTCATCAGCCACATCAACTGGGTCTTCATCTGAACCCAAATACAAAGCTGGGACCCTCAACCTCAAACCTAAACGGCGGAAAGCCTCTGGTGGCCTTGCTACGTTCACTGGAATAGTCTCGAATCGTGGTAATATCATGGCTGTAACTTTGAGTTCAGCCAACATGAGAACACGCTGACTCTGGGGGCACGCCCCCAAACTTTTACCATCTTTGCCAGCCTTCACAAACAAAGTTACATTCGCAGGAGACTGGTTCATTGTTCTTACAGTCTTGGTGCCGTCGTCGGTGCTTCACATCTCCACGAAGGTGTAAGGTTAGGTGTCAACTTTCTTACACTTCAGTAAAGCATTTACGCCAAACCGTCAGCAACTGCTGATTACAGTTTTTCTCTCATTAAGAACCGACCAAAAATTTTAAAAACAGATGTCGCTCAGTTGGGCTATTTATATGCAATAACTTGTTTAGTAGCTAAAAATAGTAGGGCCGCAACACCTCACGTATTTCGCAAACGTCTGCTAGACAATGCGCCATTTTAAACTACAGCAAGAAATGCACTTACTTAAACTTTCTTTCTTAATACTGAGCAAAACTTGCGGTACAAAAACACTTACCTATAATTTGCTATTGTTTCCTTCTTCTGCTAAACAGACCGGAACAGCAACAAAACATTTTGTCATCACAGACCGCGTCTTCCGGTTTTCAGTCTATGATGAGATGAGAAGTAACCCATACAAGATGTGATTTAACGTAGATCACGAATAAGACCAGCGACGCGTTATTTGGATTGAGAGTAAACGATTAATAATGACGTAAAAATTCAGTAATTGAATCATGTCGAAGGATACCTCGCTTAAACATATTTTCAACAGTAATTGCTTTATATATAATACTATCATGCAAAATTTGTCATTACGACTTAGTACAGAAGCAAACTGTCTAAATAGTGTCTTTTATGTTTTCTTTCTGCATACGCTTGATGTTACCAATTGCTGAATTTGACATGTAAACATAATGTATGATATACAGTAAAAAGCTCCGTATTATATTTTATGTTTGTGTATAGCTCCAAGAATCCGTATCATTGCACATACTCCTTGTGCTGGTAACATACATAAGACTTGGCATGCGAATATATGCAGCCTAAATCCATTTTCTTACTTTTCAGGTTGTTATTTGCACAGAGTACGTAAACTCGCAGAAGCAATCATGTCAAAGTTTGCCATGAAACATGTAGCCGAAGGCATAATTATGTGAAATTTGACAATATGACACCTTTTGATGAGTTCATGTATCTCATGATTTCTGTTCTTCTTGGAGAAGAACCAGTAAGTAATATTCCGTTTATGTGAATAATTTTCTGTTTTGCAAAGAAGCAGTTGGCGAATATGAACCTGGGCCAGTGATTCTTCTGGATTCATATGACTACTAATTTCTGTAGGAACTAGGATAAGCTATACCTCATTACAGTGATGTGACATTCGTTCAAATTAAAAGTAACCAGATTTTTAGCTTGTGATCTGCATTATGAGATCATGTAGATTCAATGTTGAGATTTCAGTCTTCTCATTCAAAGTGTGGTCCCATTCTTAAAAGTTCCTTTCCCTGTTTCCCTGGTGCACAAATGACATAGTTTTTATTTGGTCTGCGTTACCAGAACATTGTAAATGTATCAGATATATTAAGTACTTTATTCCCATTTTGTAGACCTTGCGTGATTAACAAGGTGGGCCTTGCATTTAGAAGTTCGAGTATTCACAAACATGTAGATTTTGCATGAGCGTAACATAGTTTAATATTGTTAACATCACATATACATGTTATCATGTCTCATACAATAAGCTGTCCCAGCTCACCATATAAAAGCAAACGTGTATTTTACGTCATAATGTATCGTTGTGATGGAACAGTCATTGTGGTGAACACACACACACACACACATATATATATATATATATATACTTGGACAAAATGAGGCAGTAGTGTGCTACACGTAGCACATTTTGAATAACCCATCCCTGTAAACTGCCAGTAAACTTTGGTTTTATTTAGTTCACTAGCCCTAATATAAACCATTATAATAAATACATTCCCATTGACCCATTACAGCATTATAGTAAACTGTTGCTGATTACATATGTCTGAAATGTGAGGATCTAGTAATGAAAAGCAGTAATGTTGCACCCATCTCAAATGTTTTTAGATCCATCATGTGGGCACTGTTGAGGTTCAGTATATTAAAGGCATGACTTGCAGTCCAGTACATTCTGTTTCTTAATGGAAATTGTGAAGTAGGGCAGGGATATTTACAGACATTTGTGGGAGGACCTCCAGTAACACAGCTTTTGTATAGGCAGTAAAGTCAGGGACTCAGGGTACATGCAGACACACAAATGTAGGAGTCCACAGATTTTCCAGAAATCTTGGAGCTGCCACAAAATTCAAAGTGCCACGACATGAAGCAAATTCAGTATGGAGGACCCACAAATATTAGGTACCAGCATACAAAATCTAGTTGCCCCTGTGACCTGTACCCCTGCAAAGAAGGATGCTTTCATACAGCATAATTTTTCTATTCCCATGAACAATGAGCTGGCATTCAGAAGTTGTTTCTAGGATACACTGAGATATGCAGGGATGGCCTCCAGTGGAATCATTTCCTATTTTATGAAAATGGAAAAATTCAATCAAAAGTTTTGCAGTATGTATGCATACATACAAGTGCACATTGTTTTTCGTGACTTTTTCTCCTTCCAGGTAGTGAGAAAACACTAAAGATAGGTCAGTAATAGATATGGTGAGAACACAATAATAACCCTGCTTTGTCCCACAGCCATCAGTCATTTGTAATCATCAACCCATATTTCATTGGACACACATAACCTCACCAGTTGACGCAGGGTTCTTTCAGTATTCACTCAACTCTTGATTTTATTTCTTGTGCATTTTTCAGACAATTGAAGACTTCATTTTACTTGTTGGAACATTTGTGGCATTCATTGCATTCATTCTGTGGTGCTGCTTCCCTGTGGTGCCAAAAGAAGCAAATCCACCTCCACAGTATGACAGTCGAAGTTACAATCAATATAAAAAGGTTGACACGGGATATGAAACAAACTCCTAGCAGAAGATGTACTCCCATGATGAACGGGGGTACACATATCACAACAGGGCTATATTAGCATCCTCATCTAAATTAAACTCTGATGATACAATGACAAAACTTGAGCCCCATGACTAATTTTTCATAGATTTCATTTTACATCATAGGTAGAAATTTTCTTAATAATTAATATGAACAGCTATAACAACTGCAGCAATGTTTTCCTGAGAGGCAGATTGACTGTATTAAAATTATCACCCATAAGTTTCAGTGTATTGTACAGTACCATTTCAGAGGACTGATAAGTACTGCGGCTTCTAATTATATAGTTTATTACCGTTGACAGGGTAGCCAAAATTGTACAAAACTTTTTGAAACAGCAGAAATATCATTAGGAAATACTTTTTATTGCAGGGATACTACTACCTACTGATTAATGATTTTTATACATATCTTGTATTTATTATTATTCCTCCATTTTCACTGTCTCTTTTACACCATCAGTGAAATTGCCAGCACATTTCATGTACATATACAGTATATGATATTAATGAGTTAGAACATGTACACATACCAATTCTGGCATGTCACTCCTGTCATTTATCTTGACATCTCTTAAAACTTGTGGAAGAAGTGTATTGGACAAAATGTGTGTTTTTCTGTATAATGTATGTTCCAGACATTTTTACTCTTGTTAAATAATTAGCAGGCTGTGCTTGACATGCACTGAATACTTGCAGGTATTCAAATAAGCATTCAGTATTTTTGCATGATTTCAGTAAAAAGTGGAGTGGGCCAACAAATTTTAATCAAATGCCACAGTATCAAATTCTGTTAAAATCCATTCACATGTTCCCAAATTGTTACACATGGACAGACTGATTATGAACATGGCAAAGCTAATAGGTGCATTTATCAAACTTTCTTGTGTGAACATGCAAAAATTTAAGACTGTTGAATCATATTTAAACCATTTACATGGGAGGATCAAAAGGTTACTGTAACTTAATCATAAATTGTCATTAAAAGTGTATATGAAAACTAACCTAGTCACCTTTGGAGTACCGCCCATCTGTACACACATACACACACTTGCTGCGCCGTGGTCCTGCCATAGCTGGAAGCACATCGAAAAGTCCTCTTTGGGTATGGCTGTGAGACCTGCTTTTGCATTATGGTAAGCTTATTCAATGGACATAAAAGATGAACTTTGAGTCCACTCATGAGTGTCGGGAGAAACAAGAGGCCATATAAAGTGAGTTCTGGAGAATGTGGTAGCTGGGGGATGGTTGGAATTTGGTTCTTCAGCTAAAACTACTGCCCTGTGAGAGGGATGTGACAAGGAGAACTGTCATGGTGCAGGATCCATTTGTTTCTCCATTTTTTCGGCTCTGTCCACTGAGTGGCATCCCTCAAATGCTTCAGAACTTGAACATAAAAAGCAGAATTCACTCTTTCTCCTGCAGTTGCAAACTCATGGTGTAGAGCACCCAAGTTGTTGAAAAAGGAATCAGCATGACCTTCACTGAGATTTTGTGCACCACAGCTATTGTTTTGAGGTGATGTGTTGGTTTGCCATTCACAGGAATGATGTTTCATATCACTATCATATGTGAAGACCCAAGATTTCCCCTAGTAATTATCTTCAATAGTAGGTCTGCTTGCACTAATTGTTCAAAGAGTTTTCCAGCAAACACTGTCCTGGTTTCTGTCTGGTCCTGCAGCAGAATGTGTGGCACAAATTTTGATGCACACAATCCTTTGGACCAATCCATATTCAGATGCCATTTTCATTTAGTGTCTATTCATTCACCACATGCCAATCTGATACGAATGTGCAAACTGGTCACATTTTCATCATTCCTTCACTTTGCTGGCCTGCAGTCATGCTCAGCATCTTGTAGCAATTCCTTGACCATTTTTAAATGGACTGCACCAGTCATACACAATGGATGTTTTGAGCACCAGCAACACTTCTACTTCAGGGCTGACTGCAGCCCACAAACGTGTCCAAGCCCGATCCAACTTGCTTCATAGATAGCACATGTTCTAATCCTGTGAACTCATCCCTTACTTTTACATGAAGTAGTGTTATCTTGATAAAACTGAATTCTGGACACTTCTGACATATCTTAGTAGGTTAGTATAGGATAAGTTGGACATCCCCACTTTGCTTTTAAATTAACCTTTTGATGCCTAATGTCAACTATAGTGGTCGTACCGCACCGCTAACCTCTAGAGTTGCATTTTATATATTTATTCAACAAATATAGGTACTGAATATTTTAAACATGGTATATATTCTCCGTTTTTTTTTCTCTTCAAAATGCAGTTTGTTTCATAATTCTAACATACTTGGTTCCTGTATTATTCATATTTTATATACAGGTTGTGCTAAAATTAAAAAAAATAATTCTGGCGCCAAAAGGTTAATAGTTATATAAGAAGTAGTCAAGACAGCTCAGTTTATAAGTGTTTAATAGAGCAATATGTTTCGACCTTCTTTTTAATCAGTCATCATCAGGCTAAATGTACGTAATGTAAGACATAAAAGATTAATACATAAAGTGCCTTACTTGTTGGAAATTGAGATTCAGTTTTTACAAAATGATTATGTTTACATTATAAGTATGGATAAAACAACAGTTAAAATCGTTAAAAATATTTAAAAAGTGGGGGGAGGAAGGTGTTGTTTAGAGATGATGTTGATGGTTGGTGGTGTACATATTACAATCTGTTGTTTCCAGCCTGAATATAGGAATTTCTCTTGCAACTGGGGACGATCAACAATACCAGATCCCGTAGATTGTGGAAATAAGAGATTTTACCATTTATGCTTCTGTCAACACCACCTCTATAACCCCCCCCCCCCTTTTTTAAAACTATTTTATGTAACCATTTTAAACTATATTATCTGTTGTTTTTACCCATACTTATGTAAACATGGCCATTGTTTGGTAAAAATTGAAATCTCAATTTACAACAAGTAAGGAGTTTTATGTATTTCTCTTTTATGTCCTATATTACACATGTTTAGCCTGATTTTGACTGATTAAATAAAAAGGTCGAAACATGTCACCTTATTCAACACTTACAAACGTAGTAGTGTTAACTATTCCTTACATAACTTTTATGCCATATGGGTTGGTAAAGAAACAAGCAGTCCAAGAAGAGTCTCTCCTTGCACTTCTGGACCCTGAAGGTGAAAGTATTAAGATCCTTTGAAACATATATAACACTCTACCAGCTGGCATGGTGTAATATTACAAGAGACTTGTTTCTTTAACAGTAACACAAAGAGAACCTCAAATCTTGCATTATCTCCATCCTGTCCAAAGTCCAAATTAGAGGAAATACATGAACAGTTAGGGTCTATGTATACATATATCAGGATTAATACAAACCTAAATTTTGACATTAAGGAGGCAAAGGTCCACATTGGACAGTGGTGCCATCTAAGAAGATGAAGAAATTTTGAATTTGTATTACATACCTCCTGCCTTGAAACTAAAATCTTTCTGACATATGGAACATGTGTTCCATTATATTTTATATACCAGTGACAAGACACCTTGAAACATAGCACTTAGTTATGTTGTTGAATCAGATCTATCTCTGATACATGGAATGCTTCAACAGATTTGAATTACATTTTAAAACCCTTCTGTTTTGACCACATTCCTGCAGAATATATGCCATTAACAAATGATAAGGGAAGATATTTGAGAACAATTTTCGTTATCTTATGGTTTAAGTAACATTATTAGATTACTGAAATCCAGCAATGATATTGTATTAGTCCTGTACATATTATGCATAAGGATATATTTGTACAAAGATTTTATGAAACAATCACTTCACTTGAAAGAGTAAGTTTTGGAGGGGTGTTTAATGTTAAAAATTATTTTTAAAAAAATAAACAAGTTGTGGCAGTGTGACAAATAAAAGTGTTGGGTCCGGTGAGGCTCCCCCCCCCCCATATTTCAAAATATAAGTATCTGTAGGTAGGCATCATATAAAGGAAAAAGGACCTAATTCTTACTATCATTAAATACTGGATTTGTACCCATTAAAGAACAATATCTTTACAGTATATTGGTTGGCATTTATACTGCTTTTATTGAAAATAGTGTTTTCCTCTAAAATTGAAACCAGTGTGATATTTATATATACTTTCAATATTTCTGTGCCAAATCCAAATTCCAAGTTATGTTATGTTCTTGAGTTAATTCACAATAAACTACATGACTTACTTGGTAAATAAGAATAAATAAGCACCATAAAAGAACACTTGTTAAGTATATAACAATATCTGTTTATTCACACTCCTCCATGTTTTGGTTCATCATTCAACCATCATCAGGGACACATAAAGATTACTTGTATAAATGTTAAGGGCCATGATACATGTTATAATTTATATACAGTGTAAAAACTTAAAAGATGAAACTGGAATTATGTGTATATTATCAGAAGTATTGCATAACCATGAAGTACAACACACTTATATGTTACTACAACATGTAATTTTAATTCTGTGATTTTTAATGTAATAGTTGTTTGCGAGTGCACATCCACAATTTTTCAGTAGGGGTGCTGATGCTATATATAATTTCTGCTTGAGTTTAAAAACTATGTTATAAAAGTGTCACAAATATAACTAGTCATCTGCCAATTTTAGTGGCTGATTTCGGCTGTAAGGTAAATCACCTGAAACGTTTCACATAATTGTGTCTACAAAATTTGCATTTTTTAAATTTTGGTTGAGGGGGGGGGGGGTGGAATGCTTCAAGTGTATTAAATGCACCTTATATTTCAAATTTTTTTATCCAGTTCTGCTGAACAAGTTCATATGTACAAAATATTTTTAGTTTATTTCAAAATGAAGTTAAAATTTGAAGTCTTTTCTTTGTGTGTGTCTCCTCATTGTACTAAATTCTTTCTCTGCAAGAGCAGGTACAAAGATCTGCTACACAAAACAGACATATATTTTGATAACATATATGTCTTTATGTTAATGTGTTATGTACATTTGACATGAGTGTGTGACTTGGCTTGCATCTTTACTTAGTCCCCTGATCCATCACCAGATATATGTTGACACTATTAAATATTTCATTTGAAATATAGTTTTGCCAAGTGAACTTTATGCAAGTCATTTGCAGTGGAGAGAAATATTGGACGGTGAAGTAAGACAAGCTTTATACTGCCTGTCTCCTGTGATATAATCCTATGTTGTTTAGTATGTATGGTGTACTGATTAGTCAAAGGAATCTTCTGCCTCCATCATCTACCTAGAAACTGGAAGGTGCAGGTTCCTCTGAAACATCAGTAAATTTATATATGACTACACAACATAACAATGCAGGAGACAGCAGTCTTTAGAGCCAATACCATGACAAACTTTCTCATTTCAGTTTTGTAAGTTTTCTTTTTTAAAAGCTTAGAAACACATCACTTCCTTGTCTCACCTGAATGTAAGTCATTACTCACCACTGAAAATTATGCTATATGCTGCGATCAAGGATATATGATTAATGCATCATGTTTAGTCACAATGAAATGAAAAGCAACTTGCCTGTATGTGTTAGTGGTAGATTATTTGCATTTAAACCATGTTAGACCTTGCTAATTCACTATTCATTGGTGTTACCAAAGCATGTTTTTCACCTGTTTTGAGGTTGACACTTCTTAGAATTTGTATATAAAAGTTTCCCCTGCACACACCATGGAGGCATGTGAGGGGAGTATAGGTATAGCTCCAATCATTGTTCATGAATCTTGTCATTAGCTGTCAGTAAACATTCAGCTTCATGCCCCAGCCACTTTGCCCTCAGTACCCACTGAGCAGGAAGCTGAGTGGGCCCCAAAGCCAATCAGCACTTGTGGAGAACAGAAAATTCTCTTGCTCCTGCTGGGAATTAAACATGATTGATCCCTAGCCAATAACCCAGTCAGTATACCATACTTAGCAGGAAATTGACATTGTGACATGCTGAGTTGCAATTGCTACTGCAGAGTATGCCAGTTTGTTTGGCAATGTACATATTCTGACATAGTAACTTCAGATTTCCTACTTTTTAACTATAAACCATTTTGTTGATATTTGATATCTTTACTCTGGAATTTTTGTGTCCACCATGTATGTAGTTTCAAGATAGTATAACCTTACTTCCATTATACTGAAAATTGGTGTATGTGCAATGTTCAGACAAGTGTACTGTTATTTTATGTTTCCATTGTGGAATGGATTTTATTAAATGTTGCATTAGACAACTCAAAGATCTATGGGAAATGCCTAACTGAATAGAAGCTCTTTGTTTTGATTTTTGGGGCTCTTTGTAAATGCCTGACTCACTAACATTTCATTTTCCTGGGTGGTAACACTGACAGGGCGATCACTTTTTGGAGCATTACAGATGGACCCCGTTTCATCAAATTTATCACATATTCTGTAAATTGTTTGTCTACTTGGAGGTGTATCAAATTCTTCAGCCCATTTCTGTCGAACCTTTTCAGCATTCTCTGTCTTCCAGCATTGTTTAAGTATCCACTTTCATTGGTCGTTAGTTAAATTATCAGCCATCATTACCTAAAAGATAAATCATAAGTAAGGATACAAAATAATAACAATAATAATAAGAAGAAAAATTAAGACAAATAATACAAATAAATAATACAATAGTTAATAAATAAATAAATAATAATGCAAGAATAAACTCTGTGTTTCGCATACTCACAACTGTATATACATGCATGCATGCAACTTACTTTATTCTAATTCATACAATATAATGTCATGTCTTGGACTAACAGGTCTCAGTATTGGCCATTATTGGTCACCAGATTAGATGAACAAGAGACAGAATGCACAATTTACAAATTTATGTATATGTCAAGACTACAGTCAAATTCCTCCATTTTCCTTCATTTGTGACTAATTTTTAACTGTTGTCATTGTAGCATATTAATATTATGAAACAAGCTGGTAAAACAATTCTGCTGTAACTTTGACCCTTCAACCATGAATATTTAAAAACTCTGACAATGTGAATTTCTCATTTCCTTCGCATGTTAGATATATCCTACCTTCAACCTAAAGTTGTAAATATAAGCTGTGAGGGAAGAGGACAAAGTCAATTTTTCAGGACTGTGAAGGAATTTCCAGGCTTTCATGTATAATTTTGTTTTAACCAATACAGAAAAGAAGGCTGTTCTTTTGGCTGCCTGTGTCCACATCTGATGTCAATCCTGTTAATTTTGAAAAATTAAAAAACATGGTAAAATAATGCATGATGAATGTTATTGTTGCAAAAAGAACTCAGTACTGATATGAGAAACTTGAAGAGCATTGTTGTAATACAAGTCTGGATTTATGTAATGTAGCCAATGACCTATGTCATGTTCTTATTTTCTGAACCACGGCATTTAGCTTTGTAACTATTCTTATTTCTGCTACTGTGTGTTTATGTTCTATGCTAGTCAGTAACACATGAAAGTTATTAAATTTATTATGTTGTTATTTTAAACATGTATTTATGGTATTCAGATTCAGTAGATTTGTTAAACTTTATATCAACATTTTGAAACTTTAACCCATGTAAAAATGCCTCTATATTTCATCAGTTATTTGCCCTATAGTTCATTTATAAGACATTTTCTTAACATTTATACTGCTACTGCAATGCATTTAAATTGTATGTATGCTTAATTTATTCAGATATTTTTTCATTGCAGATTGATCTCAAAGGTAACTTATTTTATAATGTAATATTTATTGTAAGTTGTTGAATTTGTAAAGTCACTTATAAATATAAATAAAATTGAATGAAGTACATACATGTAGTTGTATGTAACACAGATTTAAATAATCTGATAAGAATACAAATTATCCTGTTCATGATCAGTTTTACAACACTATGAAAACTGTGGAGTGAGAGAGAAAACCAACAAGATGCAACTGTTAGATGTTTATTTTTAACAATTTCTCACCATGTTTCGGGCATCATTATGCCCATCTTCAGGAGAACAAGACGTATGTTACTGCATGT
>Ga0123354_10004702_pt1 | contig 19461 bp, 21 predicted proteins | sample TergutLab28metaG_2_FD_97872 | JGI IMG/M metagenome (GOLD analysis project Ga0123354, IMG submission 97872) | Labiotermes labralis P4 segment gut microbial communities from Petit-Saut dam, French Guiana - Lab288 P4 | ecosystem: Host-associated > Arthropoda: Insects > Digestive system > Gut ...
AAACTTCTCTGGCCATTATCTCCGTAACCGTTCAACTTTGGACATAGGTGTTTTGGGTTATATCGGTATACTTTAACATAAGGAACACCCTCCCAAAGTCTGGCACATTCCTCCTGGGACACCTGTATATAAGACCCATAGCACTGTGTTGACCAAAGTGAGGTAGAGTGCTATCATGTTGTGCTGTATGTTTAATTGGGCTTTAGCTTCGAGAAGAATGTCTTCACAAGGAAATGGCAGCTAGTCCAAGGCAGTGTATGCAGTAGCCTGCTGCTGTAACATCCATCAGAAAGAAGTGGGCCAGTTTGTTTGTTGTCTTGTAGACCACACCACACATTCACCAGAGAGTAATTTTGGAAGTTGCTTGCATTGGAATGGTAGGATTGTTGGGGGACCATATATAAGTGTAGTGGAAATAGGCTATTCTGCCGCATGTAAATTGGACTTCATCACAGAACACAATATGTTTTACAAGCCACTGATGTTCTACAATACGTTGTTAGAAATTGCTTGAGCTGTTTCATTCTTGGGTTGAAGAGCTTGCATGTGTTGGAAGTGGTGTGGATGCAGACCTTCCTCATGTGAAGTCTGCAATACTTTCATTTACATTATGTGCATTTTACAGGCATTTTGGCAAATACTTTCTCTCTGTTTGCGTTCAACTCTTTGCTGTACAGACGTTCCCTGATGAATGCAATTTCAGACATACGCAATTTTTAAAAAAGTATAAAAGGGATATTTCTTTGGGTAATGGAAGTGCAGAGACATGTGGCAGAAGAATACTGCTGGGTGATAACACAGGCAATGGGGCAGTCATGCTGTGGCTGATCAGGTTCTGGTGTTTTGTATTCCAACTGGGCCTCCATTTGTATACATACATATTTAAACATATGTGTACTAAATTCTGAGTTGTGCAAAATTGGACTTGTGCTATACCTTCCAGAACATAACTGTTGCATAAGTCAAGGTGTGCACACATGTTGTCTTGCACATGAACATGTGTTCCATGCTCTAGTACTTGTGGTGAATTATGCTGTATCACATAACTATAAATGTGCACTCTTGAATACCACTGTGTTTGGGTGGCAGTTTCTGTAAATTCACCACCAGTATTCTGCAGTTGCTGCCTATGTATTCCCATCACCAAATATAAAGAGTGATAAGAAATTAGGAGTATGGGATAAAATGTGAAACCAAAATATTAGACATCTGAACATATGAACAGTGCAATCAAATTTTGCTAAATTAAGGATACAATGGTTTGGATAACACAAGAGTAGAAGTCCAACAAGAATATGAAAAATGGATATGAATAAACAGTTATTAAGGGGACTGACGACAACATGCACAGAGAAGAGAAAGAGTGGATTTAGATGCACCCTGGTTGAAACATCAGTGGATGATGTGTGTCTGTGTATGCGTGGCCCTCCTTTGATTAACTTTTATAACTGACAGTAAGTAGCAGATTGTAACCAAGTTAGTCAGGTAATGTAATTGAAAATTAATGTGTTTTAAGAATATGTTGTCACTCTTTATAGGCCTGTTATATTTTTTCGAAGCCAGAGTTTTATTTCTGTTTTAAGAAAGGACTGGCTATTATGTGCTGCAATAAATATGTCACAGTTCTAAGATGCTACAGAAAATACTGACATAACCTAAATTTTGCTATTTTAGGACAGTTTAGATTTGATCGTATTGGTAGTTCATACCCAGAAGCTGTTCCATTATTTGCACTGAGACTTGTGCCAGCAGTATGTGGAAGCTTGATTATTCCCACCACATACCACCTCATGTTGGAGCTTGGTCTCACACAATGGACTGCAGCTCTGGCAGGATTCCTGCTACTTTGTGGTATGTATGTATGTATGTATATGCTACACTGGGCCAAGAGAAGTAATGTAATTATGATGATGAGTTTCATTAGGCAAGTTGTGATTCTTCATGTAGGCTAAAAACTGTAAGTGGAATCAGAATTCAGCGTAAGGTTGAGGAGAGTAAAATAGGTTGGGATTAGTTTGTGAATTCATAGATTAGTCACTGTTAATAAGCTTTGTGAGAAGTGCCTAAAATGTTTTCTGTCATGTCCAGATAATGCAATGTTGGCTCAATCCAGATTTATTTTGATGGAGTCCATGCTGTTGCTATTTGCCCTTTTCGGACTGTTGTGCATCTTGAAGTTTCGGCGTTATCACAGGCATCCATATTGCCTGCAGTGGTGGCTGTGGCTTAGTTTAGGAGCTGCATCTCTTACCTGTGCTCTGTGGTAAGTTGGATTGCATGTATGGAGCAATGTGAGAGCTAGCTAATGTCCATTGTTTGTGATACTGATTAATTTGTTATACACATCTGTCTTGCATCCTGTGCATTTTTCCATATAAAATTGGGAATATTATGACTTCTATGTGAAGTGAAGGAGCTTAATTCTCTTTCATTTGTGTATGTATTAATCATTGTATGCTAACATTTAAGATATTTTAAAAGGTTTAGTTTGCTATTATTTCTTATTCTTCAGAGTGTGATGTGGTACCCTCAATCCCTTAGGCAAATAACCAGGATAACCTTTGCCTGAGTCATACCATTATGTATGTTTTATAGGAGACAGAATAAGGTGGCATGTTGGTCTAAGAGACTACCATCGATTGCTCTAAACCCTGCCTTGATACAGTATATTGTTTTGACTATTTTATGTTTGTATATTTTAATTGGCTTGGTGATGGCTTATAATTTAAGCCAAAACATGTTGCCAAGTTATTATTCATCATACATCAACAAAAGGATTTGTGTTAGACTGATACATTTTATTCTACCTCTTTTAACCAGGATAATGCTGTACTTTGAAATGGACCATGTTCATCTTGTGTTTACTTGCCTACTTACCATTCATGATCATCTTTACATCTGATATTGGCAAGAAAGTTATAGCCACACAAAAGTTAAACACTTGCTGTTGTAAAGAGCAACTTACAGCCTTTTTTTGTATGACCTGTGGAAATTAAGTGTATGCTCTAATTTGTGCCCTGTGTACTTCGAGGTGATATTTGACCTGGTGCCAAACACTTTGCTGTTCAGTTTTGGCAGTGACTCTTTGTTAATTCTTGAAGTTGTTCAGGGTTGTAGGCATTGGCAGAACATAAACCTCATCTTCCACAAAGCTCCACATGGAAAAGTCAAAGGGGGTTAGGTCTGGAGATTGTGGAGACTAGAAGGTGGACACCCCAAGGCAAACCATTGCTCAGGCAACTGGCTGTTCAAGAATGTTGACACTGTATTGTGATTGTATGATGGCACTCCATGTTGAAGAACAGTGGGTCCAAATTCAAGTAATTGGTGCTTTAACCATAATCAAACATTTCACAATAGTTAATTTTGCTAACTGTTTGGCACAAATGTTGTTGTGTGCAGAGCAACAAATGGGACACATATTGAACATGTGAGGGGGTGTACTTTATTAGTTTTTTTTACAATGGTGTGTGTTTAATTTTGTGTACCTATTACTTTTTGTAATAGCTTACATCATGTGTCATCACCCATTATTTTGAAATGAATGTGTGGTCATTTTGAATGGTTGAGTAGGAGAAATAAGAACGAGAATGTATTTTTGGCCTCAGTGAATGTTATGACTTAACAGGTTAGCACAGCAGTCAGTAATGCTTGTGACTCCTGTTCAGAAGATTGTGATTTGAACTTTTTGGGGAAGAGGTGTCTTAACTGACAGTGTTGGTTTTTGTTCTTACTTTCTTAAAATAGATGCTGCAATCCTTCCATATCCTTTATTTTTGTTATCCACAATTGTACTGCCTTTTCACACTTTGTGTTATGCAACCTCAGCATACACAGCTGAATAACCAGCCACAGAAAAGTGCTATAGAACATATTACATGACTTTGCCTATCACTATTGCAAGACATGTTATTGCAGGCTTCCTCAAGTTAGTTTTGTATTATACATGGTCTTGTTTTCCCTGGCAGTGTGAAGTATGTGGGATTCTTCTCTTGTTGTCTTGGTGCGTCTGTGGTAGCACGTGACTACTGGAGGCTTTTAAGTGATCGGCGGCTCTCAGATGGTACCGTTCTTTGTCAACTATTATGTCGACTGTTGGTTCTGATGGGAGTCCCTGCTGTGATTTACTTAACTATTTTCTACATTCATCTGGCTGTTCTGAGTCGGGCAGGTCCTCATGACAGTGTCATGACCAGTGCATTCCAAGCTAGTCTAGAGGTATGTACCTCATTTGTGTCTGTGTTTTGATTGTTAAGTGCCTTTACCATTGATATATTTTAATTGCATAAGTTCATTCCATTAATGTTTGCTGTGAATATTGTGTACTCTCAGTCTGCCTAATAGTGTTGATAAATTAGCTGTTTGCTACTGATTTGTCTGTGTTTCTGACCAGGTTTTCTATGTTACTACCTTTTGTGCCAAACTTCCATAGAGTATTGTTTATTTTGCACCCTATTCCATCTTCATAGCATGCCCATTTCACCTACCCACAGTGCTTTTGTCTTACCTGACATACATTACAAATACATTACAGGATATCATTACTTGCACACACACACACACACACACACACACACACACACACACACACACACACACAAACAAATTAGAGTAGTTTCACAGAGATACTGGTAGCCCCACCTTTGAACTTCTGGTCAGCATTTCCACATGCACTGCCTGACAAAACTGGGTTTGTTTACTACTATTACTACCATTGTTGTTATGATGATCTGTAGTAGTAGGAGTAATAGTAGTAGTAGTGGTAGTAGTAGTTTAATGACCTTACAATAGAACTACAGCATATGTGGAATGTAAAAAACAAAAGTGATACCAGTAATATAAGATGCAAGTGTGACAATCTCAAAATCATTTAGACAGTACCTGAGCAATGTACTGGGAAAGCAGTAAATTTAAGAACTACAGAAAAGTCATTTTGGGCATTGCACATACACTTTGGATGGTACTATTATGGAAGTACAAAAGATTCAACTTGGAAAGTAACATTACATGTACCATAAATTGTAACCAGAGAATAGCTGCAACAATATATACACTAGAAAAATGTTTTGTTTCAGGTATATAATTGTAAATACCCTGCATAAAGGTGATAAATAATAATAATAATAATAATGATAACGTAACTTTGTTGTTGTTTTTGTTTTATGAACTGAAGAGTTTACAGAATGATTTTCCAGGGTGGTCTGGCATCCATCACAAGAGGTCAGCCTCTTGAGGTTGCGCATGGTTCACAGATAACTCTGCGTCACTCACATGGCCGCACATGTTGGCTACACTCTCACGCTCATGTGTACCCAATACGATATCGTGACAAACGAGGCAGCTCACACCAACAGCAGGTGACCTGCTATTCCTTTAAAGATGTTAATAATTGGTGGATTGTCAAACGGCCACAACGCAATGATTTAGTAGTATCACAGCCAGTGGATGCTATCCGTCATGGGGATGTGATACAGCTTGTGCATGGAATGACAAGCCGTGCATTGAATTCACATGATGTTGCAGCTGCCATGTCTCCACAAAACCAGGTAAGAATTTTGATTGCACTTCTTATAGATGTCCAGTTCATGTTGTGAAATACAGGTTACAACAAGCATTGCAGCTCTCTGCAGTGTAATTCTGACGTGCCTTGTATTCTTGCTCAAATGTTCTTGCTTCTCCTGTTTTCTGCCAGTTCTCCTTTTTTATGCTTCCCCTAGCAGTTTTGTGCCAACTATTTCTCGCAGTCTTAACTAGTATTAAATTAATGTTTCTAAACCTTTCTGCTTTGTGTTATTCTTCCCAGATCTGTACACATCTATGATTTTCTAACATCATTGACATTTCCATTATTATTGTGTAGAATGACTTGTTTGCATTTTGTGCTTCCCTTCCAGTCTCAAAATTTCTACCTCAGTCACCTCTGTTCTTACTAGCAGAATAATATGTAATTCTCCTATACATTTTCTATATTTTGCAGCCTAGTCAAACACATTGAGGCTGTTCCTAAATAATTTCCTAGTAACTGCTGCTACCTGTCTTATGTTCTCTTTACTTTTTCTCTCCTATCCAGTACTACAGATATAAGTCTAACAAATTTATATTCATTTTGTATGTGTGTGTATTATTATTATTATTATTGTTACTACTACTACTACTACTACTACTACTACTACTACTACTACCACCACCACCACCACCACCACTACCACTACTACCACTACTACTACCACCACCACCACCACCACCACCACCACCACCACTACCACTACTACTACTACATATCCTCCCCACCATCACCTCCTCCTCCTACATGTTTTTGATCTTGCTGGATCATCATCAGTGAGAAACCAAATACAAGAAATGTATAAAACACCAGTGTGTATCATCACTAGAAATTGCAGCTTGTGCCTGTGTAAAGCATGCCTGCAAGTTAAATATATGAAATAGGAATATTAATTAAAACTCAGAGAATTAAAATTAGTATTAATGAACATGTTACAGTTGTAATTTGTGTGCATATATAAAGTTGCAATACAATATTATATTTGCATTCAGACACATATAGCATTTCTTCAGTTCTGTTTTATGAATATAGTCCTGTGAAAATGTTAAAAATTTTTAAAATTAGGAACTGTAAGCCAGTGTATTGTGATTGTATTGAATCTAGAAATAAATATTAAATAATTTCATTGAGTACATCCTGTTGCGTTTGTGGAACTTTGAGAAGGGAACTGTTGACTGTCCGTTAAACGCAACTACCTTTCTTTATTTAGATACAGCATATGTATGTATGTATGTACGTATGCATGCATGTATGTATGTATGTTCGTATGTATGTACGTATGTAGGTATGTATGTAAGTACGTATGTACATACATACTTACATACGTACATACAGCAGTTACAAAGACATTAGCATTTATGAAGGGAGGGAAATTACATAGGCATCATGGAACAGAAGTAACCAACAAACTATAATATTTAGATGTAATTCTGGATGTTTTCCACATTTTTCATGAATTAAATAATTATTGATATAAAATGCACTTATAGTCATACATATTACTGACTATAAGTGCATTTTCTAAGTGCATTTTGTTGGACTTATATCAGTAATTATTTAATGCATGGAAAATGTGGAAAACATCCAGAATTGCATGTAAGTATTATAGTTATTTGTTACTTTTGTTCTGTGATGCCTACTGAATTTTCTTCCTTTCATAAATGCTACTTTCATTGTCATTGCTGTATTTATCTTTAGCTTCCATTCTCCATAGAACTCCCTTGTACAGATTATTACTCCATGAAAACTCATACTTGATTTTTCACCTTCTGTTGAATTGTCTGCCAGATGCAATTTTGATACCTGTTTTTTTTAGCTTTATAGGAAGATGATTGTGAAGATTCATTCAGTTTTCCCAACACATTGTCACTGAATGTATTACATAAATCTGGTGATAACAGTCAATCCTCTCTCAATTCAGTACTCAAGTGAAATTCCTCTAATGTTTGGTTAGCTCTTGATTTTTCTTTGTGATCAGTTATCTGAGTTCCAGTTTTTAACATATGCATAAGGTGTGTGCAAGCTTTCTGCTGTGTTACTGTTTCAGAGCCTTATAAGTTGCAGGAACTCATTTATTTGGACCATTTACAGGAGGTGAGCTGTTATATTGACTACAATGTCTCAATGCCAGCACAGAACTTGTGGCGTATTGACATCATCAACAGGGACCAGGTTGGAGACATCTGGCACACCATTGAATCACTGGTGAGTTCATCTTACAGTGTATATTATTGTTAATGTACTTTTTCAACTTCAGGTTACCATATTGTCTTGAGCATAAGGTGCACCCAATCATCAGCTGCACCAAAATTTCAGAAGGTGATGCAAATGATGTCGTATGATAGTGGCTGACTAGTAAGGCCTCCTTGGATCACAGCTAATTCTTTGTTCAATTTGTTAATCTCGTTGCTGCTTATGTTACATATGTCCTTAACTAATCCACATTAAAAGTGCTGGCTTTTCCAGGAGGCTACATGGTTGCTTTGGCTGTACTGTCTATAGCTATATCGTCCTTCCATTTTTATCCATTCATTCATCCATCCATCCATTCTTGGCGTGAGTGTGGAATGTGGAATTTTATCACTGGGCATTATTTTTTCTGAAATATTAACACCGAAGGCAGTTTTTCACCACTGGCACTACATGCTGAAACAACAGTGTGATGCTTTTTCTCATGGCTAGAAGTTTTAATTTTGATTACTTCAGCATCTTTAATGTCCATATTCTTGTTTGATGGAACATCATCATTTGGAGGAACTTCATTTATGTTGCCCATCTGACCTATCTCAGAACACAATTTGTTATTCCTCCAGTGAACATGGAAATCTCAGTTGCATGGGAGATCATATTGGTTTTCCTTTGGACCCTAAGATGCTGGAGAATTTTATAGTGTTTTTCAGGGCAAAAATTGTATTTTATGATCTAGAAAATATTGTAATATAAAATGCATTGGTAATTATACTTTTAACACCTAATAATATTTTGGGTGAGCCTGTCTCAGAAGTAGGCTTTATTAAATCAGATTTCTTATACATTGTTTCGTACATGGTTTTTAGTCTATATCCTGTTGACAGGTCCGACTTGTGCATGTCAACTCAAGCCAAGCACTTAAGTTCAGTGGTCGTCAGTTGCCTGACTGGGGTTTCAATCAACATGAGGTTGTGACTGATCGTATTCTGCATCAGGATGATACTGTTTGGAATGTGGAGGAACATCGCCATACTAAGAGTTGGTGCAGCAGACTTTTCGTAATAAATTGAATTAACCGTATGTCATTAGAAACCAAAGCCTGCCACTGGGCACAGTCCAGAGTCTGTCCCATCATCTCCTATCCTTGCAAATTATTTCAGTAATATTATCAGCCTTTAGAGTTATTCTCTTATCTCCTCATGGCTTGCCTCCAACAACCAGACTAGTCTGCAATGGGGTGGAAGCTTTAACAAGTAGCATGTGCAAATCTAGAACATCTAAACCCTATCCATCAAATACCAGTACATGGACTGTGCAATTAAGGATACAGTTTAACTGAACTCCATTTCAGCAACATGGACAGGGAGGACAGGCTTGTCTTGAGAACATAATGGAAACCTCCCATTCATTTCCCGAATGACCAGAAGATGCCTCCCTATATAGATACACCACTAGAATATTGCATTTTAGCCCATGTTAGGGCTAGTTGTTTACAATGCCTCTTGCACATCTTTTATCTCATCCTTCTGAGGGGTTACTACAGCCTAGATCTCCCTCACATTTTTTCTCCTGTGCTTTGTCCTTGCCATCTCTCCTGGTTCCTGCATGCTCCACCTACATCCCTTATATAGTCCTTAGGCTGGCATACACCAATTCTCCTTCATGCTTTTTCCCGCATGCGTGCCCTTTGCTGGTCACCTGATTTATAAAACTTGTGAAGAACCCATGATTTGGCTAGGAGAGAAGCATTGTGCTACTTTTTTTGGCTGCATTCACTATATCCATGATCCTAGTTAGATCAATTACATTGTGTTTTAATGAAACCTACCCTCTCACTGTGGAGGTTCTGGCCAGTACATGTTGAATTTGTGATGGCAATGTGGCACTGGGACATTTGTTCTCCAGGTACTTAGGTTTTCCCCCGTCAGTATCATTCTACCAGTGCTCCATACTTATTAATTTATCTGTTCCTTATGCTATATACTCTAGCAATTGGCAGCATGGTTAAAGACTCTTACCTGACTGAAACCTATGCTAAAGTTGATGTCTATTGTCTGAAACAAGTAGATGCTGTATTACCAATGCTTTCCACTTTTGCTTTGGAATACATTAGGAAGTTCCAAGGAATCAAGGGGGGATTGAAATTGAATGGGATGCATCAGCTTTTGGTCTGTGTTGTTGATATTAATTTGGACAAAGACAATTATGCCTAGTACAGTAAAAACATACAATCTCATAGACACTAGTAAGGAGTATTTTGGAATTGTCTATTCTGTTCATTTTTTGGATCATTGTACTAAATTTATTTCAAGAATCAAATGCACAATATTAATTATATTCAGATATTCAGAACAAGTGCACTGTCTTAGGGAGAACAAACTGCCAGTTTGAAAACCAACTGCTAATGATAAGCTGTTATTTAACAAGGTTCTTTAGTCTGTAGAAGCTATTTTGTTGATGTTGATAAGTATAAAAGTACAGCTTGTACAGGTCTTTAAAAACTTATGTTTAAAATATGATTAAAACATTTCTTACATAGTTAAATATCATATATACAAAGTAAAATTATTGTTATTGCATTTGGTAGTGAAAATGTCTAGTCATGTGATGCTTTATGCTCAGGTCTGTAGTGTATATCTCCAACCACCATGGTTCGGGTCTTGTAAACGTATGATACTCGCAAAAAATATTTATTTATTTGGCAGTAACTTTGGATTGAGATATACACTAGAGACCTGAACAGATAGTGCCATGTGACTACACATTTCCACTACAAAGTGCAAGAATGATAATTTTACTTTGTGTATAGTGTATTTAACTATGTAAGAAATGTTTTGTACATGTTTTAACCATAAGTTTTTAAAGACCTGTACAAGTTGAAGATTTTTTACTCTAACATCAACAACAAAGCCTCTACAGACTGAAGAACCTTGTAAATAACAGCTTATCATTAGCTCATAATACAGGAAGAAAGATGGATATCCACATCCAATCATACAATACTGATTTATATAAAAGAAGTGTAATAAATATGGGGACTAAATTATATAACAAACTTCCTGGGTACATAAAAGAAATAGATAGTTGTAAGATCTTTAAGAAAGAATTGAAATCACTTCTTCTTCTGCATTCCTTTTACTCAGTGGAAGAATTTGTAGCTTTGTAACTTCATTAGCTCTGTATCTAATTTAAGCTTTATTACACTATATATAAGCGGTTCGGATCATTGGAGAATACTATGTTCATTGCTATTGGACGTATCTCACTTCTTGTATATTGTTAGAAATTGATGAATCCACTATCATATGTATGATATTTTGGACTAATAAACGAAACTAAACTATGGATTTTAAAGCTGGGATTTTGTTCTCCATAAAGATGGTAAATTTGTACTGAAACATGTCAGAGATACACCGGTAATTTTTTTTAGGTAATTGATATTGTGCATTTGGTTGGTGAAATAAACTGAATACCCTAAACTGTTAAGAAGGTTGGTATAGAAGTAAATGCTGAGAAAACCAAATACATGTTGGTCACTGATCTTCAGAATATGGGACAAACCTTTAAAAAACATAACTAATAAATCCTGAATAAATTTGGCAAAATTTACACATTTAGGAACTGGTAGGAAAGTGTTGCTGAGTGAAGTGGCCTGTAGATGAAAGTTCATCATATTCTTCCTTCTTTGAATTATAACTGTGTGGTAATTCATCTGTTCTCACTGCTGTTCCACCTTTAGATGAGGATCAGAAGGATCGAGAACGAGAGCTTGTGAATGCAGAGATGATCCCATTACGTGCTACCAGCCTCAGTTTCTGGGAGAAGTTTATTGAGCTGCAATACAAAATGCTTTTTGCCAATCAGGAGAATGTCCAAAACCACATGTACAGCAGTGAGCCTTTAGAATGGCCTTTCATGACTCGTGGAATTGCCTACTGGGTCAGTTCCCACAGCAATGTAAGTATATTACCTACTACATCTTGAAGAAAAAGTATATATTTCAATTTAAGCAATTTTATCCAACAGTGGTAAGTCCCAAGATAAAGCAGCCCCCACTCGTGTTTATTTTCACACTAAAAGTGGAGACAGTAGTGGCAGATAGAAAGTAGGAGGTGGAGAAAGGAGTATCTTGAGGATATCCCACATTCACCTTCGGTGACAGGGGACTTGCTGGTCATTAATAATGACTTCTTGGGAACAGCCTTTTTCCACCATCTCTCCAGTCTTATAAATTACTTTGCTGGGAACCCAACATGTGACAACAGTGAATTAGCATTTAATTAAAGTTGATTTTCATTTTGACTGAAAGATCTTAAACACACTAACACAACAGGAGAGCAGTATTAACATTTTCAGATAGAATTCAAAGTCAGTCCATTTGATATCATGAGGTATGAATAGAGATGTGTTCACTGAGACATTAACAGTTTTTGAAAAAGCTGCAGTAAGTGACATCTGAGTGACTGGTACTGTTGGATATATTTATTTACTCCCATATTTGTTTGGACTTGTGGTTAATACACACAATGCTATCTCAGATCTTACAATAACAAGTGTGACTCAGTTGCGAGTTTAGCATTTGGGTTCGAGCTGTTACGGTCCTGATGCACTTAGGCCTTAATTAACAGGCCCTTTGTGCCCCATAATCTAATACCAGTTCAGGAGAGCCCTGTTCCTTTGCTAAAGTTCCAGATGGCCCCCAGACATAAACTCTTGATGTTCTCTGGATTAAAAAAAAAAAAGGAACCCAGGTACACATGTCTGAGTGAAGCCAAGGCTTCACACTCAGAGAGAATATGGGCTGATGTTTTATCCTCTTCTGCACACCTCCTACATAAGGAACTAATGGTTAACCCCATTAAATAAAGATATCTTCTTAGGGTATTATGTCCAGTAAGCAGTCCAATAACAACCCTGGATTGTATCCTATAAAAGGAAAAAAGTCTGGTCTTTGCAGCCAGAATAGGGCCTGAAATTAATTCTCAAGCCTGTCTCTGAGTACTACCAACTCCTCGCCACTTTGCCAAATACTGGTTACACTGGTCAACAAAAATTTTGTCCCATGAGGAAAAAAGTCTGTTTCTGATGTATTTTTGGATGCTGAATTCAAATATGTTTCCAGAATTTCTCTATCACCCATACCTTTTGCATTGCATCAAACTATATGAAAGCACAAGCCTACATTCTGGGGGCCTGTAGGAGGCAGTCTGGACATGTTATAACAAGCAAACAGTCACGTGTCATACACATGTGATTAACAGTCCTCTGCTGGTTGTTGGCCACAGCTCAGTGTGTTATCATCTCAGAAGTACATAATGTTTATTGCACCATTAATATGCCAAAAAAGTGCATAAATTCATCGGATACGTTCTGCTACATCTGCGGTGAGGTGACATTCAAGTCCTGAAGACTGTCTTTCACAACCCTGATTAAGAAATGCTATGAGCCTTATTTTGGCTGTAAAGTGGGTGATCAGGACAAGAGTTGGGCTCCTCATTTTTGTTGTGTGACATGTGCCAGGCTTCTCACTGCATGGGCGAGAGGTTCATGCTGTATGCCTTACGCCATTCCTATGGTTTGGAGAGAGCCCATGGACCATGTTTCAGATTGCTACTTCTGCCTGACCAGTATCATTGGTGTAACAGCAAAGTCCAAACACACTGTTCAATATCCTAAGTTACCGTCTGCGATGAGGCCAGTACCTTGCAGTGCGGAGTTACCTGTGCCAAAGCCTCCAACCAACATGACGCTGAGTGACAGTGAGTCAAGTGATGAAGATGTAGGCCAAGCTAACAACCATATGTATTTTATTCTGCCAATGTATCACACCTGCTGACTCAAGGGGTCCTGAATGATATTGTCCATGATATGAACCTGTCAAAGAAGCAAGCTGAACTTTTAGGCCCCAGGTTAAAGGGATCTTCTGAGCCACAACACTAAGGTGTGTTTTACCGTGGTCACCATGAAGAATTCAAGGATTTCTTCTCTCAGGAAGATGGTGTCATGTTTTGCAATGATATTTGTTCCATTATGGAAGTTCTTGTCCATGAATATAACCCAGATCAGTGGCACTTGTTCATTGATTCGTCAAAAGTAAGCTTGAAGTTGGTTCTACTCCACAACAGAAATATATTCCCCTCTGTTCCTTTGGCTGATGCAGCCAACACGATTGAGAGTTATGAAAGCATGGAGCTACTCTTGGGAAAGATTAAGTATGACAAATTTAAGTGGAAGTTATGTGGTGATCTCATGGTTGTGGTACTGCTACTCAGAATGCAACTCGCGTACACAAAATACTGCTGTTTCCTGTGCGAGTCGGAGAGCTGGAACAAGAAGAATTGCTGTGTGAATAAACTGTGGCCTAAACAAACATCACTGACACCAGGGGGGAAAAATGTCATCAATCCTCTGCTTGTTCTTCTGGAGAAAATTTGTCTGCCCCCATTGCACATAATGCTGGGCCTCACGAAAAACTCTGTGAAAGGTATGGATAAAACCAGCCGTGGATTTGAATATGTGAGGAATAAGTTCCCAAACGTGAGTGATGTGAAAATCAAAGAGGGTATATGTATAGGACCCCAGATCAGGGAATTGACACAAGACAAACAGTTCGATGGAGACCTGTTTGAGACTGTAAGAAATGGATGGTTGTAATTTAAGAGGATTTGCAAGGACTTCTTAGGAAATCACAAAGCAATGAACTATCATGATGTTGTGCAGGGATACAATATGAGTCTGTGAATCCACTTTCTGGAGTCACACTTGGATTTTTTCCCAGAATATCTCAGCAAAGTCAATGACGAACACAGTGAAAGATTCCACCAAGACATTATGGCTATGAAAAAGTGGTACCAAGGCAAGTGGACCTCAAGTATGTTGGCAGACTATTGCTGGACACAGAAGGGGGATGTACCTGACGCCAAATAACAGAGAAAGTCATACACCTCAACATTTTATGGGAACGTTTCTGCCTGTTTATGATCATGTAAAGTACTATTTTGCACATTTAAATTCCTCTGTATCATTGAAACCCTGCCTGGTAGAATAATTCTGTATACATATCTGAATTCAGCACAAAAATTACTGCTAAGTTCACATATTGAAGTTCGTGGGACAAAAAAAAAAGTTAGATTTTTTTGGACCAGTGTTATCCATCCAGTGTTTTATCTTTCTTCTTATATTCTACCTAGGGACCCCCAAAAATGGCTCAGGTCCAACAAACTTTGAACAGAACCATCCCTTGTTAGCTTGTTGGTGATTTCATTTCCTTGTACCCCAGCTTGTCCAGGGACCCAATACAGCCCCACAGTATTCCAGGTAGAGATATCAGTCGACCCCTTTTGGCACTGTTATGCCAATGGAGACATTCTGGTGGCCTGAAAGGCTTTCAGAGCCACCTGGCTGTCAGAGCAAATACTTGCATACTTCTCTGGTCTACCATACAATTGAATTTCATAAGCACAGGCCAAGGTAGCATATATCTCAGCCTGAAAAAGTGTAGCATACCTTCCTAGAGAGATACTGAGCCTTCTTCCCACAGAATGCCCATAGACTCCCCTCCTTCATCTTGGATCCGTCTGTAAACCAAACAAGCCCTCTAACTACAGGAGGAGTCCCAGGTCCTCTTGTCCCCTCTTCTCTAGTCAACATAGTAACCCTATATTTGGGTTCAAGGTTAGATGATGGCCTCATAACTTCGACCCCCATATTTAATATGAGATCTGACTGCCGAAGTCACATCATTAGGCTACAATGTCCTTGACTGGGGTGGGGGTAAGACCAACATCCCAGACTCCAGAGACGATGCGCAGCTAACCTTGCCTCACTCTGAACTAGCAACTGCAGTGGGAGGAGACCAGTAAGTGCTACCATAGAACTAGTAGAAGCAGTGCGCATCGCTCCCGTTATCCCTAAGCATGCTAGTCTTTGTACTCTGCTTAGTCTTTTTTTGGCACTAGCTGTCTGACAACTGGGGCACCAAACTAGAGATACAGAAGCGATGGATGGCCTAATGATAGAGATGTAGAGCCAATGGACCACCTTGGCTCTCACGCCCCATGTCGTATCATAGGCCCCCCTACAGGTCCACAACAAATTGTGAGGCTTCCTTACTTTGACATCCACATGCTTCCACCAAGTCAGCTGAGAATCCAGGACTATTTGACTGACATAGAGTGATATAAAGTAACCCCAAAAAAGTATGGTTCAAAGAAACCAAGGAGTTTCTTTCTACTTGTGAATACAAGCCCAGTTTTGTCAGGATTAGCAAACAACCCGACCTCGTCACACCACGTCTCTACAGTAGGAAGGTCCCATTGTATGAGGCCCGATACTGTTTGGGAATTTCCCCACTGCTAGAAGACAAATGTCATCTGCATAGCCTTGAGTGTATATTCCACCCCCATTGAGCCTTGCTATCAAATCATCAACAAGGCACCATAGGAGCGGTGACAAAACACCTCCCTGTGGGCAACCCCTAGATACCACAACCCTCTTGGAATATCCATGGAGATTTGCCACAGCCAGATGGCCCTCTAGGGTAGCTCTAATCCACCATACGATGATGTAGTTAACCCCATGTTTAAAAAGAGCATCACACTTGGAGTCATAGGAGGTATTATTAAATGCCCCTTCTATGTTCTAAGAAAACACCAAGAGCTGTCTCCTGCTGATCAAGTGCCTTTTCCACCCAAACCTCGAGTTGATGAAAGGCCATTTCCACAGATTTCCCACCCCAATACACATGTTGATTGGGATGTTATGGCATAAAAGCCAAAATTTCATCCCTTACAAATCTACCTACCATCCTTTCCATGGTCTTAACTAAGAATGATGTGAGACTGATAGGTCTAAAATCCCTAGGTCCACTCTAGGAATTCCTACTGGACTTAGGTACACTACCTTTATCTGGCTCCATATGGCTGGAACATAGCCACTCCCCAGGCAGGCATGAAAGATCTTGACCAGGTAAGGGACAAGAATCCTCCGTCCCTGTTGTTACAGGGCCAGTAATATTCCAACCATTCCTGGACTTTTGTATGGGCCAAAAGAATCATTTGCCCATTCCACTCTCCTGTAAGTGACAACTCTCACAGCCACCTGCCAGGCCAAACATTTGGTGCATTGGGCAGCAGCAGGGACTGCCACCTCTACTGTAACCACCGAGTTAGGAAAGTGAGTAACAAGCGAGAGCGCTAAGGTTTCCCCTTTGGATTGCGTATGCTTCCCTAAATGAGCCACCAAAGATCCCAGCCTGATCTTAGGGTCTCTAGGAAGAGCCCTGTGTAACCTCATTGACATGCAAATATCATTAATGGAGCTACAGGAAGTCCTCCATGCATGTTTTGAGGCCTTCCTTACCTCCTTTTTATATCTATGCTGAATCTCTCTGTAGAGTTCCCAGCTTTGTGCCATAACATCTGCTTGGCACTTACTAAAGATCCACTTCAGAGAAGTTTTCCTGTCCTGACAGGTTTAAGAGGACAGTTTTACTCATAAGCTGAGATTGGGACCTGCTGGACCGAAAGAATTGCAAGCCCTAATCCAGCCTCATCTTGTTCATTTTTGGGCCCCTCTCCAGTATGTTCATCAGTTCCTCTTGAAAGGAGTCCCAATTGGTACCCTTGGGATTCCTGATCAGGTGCACCAGCAGAGAGCCCTCGAAAGTGAATGGAATATGCCTGTGATCTGATAGGGAGGGTTCAAAAGAAACCTCCCAGCTTTTAAAATATTTTCATCATTTTAGGGATCTTCCAAAGTGTGTTTTCTTCCGTATTGTGTTAATACATCATGTTGGAGTTCATTCTTTATGTTCTTTCCAGTTTCTTATATGGTGTTGTAGCATACCACATCCAATATGGAGCAACTGGCACCATGTAATCTTAGCAATGATAGCATCATTAAATAACACACTCAATAAAAAATATATTGAAGAAATAATGTAATGTCATTATTTCTTCTTTTATGGCTGCGGAATATCTCTTAATGTGCAGAGAAGTACCAACACACTGGTGTATTACAGGCACAGGTGCACCTTTTGGGAAACGTGGTAGTATGGCTGTCAGGGTCTGTAAGCATCATCCTGTATGGTGTTTTACTGACATTCTATCTGATTCGTCGACGTCGTCACTGCTATGACCTCACACCAGGTTAGTCAAGGAGCTCTGCTTAAAATACAGAAATGTCTGAATCCACATGTTCAAGGATTTTAATGTCTTCAAGACTATACCAGTGTGCTAGATGTATATGTTTAAGTGCTGTCAGCAGCAACTAATACTAGAAAGGGTACAGTCCTAATAAGTGCAATAAAATGTGCCTCAGATGGAATCTTAATGGACCTGTACTTTTTTTCTGTTTCAGACATATGTATTTTTTAATTTATTTTGTCTGGAATTACGCCAACGCTTAATGCACTACACCAAGCCATGCTGTTAGACTAATACTCCTATGCATTTCAGCGCTTGTTGTGGCCATCGTCAGGGAGTACCATCTTAACTGTTAACTTCTCAACACATTCAACTGGTTTAAAACATCATACTGACCATGTGTTGCAGAAATGTAGTCTTCGCTTGTGATCCATGATTTCTAAAGCTTCATGGTGGTCGCCTTGACAGCTGGTTGTTAAAATGACGTAAACACTTATAACTTCAAACTCTTGACTTCAGGTATTATGAGTGCACCACAATTTATATTGTCGTAGTTCCTGTGCTGTGGTATTGTGCACCATGTTGCTTTAAAAGATAAAACACAAAAAATATTCAAATGTTGTTTAAAACCTGTCTTTATGTCTCAGGTACATGTGGAATGCAGGCATGGCTGCATTTGTCTTTATGGCTTATGTCATAAAATGTATACATTCTGAACTGGAAGTTGTCTCTAGAATTCAAAATGTGTATAGAAGTAAATGTATTATGTCATTACAACATATATAGGAGCAGTGTGTATGTACACCAGACTAAAATTGCTAAGAGTAGACACATCAGTGTGGTTCAATAAATAGACAAGACAGTATATAAGTTCACAGTTAAGATGGTACTCCCTGAAGATGGCGACAATGAGGGCCAAAGCGTGTCGGAGTAGTAGTCAAACAACATGACTTGGTGTGCATTACGTCCTGGTTTAATTTAAAAAAAAATTATGAACAAAATGCACGGTATGTACAATATTAAGTTAATGTTTATTTTTTATCTCAGATACTTCTCTCTGCTGGGTACAGCAGAGTATATATCTCAGGCATTTATTTCCCAAATGACACACCAAAAACTGATGCTTATATGCACATTATACTTGCAGAGCAAGGCACATTTTCTGTTTCATTTCTTTTTCTTATATCTCTCAGTACTCCAGTAAAATATTCTGCTCATATTTTATCAGTTAGGCTAAATATTTTCCCATTTGGAACAGACATTTTTTCTAATACAGATTTCAGGAAGCAAATTATGGAACAAAACTATTTGAACGGAAACTTGTGACTATTCAAGCTTGCTGGTTTTGTGGGAAGTCTTGTTTTTCCCGTGTGTGTGTCTCTGTTAAATAGGTTTCACCTATTATAAGTTATTATACCCAGCCGTTCACTGTACAGTTTTGCGAAAAGAGACATGGTTTGAGAAAGCCAGTTCCCCCCCCCCCCCCCTTTTTTGCGCCCCGGGGGGAGTGGGGGGGTGACTTCCCCGGTGCGGGTCAGGATTTTTTTTTCCTTATTAACTTCC
>Ga0123354_10004704_pt1 | contig 19457 bp, 11 predicted proteins | sample TergutLab28metaG_2_FD_97872 | JGI IMG/M metagenome (GOLD analysis project Ga0123354, IMG submission 97872) | Labiotermes labralis P4 segment gut microbial communities from Petit-Saut dam, French Guiana - Lab288 P4 | ecosystem: Host-associated > Arthropoda: Insects > Digestive system > Gut ...
AAATGCTGCTTGCCAGCAACTGACGCTATCGACAGGCGGGAAAAAATTCACGCATGCGCACTAAGGTTCAAGGTCGGCTCATGCAAGCGCGCTAGATTATAATCCATCAGGTGTTCGCATAAACAAAATACGGTCGGATACTTTTCTAACAGACCTCGTATGTTAAGCTTGTGGAAAGTAACTGCAACAAGCACAACTGTCCGTTTCATATATTATTTTATGCATTAAGTTCTGAACACCTGTATGATTTTACTGTACCATCCAGGGACAGCCTCGAATGTAACGCACACTTTCACACAATAATTCGGGATTTAAAGGTAAATCCTTATTTTTTATTATTTTATATAACAGAAACCATATTTAATTTCTTAGTACCAAACGTTACTAGAAATATTTTCAAAGATGAAGAAAACACTGTAGAAAAATCTAACAGCAGGTCTGAATGCTGAGCTTTAGCGGTCATTGACAATCTCCGAAGACATGTGCCATTTTGTTCATGCTTGCATCTTGAGGTGAGTCATAACTACACAGCAATCTTTTCCAAGTGAAACCAACTAGTTGCACACTGATTCTTAGTACATTTATTTCAACTTCTCCACATGTTTCGGGCAACTATATGCCCATCATCAGGAGAACTTACTGTATCTATGCGACATTGGTATTTTTCGATCTGTGTGGATGGCTGTCTGATCTGCTGGTTGGGATGAGAGTCTAAGTCCCAACCAGCAAACCAGACAGCCACCCATACAGAACGAAAAATACCAGTGACACATAGATACAGTTAGTTCTTCTGATGGGCACATAGTTGCCCGAATTATGTAGAGAAGTTGAAATAAATGTACTATGAAGAAGTGTGCACCTAGTTGGCCTCATTTGAAAAAGATTATACAGGGATGCACGGTCAACAAAACATAAAAGAAAAAACTAATGAGCAAGTAATATTGAACATAAAGTGTGTGTTTCGATTTTCTCTACAAATTTAGTCTGAAGCATTTCTTATTCTAAAAAGAACTGAGCGAGATTATAATTGGTCTTCTAGTAAAGTACCTTTTATTATCGATAAGATTTTAAGGAAACTTGAAATTTCTCCACATATTTGCGAAAAATACTCAAATCAACTCGAGTGGTTCCATGTGGAAGTACGGACGGACAGGCATCACGAAGTTAACAGTCGCTTTTCGCAATTTTGCCAAAGCGCTTAAAAAGGAGATTATTTGCCCTTAAAGTAGACACTACCACTGCAGTCGTATTCTTTCCTTTTTAGATTCTGCCCAATTTTTTAGCTTTCATTCTTGTCATTTAATTAGCACAACAACTAATGCACATATATAAAATTTTTTACATTAAAACACTTAAAATCGCTCCGACATGTTTCGATCCTAAGATCATCTTCAGGGGGCTACACTGTTCCTTGCCAGTCTCACGCAACATAACACAAGACACACACCCAAAGTCCGGCGCATTCTCAGCAGCTTACGACTTACACAATACGACATGCTGCCACAGCACCAAGTTAATATAAGGAAATTAATCAGCGAGTGTTTTTAAAAATGTGACTTTAGCAAGGAACAGTTTAGCTCCCTGAAGATGATCTTAGGATCGAAACATGTTGGAGCGATTTTAAATGTTTTAATGTAAACCATTTTTATGTATGTGCATTAGTTGTTGTGCTAATTAAATGACTCTTCGAAATGTACGGTGCAAGGATAAAGATTTCATTCTTCTGTTTTTTCCTTCACAAGCAATATCTCGTAATATTTGTTAACAGTCTATCTATTTGTCCTTCATAAGAGCATATCTGGTTGACATTTATAAAACACTTACTTATCTGTTACATTATATGAGTAATTACCTATTTCGGGCCCATGGATATTAGAGGGACCCAATATTCAAGAACAGACTCCATGATCCGCTTTCGGAAAGGTAACTGTCATACACATACGTACATACAGGATACTTAAATCTATGCTTGGTAGAATCTTTAAAGACGAGATTCTGTTAGGTTCGCCTCTGTGAATACGTTGACCCTTCGCCCATTCATTTATCCCTGAACACCTCAGCTATGCGAGTGACACATGCTAACACGTGATTAATGAAAGGGAAAGAATTTGTGTGCAAGGTCACGTTCAAGATGGATGCTTCAGTATTATGCCAACACTTCGCTAGAAGAATTGAGGAACACCACCAAACTCTCAAACACGATGGTGTTCGTGGGATCGAGATTTGAACCCAGGATCACCTGATTATGAAGAAATGAAAGCCGGTCTAACAGATATTTTGTGGGTTTCAATATTTTGTATAAATATGTAGTTATTTACAATTAACCACTGGAAAGTATCTCTATCGATATTGTTAATTTTCCTTACATTGTAAGCCTGACGGCATGATCTGTATCATGTGTCCCATCTGTTTATTTCAGGTCCAGACGCTTCAGAAAACTGACAGATATCCGTGGTAACTGACTTAAAGGGCCACTAACTACCGACCCATAATACTAACATTGCAGATACCCAAAATCCCCCTTAAAGGTAAAGTTCATCCCGTAACAGGCCACGAAGGCCCAGATGTGGAGTAGATGTATAGCTCTACTCTTTCTTTAACCTTGGCGTTATATAGGGTGGTCGGTCAACGCCACCTCCCGGCCGCTTTACTCCCGGGAAAGAACCTGTACCCATTATATAGGAGGCTGGATGGGCCCCAGGGTCGGTATTGACAATTACGGAAAATCTCGCCCTCACCGGAATTCGATCTCCAGACCGCCCAGCCCGTACCGAGTCGCTATACCGACTGCTCTATCCTGGCCCTAAAATTCTACTTCGGATCCAAAAATATAACCTCTTTATTTGACCTTGAAAAATATTAACAACAATTTATGGAAGCGCAAATAATCTTGAGGGTATTTTTTGTAAAATATAAATTTCAAAATTCCTAACCTCATGCAGTCCTAACTGCCTTCCTGTCTGAGGGCCTTAACTAAAGACTTCAAGCATGCAAGTCAAGTAATATGCATATATAGGAATAAATTTAATTAAATGAAAGTTCATATACGTACCTAAGGTTTGTAATAAAAAGTTTGTAACTTGAGTGCGTTCATTCTGTAGCCGATGATTATCAATTACGCTGCGTGCTGTAGTAAATTGCGTTTGGGGACACAGACCTTGATCATTTGATAGAGTATCTGAGATAACATGGGAAATACAAGACACGCTCAGTTGTTCCTTATAATGCCTTAGTTTCCTTTCGCGTTAGGATCCGCTTTGTGTAGGCATCAAGTGTGCATTGTGTCTCAGAGGGACAAGATCAGCTGGGCTTATTTACAGCGTGTAAATTATTCATATGGCATGAGAGACATATCACCCTTCTTGTATGTCTTCCCTAGAGCTTCCTCCCTTTCCTTTTTATGCATTTCATGTTTGTCACCTTTATATTTTCAGCTTCTGCTCAAAATCATCGAAATGGTACGCCAGGAGTAGTTACCCGAATATAAATATTTTCTGAAATTGTGAAGAGAGAGAGAAAACCAACAAGATGCAACAATCAGTTTTAAAAAAAGTGGTTAATCTGTTTCATGACGTGCCATTGTCTTTTGTGTGTGGCATTTTGGTGTTTAGTGTTGTGTAGTTGCACGGTCACAGAAACCTAAATTTTCTGAAATCTTTTGAGATGACGTCACAAATAAATGTTCCAATATGAAGTACTGCATGGGAAATAAACATATGAAAAATACACGTTGCACATATTTGTGAATATATGAAACTAGTACATTTCTTTCTATGTAATATTTGAAATATATATGAATACTACAGGGGTGCTGATAAGTCCTTAGCCCGACCAGGAAGGAAACAAGCTAATATTTCTGTCACAATGGCGTGAATTTCCTTCGGCGCCTTGCCTTGCAGGAAAAGAAACTTGATGACAAATTCGCGTCTCGATTTTGTTGAAATCGCTCGCGTCCCTGACAAGCTTCCGAGCTTGTTTACTTCCTGGTCGGGCTAAGGACTTTTCAGCACCCCGGTATAAAATTTATGTATTATTAAACGCTCATAAAACGAAATAAATATTTGCTTCGATTTGTTCATAACACGGATATAGGAGGACACATTTGAAAAGGAGGAAATCATTTGTAACCAAGGAAGGGAATATTTACAGAGAAATAACAGATGAATGGACAAAATTAGAATCCACAGTTTACAATATTTTTTTTATCAAAAATGTACTCCTGAAATAATTAAATTAATCGTCTATTACTGCTGTGCACATATAATTTCTAAACAAACATGCTTTAGTGAGAAAAACGTAGAAAATCTCAGGTTCAAAAAAACAGACCATTCTTCCATACAGCAGGGTCAAGTTTGCACTCTGAACTTTCTCAAATATATGGCCATGGGTGCTGAAAGAGAAATAGCCTTCTTAAGCTTTACGATAAGCGGTTATTTTCCGCATGTGTTCTTGGGATTTTTACGAACACAGAAACTCGTCTAAGAGAGTTACTTCACAGTGGGTATAAGAGATGTAGATGGGACAAATTCTGCTAACACACATTTTTTGAACATGGTGATATGGAGGTAGGAGAGTAAGACAAGCTAAAACGGTTTCGCCGGACTAGTAGTTGCAGGATAAAGGGATGAAACTTCTAGAGCTGCAATGGCCTCCCTCCTCTCTCGACTCTCACTTCATCACACAAGGCACTAGGATCTCGTATCTTAGATCTCCGTTCGTATTAAGCTTGTAACATTCTATCTGTCTCGGACAACGCCAAAAAATGTGACAGATTATGGCAGGGGTGCACAGTTGTGTGTTATTTTTTTTTAGCTTTTTACTAACAAATAAATTATTTCGTGAAAGTTGTTAGGTAATATGGGGGGGTGGGGGTCGTTATCACGAGTTCCAATAGGCCTATGTTTTGAAAAATGGAAGATTTTGAAAGAAAACCAAAGAAAAAATTTTTAGACCGGATGCAAAGGCTTCTGTATCATTTACAACATGCTTCACATTTGATTATCATGAGCTGCATGTGTTTTTCGTTAAATTTCCCAATCCTTCGCTTATAGACTAACCATTTCAGCTATGTGCTTGGAATGGCTCTCTCTCTCTCTTGAGGGCCTTTAGAATTCTGCTGATCTCCGAAAATTATAATCGGGTGAACTAATTGTGAAAGTACGTCTCAATAAATTTGGTCTGGAGTTTAATCATTAACTTCTAAGAGACACAAGAGAATGGATTTTTATGGAAACCTGACTGTGAGTACACACTGCATCGAAACTATGCTGCTTGCGAGAACACCTTTACGAATGAGCAAATTTCGGAGAATATGAATCACCATATAACAAAAGAAATCAGCTAGAACTGTAAATATTTGGTTGCACATGCATTCGAATTTATAAAAAAAAAAAAATTCGTCGCGTGTTTGGATATACAGAAAAATGGAAGGCTTAGTAATTATGTGGATTATGGCGAAGAGGCCTGATGGATTTTTTACTATTTATTAACTTCGCCTTTACATCTACACAGATTATGTAGCGATAAATGGTAAATTGATTGTGAAAAAAAGTACTTTCTTGTACTAACTCGATATTTGCATAGAGGAGTGAATTAATTAACCTTTTACAGCCTAGCGAGTATTGTTACGTACAAACAGGTTACAATTAAAAAATGCTACATGGTGTTCACATTGCGTTTATGTGTTTTGTACAGGTCTCAGAATAAATAACGACTTTTGCCTTACACAACATTAGGAGATTGGTTTTGTTTAACCGAGATGGAGAGTGTTTACAGCGCGGTACGCACTGAGTCCTTACATAAACAGACACGTTTAGACTTTAAAGGGTTAAAGTAAATATTCAGAACATACGGTCTCCGAAGAGTGGACCAGGAAACTCAGTCGGTATAGCGACTGACTACGGGCTGGACGGTTCGGGAACGAATCCTAGTGGGGACGAGATTTTCCGTCCATCTAGACTGGCCCTGGAGCCCACCCAGCCTCCTTTAAAATGGTTCCCGGGTCATTCCCGAGGGTAGAGTGCGGCCGGAGCGTGCTGCTGGCCACTCACCACCTTCTAGTTCCTCGGTCATGGAAGAGTAGAGCTATACATCTACCCACCCTCTGGGCCACAACGGGCCTGTAACGGGATCACTTTACCTTTACTGTCTCCGAAGATAAATTTAAAATCACGCTTTCCAAATTATTAAACCAAAAATACCATGCCACTTGAACGTGAATTTCGGTGTAGATGTTAGGGAACTTACGGAATTAATACTAAGCATATTATGTAATTTTAAGATCTTCTGATTTATGGCAAAAAGTGGAATGCCTCTCCTGAACTAAAAATGCGACAAGACCTTTATCTGAAACGCTGGAACCTACGGAGTAGATTACACTGCGTAACTCCTCAGACGGCCATGATATTAATGCTTAACTACAACAAGAAACTGAATTTTGTAATTTTCTTTGCATCGTAACATATACTAGAATTTTCAACTGTAGAAAGCAGACAAATTAATCGAGTAATTTATTCTTTAGGCCGGTCCGGTAGATAAAAACTGTAGGAGAAGAGACTTGAGAAATTGGATAGCTTTTGTTATCTGTCACAACGAAAACCATAAACAAAGAGAAGGAAAAGATATGTGAAATGCAAATATATAAGTAAATATAAAACAAATACAGGGTGAGGCTCCAAACTATTGTCTATAAAAAATTATGTTATTGAGATAATGACTTGAAAATTTATATACACATACCGGGAACGATGCGAAACAAGACTTACTCATAATCGATGCTGAAACTGGTCTCCTTTCACATCCAAGTACACTTGAATGCGTTTCTCCAAATTCTGAAATACTTTTTCCAAACTGTCGACGTTGACGGCTTGAATCTCTTGGCGTATAGCGTCTTTGAGTTGTTCGATTGTGTTAGAGGACCAATACAGTATACACATACCGGCAACGGTGGAAAACAACATGAACCTCCCCCCGATTTGGACTGATCCAATGACTTGCATTTGCCTGTGTTGCGCATTCCCGCATCTCGGGAGTTGTGAATCGAATGCCGCGTGAGTGAAAATGTCTACAGTCGAACAGCGCGGGTTTCTCGTTCGTAAATACTGGCAAACAGGTTCATTTATAGCATGCCAGATGGAATTTCGAAAGGAATTTGGCGAAAGACGTGCACCATCGAAGTGTTCCATCCAGAAATTGGTTAAAAAGATAGAGACAAGGTGAAGCCGATCTAACGCCTGTCGACTTCTTTCTTTGGGGCCTATTGAAGGGAAGAGTGTACAAAAATACAACCCGCACAATCGAACAACTCAAAGACGCTATACGCCAAGAGATTCAAGCCGTCAACGTCGACACTTTGGGAAAAGTATTCCGGAATTTGGAGAAACGCATTCAAGTGTGCTTGGATGTGAAAGGAGACCAGTTTCAGCAACGGGTATGAGCAGGTCCTGTTTTGCATTGTTCCCGGTATGTGTATATAAATTTTCAAGTCATTATCTCAATAACATAATTTTTATAGACAATAGTTTGGGGCCTCTAGCGAAGGACTCACCCTGCATATAAACAAATAATGAAAATACACACACACGTAAGTGTAAATCACTTGGAGCTTGGTTACAAACAAATAATTCTTTAGAGCTTCGCCATACAGTCAATATCACCAAGATATCACGCCAGCAGCTTCTCACGTGATGTGTGTAAAAAATGTGTCGTATAAAGCTTTGGATATTCCTGTAAAGGAACAATGACGTCATCATGAATCAAACGAAAACAACTGACGATTCAGGGGAAGTTCTTCGTGCCCGAAGTGATAAAAATGATGAACAAAAAATCTTGCCACTTAGAACTAACCATAAATTCCATCCTTCTCGACTTTGAAAAATCTTCTTTAAAAGTTCGGGGTTTTTTCTATGTTCCTGAAGGAGCTCTAATCCCTTTAGGGCTAATGAGCCCGGACACTTTAGTCGTCCGGCGGTATCTTGTGCAACAATTGTCACACTTGAAGTTGGGCTCGAATTCGTCGCTTCCAGAATAAGCAAGTTAGCGAAACCCGTGGAGCATAAATCGCATTACCGGTGATAGAGGAATCAAGTAACACTCACAGAAAACCCACTTTAAGTTAAGACCGCAGTGTTGCAAAATGATTTATTTTATAATTCTAGCAAGGAGAATTATGTTCAAGAACCTAATACCATCTCAAGTATTCAAGACATTTTCCAACTTTTATGGGGAAAAAACACTTCATACACTTGGTCACAAATTTCCACTATTGGCCCTTATCCAGGCAGAATGTACATCATCGGTCTGAAGCACTTTATTAAACACTGAGAAATATGCTTATTTCTTCATTCTTGTTGTAGTATGAATTATCAATTTTAATGCAAACTTTCATTTAATCAGTACTTATTACAAATTTCTGGTCTCCATTGATCTACATACAGACATTAACAGAGGGGTAAATGGAGAGGCAAGATATCTTTTGAACTCAACGTATTTTATCCATAAGTTATAAACCGTTGAAAGTTATATATGTACTTATTTGATGTTATTAACGGGGCCTAGTCTTGGCCCTTCTGCTACCAAAGGGGATTATGTAAATCTCAAAATTGAAACATTAAACACATTCGTAAAGCCATACAAGAAGTTACAAATAAAACATAAAATACAAAAAGAATTTTTAGTTGATTAAAGAGACAAGTTGATAGATAAAATGGAATATATTCGTGGCAAAAATACTTTCATTGGTATAAAATCAAAAAATTAATTCTCTACATGCTTCGTATTTAATTAAAAGTATTTATAATGTTGCTTAAAATTTAAGCACGAAAACCTCGAAACAGTGCGTGGCTTTAAAGAAGGTACTGATATGTTATATCAATTTTTATTTGCGTACGCGTTCGTAAAATTGCGAAAATCCACTATTAGCTTCGCCATGTCTGTCTGTCCTCCGTCCGTCCTGTCCGAACGGAACAACTCGGTTATCACTGAAAGGGTTTCCATGAAATTTGGTAATTGAATAATTTTCCAAAATAGGCCGAGAACATTCATGTTTCATTAAAATTTTACAAGAACAGCGGGTAACTTACATGACGAGAGTCAAATATATTTTTTTGGTAATATCTTGTTCAGTTCTTCTTAGAATAAGAAATGTTTCAGACAAGGGGTTTAGAGAAAATTAAAACACGTATTTTATGTACAATAATTTTTTAAAATCATTTCCTTTTTGAGATAGCGTGGAAAAATATTGTAGTCCCGAACAGGCCACAGACGACAACTTGGTGCCTGCACATTGCATGCTGGATACCTCAGGTTACAAACACACACTCAAATTATATAACACTTATCGCTTTTCCTTCTGCAAGAACGGTTACGCGAACGCGCCTCAGTGTTACGTTATACTTACATTACCTGTCTTGCCTATGTTCTGTACAGCACGGAATACGTTGAAATTAATTGCCTTCAATGTAGGTAGCTTTTCACTCTTTTTATAAGCCACGAAGGCCCTTAGGGTGAGTAGAGGTATAGCTCTACTCTTTCTAGGACCTCGATACTCTTGATGGGGGGTGGGGGGTGGGTCGGCACCACGCCCCAATTGCCTTCAATGTACTTACATAAAACCCATTCCGTAAATAAATCATTCTCGTTTATGGGAAGATGACTTGAATTATTATACATAGTTGAGATAACATTGTTCATAGATTTATCTCAGTATTTAGCCAACTTGATCACAAAATTTGTTTCATGTTTCGAGCACATGTGCTCGAAACATGTAGAGGCATGAAATAAAACTTACTGTGAAACAAATTTTGTGATCAAGTTGGCTAAATACTGAGACAAATATATTGAGATGCACGGTCAGCAAAACGTCAAAAAAATTGCTGATAAACTTTCAGGTACAAAAGCAAAACCTGATTATATACTGGGGGAGACAAGTTTCTATCAGCTAGTCCCAATCTTCTAAATTTGAATTCAAAAAACTTTGCACGCTGGTTTGCATTACTTGTCTAGGCTCATCTCCACTGACATAAGACAAGATATAAAATCATAGTTTCTCTCTTTTACTAGCTTATAACGCGTGACAGGAGGTTAGAGATAACAATATATCTAAATGAGACCAACGTCTGCAGATATCGAATATACAGCTTAACATGTTCTATCAAAATTTAAAAAGTTTTATCTGCAAAATTTAACATAATAGTTTTCGAATCATTTACCACCAACAATGTTCCAAATGCATTTAAAAACACAATTTTGGAAATATAAAAATTAAATACTAAAAACGTATACAGATTTACTAAAACAATTTATCACATCTTCCGATATATATAACAGCATACAAAACGTAAAGGGATTTGAGATGTCTAAAACATCCCTGAAAAAAGGGTATTGATGGGACTATTTAATCTACACGTGTTTTAACTGACTGGATGATAGATTCAAATTTAAGCCGAGTTGTTTTTATATCACATCAATAAAAATATTGTTAGGCTGATAAATGCACAACACTGGATGTCTGAATCCAAGATTAAAGAAAGAATATTGAGATAAATTTTCTATGCGGTGACCATGACGAATATTATCTGCTGGGATGATACGCTTTGTAGGTTGTTGTAAATTTATAGGCACTGCAGCTGTTCTTGACCTGGAAGATGAAAGTTCCTCAGAAATGTTAAATTTGTAAAAAAAAAAGAACGGGGGATCTACTATGCCACAAGACGATACTTGTCAAAAATTAAAAAAGGCGCAATGCTCATACAAAAAGGACCGCAGTGTTTTCGTTGCAATGAATCGTAAATCCGTGCGACACCAAACAACAGCTGTGTTCTACTGCATTTTGTCAACATCGTCTGTTTGAACGACTCAAGACGAGGAACGAAATTTTTCTTTAAATTCTCCACCTTATAAACGGACAATTGGGATTCCAAACGCGACGTAGTAGTAACAATAAAAGATGCATATCCGTGGTCGTGGAAAACTAAAATTTTAAAATAAATGTGCAACTTTAATATTTTCTTTGAAATCAAATTTGAGAGTCGTGAACTATATGTAAACAATGAAATATGTGAAATTAATTCTTATATCAAGTATTTCGTTTATATTACAAATGGTGAAAGATAGTGCCGGTTAGGAAAGCAATCTGTGTTTATTCTAAAACAGTAAACACTCCATAAACAGAATCCGTGGGAAGAATACACAAATACGTCATACAAAGGCAGAGAATATGCGTAGCTACCACTGTGGTGTAAACGGCCAAATAGCCTTCAGTGATCAGTCTAAATTCGGATATTCAAAAAAGTATTTCTAATCAATCATGATTAACATGCTACTGGCTTGTAGGTTCAAATAACTTATTATAATTCATGAAGAATCATAAATGTTTACTTACTTACTTACTCCATGGTGCAGAGTCCTTCTTGAGAAGCTAACCGTTTTGCAGCTAGTCGAGATATTCCCCGCATTTCGCGGAACCCGAAGATTCATTACCGCACTCACCAGCGTCCGCCAGCTGTCTCTATCCTGAGCCAGCCCAATCCAGTCCATATACCCACATCCCACCTCCTGGAGATCCATCCTAATATTATCCACCCATCTACACCTAGGTCTCCCCAGTGGTCTCTTTCCCTTCGGTTTCTCCACCAAGACCCTATACACCCCCTCTCCTCACCCATACGCGCCACGTGCCCAGCTCATCTCATTCTTCTAGATTTTATCACCCGCATGTTTACCAAATATAATTTGGAAATCAAACGTTGTATTTGTTATGGAAATACAGAAGTCCATATAGGCGTATAAAGATAAAAAGGAAAGGGCCAAGAATAGACTTAAAGTTTAATCCACCAGCTATTGCGGTCCAGGCCCGAAAAAGGAAAAATGGAGCAATGAAATAAAAATTGTGATAAAAGAAGTATTGCATAAAACATGCGGGATAAAGTGATGTATAAGTTGGCAGAAGTGAACGGACACACAACAATCTTCGAATAAAACAAATAACTGCAAAATGGATGATAGGATAAACATAACATACATGAAACAGAAGCAAAATGGACGTCAAAATTCGTTAGGTGAACAGGAAAAAGAAAGAGAAATGATAATAAGAAGTAGAGGGTAAAAAAGAAAAAAGAAAGTAGAAATGGCAAAGTATAAACATTAAGTGAAGTGGGACGGACAAAACATTGAAAACAACAAGAATGTTAGAAGAAGGGCAATGATGTTTGATACAAACAAGAAAACTTAAAATTCGCGTAATAGTGTAAGATGGAAAGGAAAGGGGTTGATAAGAGAGGGATGGAACACTAACCTATAAAATCAGGGTTCTAATACTAGGAACGGACAAAGGAAAAGGACCAGAAAAAGTGGTTGCATGAGACTGAATAAACTTCTGTGACTGAAGTGTCTGCTTTCCAGAAGGGTATATCAAGAGACAGAGACAAAAGAGAACGCTGTTACCAATCTCATATTGGAAATTACTTTAAGTAATTAAATTCCAATGAACTTTACAATTAAGCTACATTGTACTGTTGATTATTGAAATAATTCTTAACTCTAAAACGAAGCAACATTTGCTGCCAATACACTCCTTATTTCAGAAATAAATTTTAATGCAAACTGTACGTTTCACGTTAAATTCATAAAACCTACATTGTTGTTTTTCTTAATCCAGAAGAGTTTTATGAATTCTGAATTTCCAGGCTTGTAATTATATGCTCTAAAATCTAAAACTGAAAAATACATATGCAGAAAAACGATAAACTTCGCCCTAGAACCTACCATAAAGGTACAGAGGAGGAGTATAGGTATAGCTCTACTCTTTCTTTAACCTTGGCGCCAGATGATCAGTCATTAGCTTTTCATGCCGCGCACCGGCCGCTTTACCCCTGGGTACTACCTGGTACCCGTTGTATAGGAGGCTCGAAGGGCCCAATGGCTGGTCAGTACGGGTGCAGAAAAATTCGCTCTCACCGGAATCCGATCCCTGTACCGTCCATGACATAGACAGTCGCTATACTGGATGCCCTATACCGGCCCGTAAGTTTACATACACTACATATTTTACATTAATTTTACACTCACATCCAAGTGATATGGCTGTCTCCAATAAAAACGAAGTCATATTTGTGTATTCCTGAATTCAGTGGTTGACAAAGAATATTCAGTCCTCATTCCATCCACTCTGCTCGTCCACTCGCAAGAGGGTAAAGAAGGAAAATTCCATAACGACTCTTATACCACCCAAATTCCTCATACATTAATAATTGCTCCCTGCACAGAAATAGGACTCACCAGTTGACGTGCACCAAGCTCACACAAGAAGAGGAATTACAGTTTGCTGTAAGTGTTGTCTTTTCAACCCTTCTCGAAATTCCCGCGAAAAGTTTAGCAATATTTCTTTCACTCAAACCTCTTTTACGTAGACCGTTGTAGATATGTGAGTTTGTTGTTACGTTTGATCGAACACGAAGATACAAACACTCCTTAAGAATATGTTGGACGAGGGATCGACCTGGGACAGAGGCCTGTACCTGCACTAAACACTACCAATTCAAGAGACAAAAGTCCATGCCCTCGATGGAATTCGAACCAGGAATTCCAACGTTCGACAGACGGCTGACCTACGTGTTAGACAGCAAGGTCAAAGGGATCGGGTTTAGCAGTATATGAGATGCAAGTCGTAATGGACTGAATCAGGCGTGCTTGTAGACAGGGAAGAATTGTCCGTTTCTGCGAATTACACGTTGTTGCTTTTATGAACTCCGATTGGTTATTTTTGGTTTGTTTCCAGTACAGAATGCGTAAAATTAATGAACTGTGGATTATATGAACACTTCCCGTCTGTTCGTTTATTTCATGCTGGTAATAAGTCGAAGGATTTCGACTAAATTGAGTTTCGGGAGCCTGGAACAGGATATGTACTGTACAGAGAAGTTTCATTTCCAGAGACAATTCCCGGCAGAACCTTCCTTCTTTATACGAAGCCCAGATCTAGTTTTTCAAATTTTTTTCTAAAATCTTTATCGTGCAAATACCTTTTGCACAGCTGAATCTCACTGTCATGTATTATGAAATTTTTGGTAAGTATACACTATATTTAAAACATTTATCTACACGTTTGCTTAGGGCATGCAGAGGAAAACTACTGGCCCTCTCTTATCCCACTGGATTCCTTACGAGGAAACAAACCAAGAAATGTCAAATTTTTTATTCTTCAATTAGAGATTTTGTACATATTCTTAGCTCAGATGCCATTGTTAAAAACAAAAGACTGCTCGATAATCTTCATGTTTGCACCGTGCATCAATGATAATGAAACACTTTATTATCCAACTAATGCACAACATGTAGTATGTAGATAAAATTAAAATTATAAAATATTTAAAAGTGTCCAACATGTTTCGGAACACAGAGAATCCATCATCAAGGAGCCTTGTACAGTGCTTGGATAAAAATTACAAGAATGGTTCTATCGTGTCCGTTGACATGGACAATGTCGGTGTTATGGCAGCATATTCTAACAATATTCTGTCAGAATACGCTGCCATAACACCGACCTTGTCTATGTCAACGGACACGATAGAACCATTCTTGTAATTTTTAGCCAAGCTCTGTACAAGGCTCCCTGATGATGGATCCTCTGTGATCCGAAAACGCTACAACTTATATAAGGCTCTGGCTTGCTCAACCACTTTCTTCCAACTATCTCTATTCTCTGCTACTTTCTTCCAATTGCCTATGTTTATGCTCTTCATATCTTCCAAAACATCTTCCCAACGTGTATTAAGTCTTCCAATTAGTCTTTCAGACATGGGTTTCCATCTCTTAATCTTCTGTACAATATTATCCTAAGCCATGCGTTCAACATGTTCCAACCAATTTAATCTTTGTTTTATAATAAATTCAATTATATTTTTTCCTTTTAATATATCATTTATTTCCTGATTAGTTTTAATCCTCCAGTAGCCATCATTTGTTCTTGTAGGGCCAAATATTTCCCTCAGTATTTTATCTACAAAACAAAAATTTATTCGACAAAAATGGAATATAAAATAATTCGGAACACCCTATTGCAACACATATAAAAATACGATAAAGAAAATCAGCAATATACAACGTTACGAGTAATGAGATTTCACTCAATCACAAGCGCATTGGCCGTCAATATTTAAATTTACAAGATTTTTACATTTTAACTTCCAGTACCCTCTGGTTCGCCTTAATGATAAGGAAACAAATGATAACCTTAATATTAGAATTGACTGATACATAATTTTGTACATAATAGCCTTGGGTTGACGGTGGAAGTGTACTATTCATTTATTACGTAAGGTGAAAACAGTTGCGGTGTAATCCGGTATCCGTATCGTTTTGTAAGGTCTTCAAACTGTGAGAAACACATTTGTTTCGTGTTATATATCAATATCTTCAGAAGAAACGAGTGTCAAGGAACTAAATTGCTCTTCCGAACGTCTAACGGCATTCCACACTCCACCCGTCGAATTTCATGATAGAGTAGGTCCACCGTGATATCACACCTGTAGAGAAATTCAACTGTGACATTTATTGAGAAGCAAGCTCGGGAGACCGGCGGCTTGCTATTGACAAACATCCAGTAGCTCTCCTTCCCAGGTGCTAAGAGATAAATAAGTGAGAAAATGAAAATTGCAGAATTCGTTGGGAAATTTCCTTAGTTAAGAAGCAGGTTAAGAGAATTTGATAAATTTTAATCACGTCACTTGAAGCTGCAAAAGTGAAAAATTACACAGTTTGTGGGGTTTTGCTTAACGTTTTGACGCCTAATGTCGACTATAGTGGTCGTACCGCACCGCTAATCTCTAAAGTTGCATTTTATATATTTATTCAACAAATATAGGTACTGAATATTTTAAACATAGTATATACTCTGCGTTTTTTCTCTTCAAAATGCAGTTTGTTTCATAAATCTAACGTATTTGGTTCCTGTATTATTCACATTTTATATACAGGGTGTGCTAAAATTAAAAAAATAATTCCGACGCCAAAAAGTTAATAATCTACATTTTGTTTTAAATAAATATTTACCCAACTGCAAAAAATCTTAAGCAAGTACCTTACTTGATAGGCTTCAGTGGACTACTTTGTAATTTTTCGAATATTTTCTTTAAGAAATCGTGAGCTATGCTTACACACTCCTTACATTGTGCATATTAGTAAATTCGTAAATACGCTTAATTCTTTTCGAAGAGAGCGTATTTAAAAATAATTAGGGAAATAACAAAGAGCGCAACTTTCCGCGGTACGGAAAGGAATGTAATTTGCATAAGAAAAGCTCAATGTGCTTTCATGAAATCATTTGCTTTTTTTTTGACAGATATATCAATAATCTAGAAAGCAATGTTCCCCGAAGCTCGGATAGGTTCCCAGGATAGTCCTTTGCGGATATGTGACGGATAATTCTGTAGTGGGCAGGTTTTGTAATGAGTAATTATGTTTCCCCTTACAGTTATCATTCCACAGACGTTCTGTATTTTTTTTATCGTAATGTGGAGAATTGGCAATGATTCCCTTTCTTTAGTCAGGGGCGTTAGGCGTTGGTTGTCCCAATCTAACCTTCTTTCCTTTACCATCCCACGGTGAGAACTATTAAAATGCTTGAACAGAAGGCCGTATTACCGATTTAGCCTTTTACGCAGGTGGAAAATCCTGCCTTCATAAATGCTTAATTTTTTTTGTGGCGCTGCGGCCCAACGCGGGCCATGGCCTCCTCATTCTTGAGGTTTCTAGATCACACACAACGACGCTCCACAGTCGGTATGACTCCTCTGGACGAGTGATCAGCTTGTCAGAGAGACCTCTAAATGACAACACACAACACTCACAACAAACAAACATCCATGCCCCCAGTGGAATTTGAACCCACGATCTCAGCAGACGAGCGGCGGCAGACCTACGCTTTAGACCGTGCGGCCACTGGGACCGGCAATAAATGCTTCATACTAAGCGGTAAATATTAACAAATAATGAAATAATTGCTTGTCTGTGATGAGTGCAATTAACAAATTATTGTAGCCAGATTCCACTGAAATGTTATGAAAACTGAGTGTGAGTACGAAAGGTTCATTTCAAGCCATGTGAATCAGAAGACAATAGGAGTGGGAAGACGCCATGTGATCCTAACGACAGCAGTTTATTGTACACTCCCAGATGGTTTGCTGTTATTTTACATTGCTCCTAACAGTGCCTTACAGGCAAAATTAGCTCATTAAATACAGAGTTCTGGGGTGAGAGACGTGAATAGCAGACAGCAGTTATCTGCGGACTATTGCATTAAATATATTCAGTACACGAACGTGCTCCTTAATGTACCCATTTGTTTCGTGGTGTTATAGTGTACAAATGAATTTGCAGACTTGAATTACAGAAATTAAATAACGAATCAGTCTCAGGTTTATGAGTAAAAACTCACTCCTGCAAGTGGCAACAAATATGTAATTTTTTACTACAGTATTTACGTAGCGTATATATTATTTGTGGGCCCGGTAGCTCCGTCGATATAGCGATTGACTACGCGGTGGACGGTCGGGGATTGAATCCCGGTGGGGACGAGACTTTCCGCCCATCCAGACCGGCCCTGCGACCCACCCAGCCTCCTGTAAAATGGGTACCGGGTCTTTCCCGGGGGTAAAATGCTGCCGGGGCGTGCTGCTGACCACTTACCCCCTTCTAGTGCCGCGGTCATGGAAGAGTAGAGCTATATCTGTACACACCCTCTGGGCCACACCGGGCCTGTAACGGGATCGCTTTACCTTTTTACCTTTACCTTTAGATATTGTTTATGTTAAGCGTTTCCATTGAAGCACGTTTTACAGTAAACATACAATGCAGATTAATATAACAAATTAAGAATCACTTAAATCTGTTGTCAATTAGGAAGAACAGCATTACAGAACAATAAAATTAATGAAATTGCATAAGGCATTCATTATGTTGTCCGTGTAAACAGCCTACACGAAATGAAAGCAAAATTTGTGTTTTGTATCTGGGTGTTAATAAATGTGGAATTTATATTTTTGTGGGAAGCGAGCATATTTTCAGTCGCGTTCGCAAAATTTCGAAAAGCGAATATTAACTTCGTTAAGTCTGTCCCACTTTCCGCCCATCTCTCCTTCCGTCTGTCCATCTGTCCGTCCATCCTAATGGAACAACTCGGCTCCCACTGGATGGATTTTCATGAAATGTTACTTTTTGAGGATTTCTTTAAATATGTCGAAAAAAATTAAATTTTCATTAAAATCGGACAAGAATAAGGGGTACTTTACATGAAGACCAACACATGGTTTATCGTATCTTTCTCATTTATTCTTAGAATGAGAAATGGTTCAGACGTAAGTTGTTGAGAAAATAAAAAAATAATACACATTTTATGCTCAGCAACTCTTTTCTGAAAATCGCGCCGTTGATGAGATAATGTGGAAAAATACTCTAGAGCGTGGCAGTCCACAAGCGACTGTGGCGCATGCGCATTGCATGCTGGATACCGAAGGCTACAAATAAACTCAGACTGTGTAATACTCTTTGCCTTTCCACTGCAACATTTGTTGCACGAACAAACCTCACTGTTACGTTGTACGTACATTGTCTGTATTCTTTGAAACTGGGATTGAAAATTCTCTCTACAAATCTTCTGTAAAATTTAATACTTTCTTATACCGTTCACATGTAAATTTCATTTTATTTTAGGCTTATCTAGATATTTCAGTTTTATAAATAATAGCTTATGGCAAGGCATCATATGTCTCTCTGGTATCCACAAACCTAATCTTAAACGCTCTTAATGTTGTAAACATTTGGCGAAATTTCCTGAAAATAGGCACAGTGACCTTTAAGTGCATCATCCCCGTTGTGTTATAAGCAAATAGGGAGGGGTTAGGGTACGTCAAAACATAACTGCCCTGTATCTTATTTATTATGCTGACGACGACATGTTTCGGCCACTGTGGGCCTTCTTCAAGTCGCAAAAATTTATATAGAGGAAAACTATACAGTGTATGATCATTAGTAGTGGTGCATATTATAAACTTTCAACGAGATCTCGTTGTCGTTTGGATTATACATACTGAGCTAAAAGTACTTCTTCTAAGTAGAGTAAAAATGGATATATAATTATATTTATAATTTTATATATAATTTTTACCTAGACTTACAATTATTACTTAATTATATATACAGAGTGTCCCAGGAGGAATGTGCCAGACTTCGGAAGGGTGTTCCTTATGTTAAAGTATACTGATATAACCCAAAACACCTATGTCCAAAGTTGAACGGTTACGGAGATAATGGGCAGAGAAGTTTGAAACTTTGACAGCTCCTACACACTTATTGATTACCAAATACATATTAAAACTGGCAGGAATATGTGGTTTCTGTAATGTTAATATCTGTACTTAACATCAAACTAACTTGTGAGTGACATAAAGCCATTAAATTGAACT
>Ga0123354_10004705_pt1 | contig 19456 bp, 12 predicted proteins | sample TergutLab28metaG_2_FD_97872 | JGI IMG/M metagenome (GOLD analysis project Ga0123354, IMG submission 97872) | Labiotermes labralis P4 segment gut microbial communities from Petit-Saut dam, French Guiana - Lab288 P4 | ecosystem: Host-associated > Arthropoda: Insects > Digestive system > Gut ...
CGTCACAAAATGGCTACTAGTGAAGACGTGAGGGGAAAAACGGTAGTGGAAGGAAAACGAAAGGACAAGAAATAGTTTTCTTCTCTCTCATTTCCGGCAGGCGTGAAGTTGAGAATAAGGGTAGATGAGGAAATTGAGCCTCACACCATCGGTGAACTTGGTTGCGAGGGATATTCTTTTGTTCTGTTGCCTCTGTCTTCCGGCCGCTTTCTCACGAGGTTACGGTGCCTCATGTTCTTTCCTGTAGCACCGTTCAGTTCTCTGCGCATGCACGCGTTCTGAAATTATTGAAAGAAGGGAAGATTCGTGCTTATTGTCATAAGTGATTCTCTCGCACTTCGCGTCCTTCAGTTGCGAACTGCACTGTTTGGTTATTTGAGAAATCGTGATGTCCGTGGTATGATGGACACTTTTCTTAGTTGGTTGTCAGAATTTAATAGTGTATCAAAAAACTGTTTTTGAGACCTGCGTATTTTCGAAAAAGTGTGGGTAACTTGACGTGCTTGGAATTGAGAGCATTCTGAATAAATGACTGATGAAAATAAGACAGTAGGATTACAGTCTGGCTTCAGGGGGGTTTGTTTCAATTGTTATAATTGTAAGAATTAAAGGTTTAAATTTCTGTACAACAAAATTATATTATCATAATTTAACATCATTTCTTGATATTTAATACGTATATGTGTGCTGTGGAATGGACATGGCAGTGGTTTTGACTGCATCAGCAGTCGTTTTCTGTCTGTCGGTAAGTGACTGCCGTCGGCAATGGACATAGCATGTGGCTATGAGAGTGAGGTAACAGGCGACGAACATCTGCCGTTAAAGTGGACAGTCATGGGAAGTAATCTATCCTTTAAATAAGAATTAAGCTTCGTGCGAGTGTGTGGTTAAGTCTTCACTTAAGACTTTATAACGTACCTGCGAAAGGAACGTGGCTGTTTGGTTCTGAAGTATGTAGGCCTTAAGTTGCCTTAAAGGCTATTCTCAAAAGGTAGGGAGCACAACAAAGGAGATTCCGTAAAAGATAATGTCATTGAAATAACCGGAATATTTAAGCACATTGATAAGTACAGGTCGCAATCAGTGGCACATGTCTAGTGAACGGATAAATTTTCAGACAACAAGACAGATAGTGTACGTATTATGTAACAATGAGGAGCGTTCGCATAACCATTGTTACGGTAGATCAGTAAGAGATAAATACGAGTATTCTGCCTCTGTGTCTGTACCATTAGCTACTCGGCACGCAAAGAACATGCTGCATATTATATTGTCATCTGTGGCCTTTCTATCTCTGCCACATTTTCTCACTTTCTCATAAACGACACGATTTTCGGGGTGGATTATTGAATATAAAATATGTGTTTTGATTTTCTCTACAGTCTTGTCTGAAACATTTCTGATTGTATGAGGAATTGAGTGACATAGTGCCATAAATGTACGTTGCTGTTTGTATAAATTACCCGTTGTTCTTGTCATATTTTTATTGAATTTTCTCGACATATTTTGAAGAGATCCTCAAATATCAAACTTCAGACAGACAGACAGCCAGACATACATCAACAAGCTAATAGTGGCGTTTCGCAATTTTTCGAACGCGCCTAAAAATGACTGCAGAAGCAAATGAGGGATGTGGGAAATTCAAGAGGAGATGACTCGATCGATGTTTCGTCTCGTTCAGTTTCTTCGTAAGCATCCCTTTGTTGGCTTCGTCACTGTTCCTGGTTAAAGCAATGCTGAGTATTTGTCAGTGTGTATGTTAAAATAAGAGTGGAAACACTGAGCTCAATGAGTGTCGTAAATATATGGATCCCACTGGGGCACAATTTTATTTTGCTTTTTGTCGCGTTGAGATGACAGTAATAAGCTAATGAGATGACGATGGAGAAAAGGCTAAACGAATGATAATCCTCAGTGAAACAAGGAAGCTACTATCAAACGTGCCCCAACGTTGTCCCCCCCCCCCCCCCCCCCATTCCTTCCAGTGGTCGGTTTTCGAATTCGCCCGCTTGTCCTAAAGTATACAGAGACTAACTGCGTGATCTGTTTGATTTGGCAAGATAATTACTTTCCTGTCCATCCTATTCTAAATAGTAGGAAGTCCCAGGAGATAGGGAGGTTGTGCTGGTGTAACTTACAGGCACTGAGTTATTTACTTGCATGTTACTCACAATGACATCACTGATATAGTACTCTGATGCTGTGCACACCTTGGCTTCCCTGCTTTCATTGTGAATGCTGTCCAGAGAAAAGGGAACCGGACAGGACACATCAGAAAGCTTTCGCTGCCTAAGGAATAGCGTACGGATCATCCCACTTGTGTGTGGGTGTGAGCTTTGCCTTTTCCCCGGGATCGTTTGCGGGTATTTTACGTAGGAACTTTGGGTTTATCGTGAATCGTCTGAATCCACTCTCTAGGAATAACCATCTTCACTTTGTAGAATGTACAAGAGATTCGGAAACCCCCATCCCAATCAGCTAACAAGCTGCATGGTACAAGCTGTGCACCCTAATCACCCTGATCAAGACGATCCGGTTTTGTACAGTCTCATTTCTCGTTGCCTTCGTCATGGAGCCCCGCTAGTGGCTTCTGTCCGGAGTCAAATCAGTCCAGTTCATGTCCTCACTACCGTCCTGTCATTAGACTCCATTGTAATATAGATAAACGTCCAGATGTTCTTAAGCCTTTCTACCACATGTGCTCTGTATTTTTCTTTGTCTGTGCGAGCCGTATATCTAGATCATCTCATCTATTTTATTGGCCCAATATTTATGCTGCGTGAAAAATACTAACTACGAAGCTTAAATTTGCTAATTTACCTTTTAACTCATCTCATATTTAAACATTTTCCTCAGCACATTGCTCGAAAATTCTATTTCTGAATGTCGACCTCAGCAGATTTCTTAGCTTTTATTTTATTATTGCGTTGTAGATTCCAGCTACGAAGGACTGTCGTGCGTTTATGTTTTACATACCTACTGGCGGGTCGCTGTTCTTAGTTTCTCTGCTATATCGTTTAAATTGAATAGGTAAACGTAGTACTAATGCAATGCTGGCATTAGAGACGAATTGCTACTCATTTATTTCTTCCATTTCGGTCATACCTGATAATGTGTATTTGATATAAAGCTATGTTGATACGTATTCAGGGATCTTCAGTTTGGCATAGCTGTCTGTGTGTTGCATGGATTTCATTGTTTGTGATTCTGATTGTTTCATTATGTCACAGTTACTTTTCCTATGTAATCGTTGTTCATTTGAACCTCCTGTCACATGTTATTTCCATCGACTATCACAAGTCGACATTTATTTTGTCGGAATTTTGTGATTTTGAAATGAAGTTTATCTATTACATTATAGTTACCATTAACACCATGTAGCTGGTGTGGGCTATTGTGAAAATGGTAATGAACCTTCGGGTCCCATAAAATGCAGGGAATTTCATTAGTAGTTGAGAAGCTCAACGCGGATTGTGAGGCATGGAGCCAGATAATGTTTTAGTTACTTCATTCAGTGCCATACTAGCAGTCAGCGGAGATAATTGGCCACTTCTGTGATTTATGGACGTCTTCAGACCTGTCGTGCAGCGCATCAGACGAGAACTGCCTCCCTGCTCTTCTACCAGTCCCTAATGTTCTGCACGTGGCATAGACCACCCTGTTCTCGGACTCGAAGTGTGACGTATGTAGATGGCGGACTGTACTCTGCGCCTTAGGCTCTTTAGGAATTCTGATCACGTGCAGTGTTCGTCGTGCCCTGAAACTCCCACACCCTTCCTCTGCAATATATGCTATCCACTGGTGGGACGCAGTGTCGCGTCTTCTTGTCCGCCCTTGTCTTTCGGTCTGCAACACCACTGACGACGTTCTAATAACGATACCGAAGGAACGTGTTCGTCGTACCTAATCGTAATTGGTTAACTGCTGCTCTCATATGTCTGGTTTTGCTGGAACTCACGATTGCCGTAATTTACTTCTTGATGAGTGCTGGTCATATATAGTTATTGCGTACTGTGCGGTCACCTACAGAGTTAACGTCTTATTAATGAAACTCATATATTTTGGCCGGGAAGTAGAACGATGGTGGTAGGGGCGCAGGTATTATTTCTATTGTTATTATTATTGGTTGTGGTTGGTTGGTGGTAGTAATAGCAGTAGCAGTAGTAGTATTTTGTTATGGTTTGAATTTTCTCTTCAGCCTCACTTATTGTAAAAAATACGAATACGCGCGCGTGTGTGTGTGTATGTGTGTTTGTGTATGTGTGTTTTTGTATGTATGCATGTATATATGTCTATGTATGTATTTGTGTATGTACGTATGTATATGTATCTATGTTTGTATGTGTTTGTGTTTGTGTATGTGTGTGTGTGCGTGCGCGTGCGCGCGCGTTCTTTTTCCCCGGCGTTGAAACAATTGGGGCGAGGGGCTGACACTTCTGTGCCTCTAATTGCCGAGCTCAAGAGTGAGTGGACCTCCGAGAATACCTCCACTCCCATTGTATGCTTTAATGGCGTGTTCAGGGACAGGTTTACCCTTTACGTTATAATGTGTATGCTCTATTGTTTCACTTCGGCCGTGACGCTCAACAATAAAGTTTCAGAAATTGAAACTGATGACCTGTGACACTGAAGCATTGTTTTGCTAAATGACCTAGCATTCGTGTCGAAAGCTTGGGAAGTCCACGCACTCTTGTCGTATTTCCAAGCCACCTGTAGAATTTCTTTCTGGTTTTAACGTTTAAGATCCACATTTATCATCGGCCAGTGTGCATTCTGAAAACGTTGTGTTCCTGAGAGCCCATCATCGCAGTAGTCACAGGGCATATTTGGCACAAACAGTGTGGTTTAAGCCTTTTTTGCCAGCAGTCAGTTCGCAGTGTAATTTCCCCTGTAACTAATTTGGATGTAATGACTGGTTACGGGCTTAACCACACTAGTTCGATTCCCTGTAGGTTCAGCGTCCAGACCGGCTGTGCTGCCCATGCAGCCTGCTGTGGAATGGTTACCCTGAGCTCTGCCTTCCGGGAGTAAGCTCTTGGGTTTGTCATGAAACTGTACTGTCACTCCTTCATTTGTCTTCATGGTGCGGTGCCTAATTGAGCATAGGGACAACTTCTACATTTATTTTCATGTTACAGTGATCTGTTGTTAAGATATCTTGTTAATATTTTTTTAACAAGCAAGCAGTGAGTGTAGTTAGCAGAAATATGGCAAGGCATATTGACAAATCACACACATCTTCAGTTGATGTAACATGTGTAAATGCTGTAAAGGAAGTATGGGGTTTAATTTAATTGTTTTACAATTTAACAATTGAGTACCTTGAAAACTGTATACAAACTTGTCTTCTGATTTTGACAGAATACATGCTGGCAGTACCAACTGCCTGTAAGTTAGTAAACACGCACCATCTTTGACACACAATATAAGGATTGTAATACAAATTTTTTAACCAACATTCTATTAATGAATCGCCTGTTGTGTTCCTGATTATTTAAATCAACACTTTGCACATTCCGTGTACATAAAAGAAATATACAGTCTTCCTTGTTACATATTTCGGCGGTCGACCTTCGTCTCTAGGGAGTAACACATAGTGTAGCCGATCATTTTTAGTATAGTTGTTACTTAGGATTGCTGGCGTCAGTTACGGACGGTTCATGGCATGCGTTGTAAGTTAATCTGTCAACGTATATTCAGGGCCGTTCGTGATGGGCAGGAGGGGAGAAATTTAAATGAGAAAACGTTAGGAGCGGACGTCGGACGCTAGCAATACAGTGCGAATTCAGTCGCGTACGAGTGTGGTGTTAAGTGGGAGTGCAGAGAAGTGACTGTGTCAGTTTCCTAGAAATGATGTAGTTGTTTTACTGGATATAGCGCTCTATTATTTTATATCAAGAATAAATTGAGTAAATAAAACGATAAGTAAAGAAAGAAATAATTAAAACTATATGTAATTCGGTGAAACACACCCGTTTCTCGAAAGAGGATCACTTACCAAACTGAGAGCGTCGGGACAACAAAGTTACGAAGGGTGATCGCGTATAGTAGGGACATGTGTATGATTTAAAATATATTGAATCCAGGTTGCATGTGTATAAGATAAGATATCACAACCATATCGCTATTAAATTTGATGTAGAATACAGTTTCTGGTAACATATGTGGTTAAAATTCGTATTGTAGTTAGCAGACATTGTAAACATCTTGTACATTTTTTTTTGTTAGTTTATGATGTTTTTGTAATAATGGACACGTTATCCCTGAGTGGGTATTCAAATCCTGTTGATGTTTAATTTATCAAATGCGTGTACGTATTTCGAATTCAGTTTGCTAGATAGATTGCTATAGTGCATCGATTACACACGAATATATGTAATTATTACACTCCCTAATGGATATTTTCCTCTATGGTTTGGTTGTCGTATGCGGTTCGGAGGCTGTCATTTAGGGCTACTTCTTGAACTGGTAATGGATTGTCCTACCACGGGCTGTTACAGAATTAGTTTTACGTTTCGTAATTGCAAGGAGCGCAAAAATCATTAACGTTTCTAATAACATTCCCTTTAAGTTTTCAATTACGAATTGTAAAATTGGTTCTGCAGTAACACTTAATGGGATGTTACATTAGTATCCCCGAAATGATTTCCTAATCGAATCCATACCTTATGTTTTATGCCTTAGGAGGCGTTTTTAATTCTTGTTATTCCGCTGTAGGTGTGTCCGTACTAGCAGTAACAATTTCATGCTGTGTGGGAATGAAGCGGGTCGTTCTCCCGCTATATCATGCCTTGTATTCTGTTTCGGTGAATAATTGTAAGCTAAAAAACTTTCTCAGCTTTTCTTGCCATTCGGTTCACAATTTGCTTCTGCCCTGAAGATCAGCTGGGTTGCCTAAACGTCTTCCTAACATAATCTTACTTGTACAAACATTGTAATGTACCAAGCTGTTTCGCGCTGGAAATGAAGTGACGGATTTGTGCAGTCTGCGTGATAATCTCAGTGGCCAGCTGAGTCGCGTCTGAGTCCCTTCTGGCTGGCCAGTGCTCATTCGTTATCTAACTTATCCCAATGGTCTGTCTGTGAAGAGATGGTTATTCTTAAGTATTTAGTCTGTATGTCGTTTAGTTTCTCGGTGAAGAAAATGCAACCGCTCTAATACTACCTTAATTCCATCGGAGCTAGCTTAGGTCGAGCAAATCGGCTTAAGTGTTGACTTTTTTAACGGTGTTCTGAACTGTTCGTATTTCCAAGTAAGATACGACGACTTTGGTGCTTTGTATTGCAGTCTATAAGCTGTAGGTGTTTAACGCTTGGACGGTAAGTTTTATACGTAGAGAATAATCAGTAACTTGCACTTGCTGTGTGAATGGCTAGACTGCTGTGTAGCGAGAGATAATGCTGGGTGTGGTTATTAGCCATTTTGTCTAGTGTTAAAATACAGACTTCACGAACTAATACACCCGTTGCGTGATGTTTCCGCTGTTTTGGCTGATTGCGCAATTTTTTTTCGTACGGGTTTAGACAATGCTTGCGATTCGTTAAACATTGCAGAATGTTATTATGATATTACATTAGGGGAATTCCAACGACACTGGCGAACATAAAGGGGATTTGGGGTAAAAGAGACCGGTTTGTGCTGATAAGTGTCGTTCGCGGTGTTAAGAGGGTTAAATAGTGGTTAGGGGACCGCGGTGGCACAGTGGTTAAGGTGCTGTGCTACAAATCGGAATGTTGCTGGTTCGATCCCAGCTGGTGTCATTGCAATTTTTCAGTGACATAAAATCCTTCCGATCGCACTATGACACTGGGGTCGACTCAGCCTCTAACAGAGATGAATACCAGGGGTATTTCCTGGGGGTAAAGGCGGCCGGTGCGTAAGGCTGACAACCTTACCACCTTCCTGTGCCGTTGTCGTGAAATGTGGGAACCTTAACTTCCTGGAACCCTCCGGGCCGCTCCAGGCCCGTAACGGGACTGCTTTATCTTTTTATATTCGTAATTAGGTGTAAAGATAAAGATAAGAATCTTTTTATTTACTTTAGTAGCCTAATATTTGGGCCTAAGAGGGACGAGATAACTGGGGAGTGGAGAAAACTACGCAGTGAGGAGCTTGATGATCTGTACTCCTCACCCAATGTTGTTCGAGTGATAAAATCGAGAATAATGAGATGGGCGGGACATGTCGCGCGTATGGGGGAGAGTAGAGGCGTATACAGGGTTTTGGTGGGGATACCTAAGGGAAAAAGACCACTTGGGAGATCCAGACGTAGATGGAATGATAATATTAAAATGGATCATCAGGAAGTGGGATTTGGAGGTATGGACTGGATCGATCTGATTCAGGATAGGGACAGGTGGCGGGCAGTCGTGAATGCGGTCATGTACCTTCGAGTTGCATAACTGCGGGGAATTTCTTGACTAGCTGTAAACCAGTTAGCTTCTGAAGAAGGACTCTGCTCCATGGAGTAAGTTAGTACGTAAGTAAATATATGGGCTGTCAAATATTGCATCGAATCTTTTATCAGTAGTGATATTCTCATCGGTGATGAAATCAGATCCGGAAGTGAGGTCCAGCGGAAGGATGACTGGAGGGCACTTGTGTACCCTTCTGCTAGACGTGACCTTCGGATCTAAATTTGTCGCATTGTTATTATAATTATTATTATTTACCTCTTTATGCAAGCTGTTTACAATTATGTACCTGAAACAAACCATGTTTATAGGGTATGTGGTGTTGCAGCTGTTCTGTAGCTACAATCTGTGGTACATGCAGTTTTATTTCCCATGTTAAACGTTTTGTACTTTTACAGTAGTACTTTCTGAATTAAGTGTGCAGTGTCCAGTATGGCTGTTTGGTGTGTTGCTGAGGTATTTTCTGAGTGATTTTGAGATCATTTTAATTGCCCCTATTATTACTGGTATCACTGTTTTTACATTTTACACGCGCCATATTATTATTATTATTATTAATATTAATGTTATTATGTAATGGACAAGTAATACTTAAGTTAGTCACTGTGTTTTGCAGTAGCAGCAAATCTTTTTGCTACCCGTTGTTCTGAGACGACGCAGTCGCTCTGCGGAGACAGGGTACCAGTCTGTATCCGTAGTGTGCAGCTACAAGTACAGGTATTGCCATGTTGTAAGTAGGTCAGACGCTGCTAGCCATGCTTGCTTCATGCATGCCTCAACGTACACGCTGTAGGATGCCGCGAGCCACGGGTCTCAGATATCCACTGTAAACAGAAAGTTGATAATTTTCTCAGCTTCCTACTTGCGTGGACTGGCGGACTCCCGGTTCATTGTTCACGGTACATTGCACTAGAACAAGATACGACGGCAATTCTGTCGGAGTCCTCGCAACAGCCACTTGCCGCTTGGCTTTGTTACAGTAGCGTTACTTAGGTAAGGCCTCACAACCTTTTGAGCTCTCTTGTGAGAGAAACGCTGGGTAGTACATACTTCACAAGAACACCCTGTTCAAACACACCAGCGCAATGAATATTCTGTAGCTTTAACGCAAAAGTTCTATAATCCTGCCCAGCGCTCACAACATTAGGTCATTTCTGGATTTAAAATTAGTTTACATTCGCTTTTTATACGTTTTCCTATATTTATATTCAAGAGGGCGAATAATGTAATCATCTTGATGTTACGCGACAGGAAGCCTCGAAACATGTAAATCCTACTACGTCTGCTACAGTAAGGATGTGTAGGTTGTTAGAAATGCCTGGACAGGTAGCTTGGATGGGAGCTGTAAAAGATGTCTGTGGAAGATTGGCCAGGTAGCATTAGGGTGATAATGAATGAGGTAAGTTTAATAGTGCAGGACGTGGACGATACAAGAAATTCGTAGAAGATTTTGATTAGGAGAGTTTACGGGGAACACTGGGCACAATAAAGGACGATGATATAATTCATCTTATGGGAATACTTCTCATAGTAGGAACGTGTTAAAGTTGCTGAGGTTTGTGTGCAGTATCGCGCAGAATGGTCCTGTAGTGTTACCTGAAAATGGACCGTGCACTGAAATATGTGTACTCCGTGTATCTGAAAACCGTGAAGTTAAGGAAGATAGGTAATTTCTCAAGGCTTTAAGTACTGGGGCTGAAGTTTGGTGACTCAAAATTTAATTTGATAGTTGGCATCCTGTTGTGTTTAAATATCGAAATAGACAAATAAACAAATTCTCCAACCAAACTATATACTTTTATTGCAACACGGATAGTGAACGGGAATATGTAGCGGTGGTGCAATAAAACTGAGTAGTTTGGTTAAACGGTAAGTGTGTGCGTGTGTGTGTAAAAACTGTGGGCCGGGTAGCTCAGTCGGTATAGCGTCTGACTACGGGCTGGACGGTCCGGAATCGAATCCCGGTGGGGGCGAGATTTTCCACCCGTCCAGACCGGTCCTGGGGCCCACCCGGGCTCTTGTAATGGGTACCGGGTCTTTCCCGGGGGTAAATTGCGGCCCTCACCCCTTCTAGTGCCGCGATCATGGAAGAGTAGAGCTATACCTCTACCTACCCTCAGGGCCACACGGGACCTGTAACTGGATCACTTTACCTTTATATATATATAAACTAAAAATTTGTTGACAGGCGAAAAGTAGATGTTCCAGAAATCCGTCGAATGATGATAGCCAAATACGATTTTGCCGAAATGTTTTAAATACAGCACTTCCAGATTTTCTCCTGATCCCTTTTTGTACCCTCGTTGACCGTTTGTTATTTAGGTTGTGGTTGGATCGCGAGTTAGCTATCGTCGCTGTAATAAATGCAGAGATTGCATAGTATGTTTTACAGACACTCCCTGAATTCTGTGGTTTCAGACTTGGCAGCTGTTAAAAAAGTAATGTATTAAACTGACAAAATTTTAAAATTTTTCCTGCGGGAATGAAAACGCAATTAGACGAATGCATTAGTAGGATACTGCTGGGCGATAACACAGGCGGCCGAGCGCTCAGGCTATGCCCGATCAGGTTCCAGTGTGCTGGAGTTTGGATTTTTCTGGACTGCTGTGCATAAACGTATCTGTTTGACGGTAGGTGTATTCAGTTCTGACTTACGCAAAATTCCATTAGCGTCGGACCTTCCAGAACGTAACTGTTGTGCAAGTTTGGGAGTGCTTGAATTGCTAATTATATAGTGCGTCAAGTCTTGCTATATTTCCTCTTTGTACAGTAAGTGTGTTTGTCACACAACCATCATGCCCAAAGCTGACTAAATTCTGTTCTCAAGCGGTTGAATCCCTGATGCGTCATTGAAACTGGCTTTTATCTGATTGTGTATTTATATAAACATTTTGTGGAACAACTTTAATGCCCATAAGGAAAATAAACCTTCCAAATCGACTGGTATTTATTTTACCTCCTTTCGTCAGTTCATTTTGAGTTTGTTTTCCGCCGTGTCTCTTATGAAGCACTTTTGTTCGTTTGGTTCCAGCAAGAGCATGGAATTGAAATATTTGTTTTGCCACGCTCAAGTTTCATGTCACATTTCTATCTTTCAGTACGACAGATAATTACAAATCTGTCAATGCTTATGCTTTTGTGTCTGGTTGTAAAATTAAGGTCCTGTTGGTAGAGTACTGACATGGAAGAGTTATGCTGCGTATTTGTGGAAGAGCCGTTGAAGTTACTTGTGCAGGAATTAGCTATCGCAGATATGCATAAAATTGCTGTGCCGTGCTGTTGTCTCGCACCGTCACCCCTTACCACACCGATGATGTATATGAAATTGATAAAGAACCTGCAGCGCGAACAGGCAATATTTAGCAGACTACGTTTTAATTATGTTTATATAAGTTGTGACGCGCGAGGGTCTCACAGCATGGCTGTAAGAGTTACTGCCTTCTGAACTGTGGCAAGGTGTAGTGTGTAGATACGTAACTACGTTTCAGAGGGACTTGCTGCCTTCAAATTCAGTACAGAAGAATGGTTCCGTACTGAAGATGGAGGTAACGGGTTTCTCAGCACTCCGGTAAGTTTGTACCAGACTGTAATGGCGTCGTATCTCAGGAGACGGGAAACTTCCTTGTTATAAGTTTATGTGTAGTCGAATATTTTAAAAAAAATAGTTTTGAAGTAACTGACTTTTCTGAAACATCAGGAAGTACGTCGTGTTGACAGTATTCATATGTCTTGGCATCTTCTAATTCCGACTGGCCGTGGCGTATTGGCCGCCGTGTGGAAGATTGTCGGGTACCACAAGTGTAAAGACTCGAATGTACACCCTGTATAAGCAGCAGTATTCATATGCACCGAAAGTGTGAGAAATCGCATATCGGGCCGTCGTTGCATAATACTGACATGCCGTAATAGGCAGTTTTGTGTTAAACGGCCCTCGATAGGCTGATGTAATTCTGAAGATAATTTTACGTAACTAGCCTGATATTGTCCATAGTGTGCTTGCCCCGTGCCTTTGTTTTTGATTTTCTGGACTCTCAGTTGAGCAGCGTTGTGGATTATTGACGATCCGTCAAAAATCCGAATCCTGTGTTGGCTCGACAGTGTGCGAAGCGTGAACGCCTTCCGTCTCCTCTCGGCGTTTTAACGCCATAGTGAACGACTGATGGGTGTGGCGTTTCGGACAGCACCTAACCAGTTTACAGACGGACGGACGGACTTTGACGTACCAGAATCTCGACACTGAAATCGGATACTCTTTGCCTGTGTTGAATAAACTTGTGGTGCGCAAATTATATTTTATGCTGCTGTGTTCAGTTATTCATTATTAATTGTGCTAACAGAACTGCTCATGCGCATTTTCTTTTTTGTATTCGTGCAGCGGAATGTGGTTTTATCGTTGTGTGGAGTGATTTCTTTTTTTAAAAAAAGCCGTAACTTTTTTTGTTTTTGAGACTTAAGAGTGTATTAACTGCTGCTGTGCATAGGCAGCAGTGTAGAGTTGTTATTCTGATGAAATTCTTAAGTGAAAGCAGCAGCTGCTGCTGCTGCTGCTGATGATGATGATGATCATAATTCGTTTTAGGATATGGTATAATGGCTAAATGTTGGAAACCTGTTACCTGTTGAAACGCTGAGAAATTGTTAACTAGTTAAGGGATTATACAACTCGAACCAACGAAATTCACAATTGTATAAATTAATACTTAATTTCTGATGTCGTCTTGTTTCGAACCTCGTGGGTTCATCCTCAGGAAGACATTGTGTATGCAGTATGGTATACTTGACATGCATCGGTGTAAGCAGTCTGGTGGATAGAATAGTGTGTCTTCCTGAAGATGAACCCACAAGGTTCGAAACATGTAGGAGACATCAGAAATTAAATATTAATTGAGAAAATTGTACATTTCGTTGGTTGGTTTTGTGTAATTATATCACAGTGCACGGTGGAAAAAAAAAATAGTTAAGGGACTTTGTATGCTGCTGAAAGACTCCGTTCCGTGGAGTTTCTGTTATCGCATGCATACGTCAAATGACAGCTATAAAACTAAATTCTGCCAAAAGAACTTATTACGTTGCACTGCGTAATAATGAAGTTAGGCTTTTACGATAACTACGTACAGTCTCATAATCCAAAACAATATTGTTTTGGTACTAAATTTCCTGTCTTAGGCCTAGTGGTTTAATTTCAAGTTCTCCCTTGCTACAGCACAATGTTAGTACACCACGCAGCCCCAGTACTACGTAACTGTATTCAGACATCATTTGTTTGCCTTTGTAGAAATAGGCACAAATCTTGAGTAAACACGATCTGTACTGTTTTCCTTCAATCAATTCTGTAAATTGCAATTGTCTCTGTAGCATATAGCGCACAATACTGCCTTACTACATTACTAGAAGCTAGTTCAGCTGTAGCAAAACATACAAATGTCTTTTCCCGGCGTCTCGAATTTGTGAAATACTTCAGTACAGATTTTAAAGGAAATAAATATTCGACGAGTGAAAATAAAGTAAATTACAGTATTAATTACCAGTCCTTGTGCAGACTTTTATTTTCTTCTACAAATCAAATGAATCGTGATGGTATTCGCGTCCTGATATTCCGATCATGAGTGGATAATTGGATTGGGCAGCAAATGAAGCTTTATGGCGTTTGTTGGCAGTTCACTGGAGGAACTGAAAAAGCTGTGAAAACCGGGAAGTAACGACCATTTTTCCACCTCTGTAACCACAACACTCCCGAAATACAACTTTCATGAATTTCAATGGAATTAAATGCTTCTAGTATGTGGAAGTAGAGGAAAAGAAATAAAATAAAGAAGGAAAAGAAAGATAATTAATTAATTACCGAAGTAGAGAGAGAACGTGGATTTTTTGAATCACAGAGTTTTAGGAGCTTAACAGAAATACTGCTCTAATTGATTTCTGTGGGTCTTCCTTAATGAGATATGGTTTTAACGTAGTTTAGTTTGGTGTTGAATTATGTGCGAAATTTCAAATTATTTTTCTCTGAACACAAGAAGATTGTGGCCAGTTGTAAAGGTATTATGTTTCGATTTTATTTAACGAGGTTTGCACTTGTTCCGTTTAGTAAGTACAGCGATTATAAAGACTGTGACCATTTATAAAGGTAAAACACGAAGACAATATTTATTCGTGGGTTAGAATGATAGATTGATCAATGAATAAGGAATGGGGAAGGTTGTGGAAGGACGCGGTCTGGCTTAATTCGATGTAGATAGGTCTGTTTTGTGTGTAGGGACTGAGGAAACACATAAACAATCTCTTTCAGAATATTCAGTCTCCTTGGCGACGTTCTGACACGGTACCTTTGTAATACGAAGCAGGAATACTACCCACTTGGCCGCGACTTTCGTTAATTAAAGGTTGTCACCTTTGTCAGTGAAGTTCTTGGCCTAATAGTAGCTGTGTAGTCTGTGAAGTGTACACTCATCAAAGGATGGTTAGACGGTTACGTAATACAATAGTTCGGCTCATGTAATGGACTCAGTATAAAGGCCCACTCAGGGATGTCACTGTAGGAATTGTTTCGGTCCGACTGAATACTGTGTCTAGCCGAGTCAGCGAAAGAATCGACACTTATTTCCTCTCACCCGGCTGCCGTAGAGCTCAAGTTAGCCTTACGTCGTCACTCCCAGCAGTTTACCTAGTCCCCAGGCACCCCTGACTGTCTGCAGTGCAGTGCGAGTAGAGTGTGGGAACAGGCCGCCGATTGGCTGGTTCTTTCATGCCGAATGGGACATGGCAGGTACGTGTCTGCCGAAATATGCTTTCACTAAGAGTGTGTTCCTTCCTGCAAATGGTCGCTTTTGGGTCCGTAGTACGTGTGGCTACCAGTGGGAGGCATGAAGTGCATTGTTTCTTCATTTACCCTTTTAAAGTGCATGGGTTGCTATATGTACCACTTGTTTTAACAAAACGAAACTGAATTTTTCCCGCGTAGTACTATTTATCTGTTTCCTACAGATGCCCGCACTGTTTGTCTGCACAGCTCTATACTGTTGGTCCGTGTAATGGAGACGGAGTGATGCTTTGAGGTAGAAAGTGACGCTTTACGTTAATTTGATGAATTTTAGGATCAGAGGGCTGTTATATGCCACAGGAAGCGATCATTGCGAATTGCGTTTTGCTGCATGGTGGTATAGCAGTTAGACCTGCCCATTAAATGGGCCCGTGTTTTTTCAAGAACTTCTGTGAATGAATGTCTGATTGTTACTGCTTTAGACACTTAGCAGAAATGAATACCCAGGTGTGAACCCGTTTATGAAAAGTTACATTGCGTTAATTTCTATTTTAGAAATTAAACTTTTTTCATTGCGTCAGATTACATTTAAATTAATACAGTATTTTGCAACTGTTTAATGTGTAACGTTTACTTACTTGCCCGCGATATCATGGAAACACATTTTATGTTGACACGTTAATTGCCTTAGCGCAATGTATAATTTTGCTTATGTAATACTGCTCTTCTGGAAAAGTAGTTAACTTATAGGTTATTCAGGATGTAATGCATTGCATAAGACTGAAGTCCCATGGCGTTGCTGTCTCACGGATCCTTCATGTATCATCGTAGCTTGTAATCTGATGCCTCAGAATTTTCCTGGAGACGTTAAGGAAAACTGGAAATCTACAGAAAGTCAGGACGTCGTAAAAACGAGTCACAAGTGCTAGCCACTGAACCCAATGTGTGACATCCCTGGTTCAGATGTGCGGTGAACTACTCGTACGTGACGCTCGCTCACGTAGCGCCTTATAGCTCCCTTTTGCATCTTCTGGAGGGAGAGCTGCTGCATTGCTGTGCGTCATCTTACGGTGCGCATTCTGTTACTTTGTTCGTGGAAGTTTGAATGTTCACGGCAACTGTTCCAATTTTGCAAGACTTGAAGCATTTCCTTAAATACTGTAAAGTGATGTCTGATTAATTGCACTAGTACATTAGGTTAAATAACTATGACGATGATCCAGTACGTTTAGGTGTAAATTAATTTCGCTCTTTACTCCGTTCAGTGGATTACTACTTGGTGGAATAGAATCTTTGTTGACACTGGTTGTCGTTTTGCTGGTCCAGAATTTCCCTTCCTTTTAACGAACTCCCAAATTTATCACCATGTGCTCAAGAGCCCGCTACTGGGTCGTTGTACTGACAGAGATAAATGCAGTCACTCCGTGTAAGTCTCCTAATCGATCTCTTCCATTCGGAAGTCATTAGTAGAACATAAATTAATTTATATGGTGACTGTATACGCGGTTCTGTTCTTGAGTCGCCGACTGATTCGTTTAGGTTCAACACAGACAGCTGTGTGTATTTACTTTTGAGCAGTGAATACTGTTTATATAATCGTCGTGCAAACTACGGCTTAATTCTGTAGGTGTTCTGTACGTGTCGAAATATAAGCTGAAATGTGTTGTTCTCCACTGGTCACGGTTGTACCACCCGTGTCTTGTTTTTGTGTAAGTGACGTGTTGTGTTATTGTTGCGTGCGCCTGCATAATATAGAACGTAGTTAAGTCTTTCATTCATACCGCGCGGTCCGACTGGAATCTAGCTGCACTGAGGTCTTGCATTTTGTTTATATTTATGATTTTACTTGCATTGAAATATTTACCGAATAAACGTATCCCGATAAAATGAGTGATGCATGTGCTTCTCATTTACTACTGCTTTCGTGATTGTAATGTTGTCTGCTTCGTTCTTATTTATTTGAACTTAACCGAACTACATAAGGGTTGTGTGATAAATAAGTGAAAAACGCGTGTTGTCCCGTTATATGCTATGCAATGTAATGTAATTCATTCTTCATGAAACTATGGGATGCCTGTCTCAACAACAATGGGGCATGTGCCGAATAACCTGGTCACCATGCCGCGCGTTGCGTACACTCCGCTTATTTATCAAACAACCCTTATACTATAACATCCATAGAGTTCCTAGCCTGATCGATATATATATTTAAAATCAGAATGTAACAGTTACCAGTTTCTTATTAGGCTTATCTGTATCCGTAAGCTCGGTCGATTTGTTCTCGAGTGTACTGAACAGGCTTACACCCGCGAAAACGTATGTAGACCTTTGATCGTTTCCTATTTCGAATGTCGTCTACAGATAGCCCGTTCCTACTAAAGTGCTTGGTTGTTGTTGTTGTTGTGTTCCTGTAACTGAAATATTGAGTGATATTTCAAGATATGCTTTAGCCGGTTTCACTCCTCCCCCTTCTGACATATAATTTATTATTTTTTCTTTGACGCCACATCCCCTGTGCAGTAGGTGATAATTTGTTCTAATACTGTACACCTCTAAGTCGGCAGACCCCTTTACGAACTCTTCTGTTGGGGTGCGCGCTGTATCCACTTTCCTGTACAACCTACAGTATTTTCCTTTTATGGAGAGTGTACGAGATTTCCTGGCGGTGTTCTGTTTTTCGCCTTGTTAAATTATTAACTCCTGTTTAATATTTTAAATTTCCCAGGTAACTATACGCACCACCTGTTGTAACACCCAGACACGCCGCACTTTTCCCTGACAGTGTGTTTATGTGTTCCGTATGATTTATAAAAACGCGGCGATTATTTTCCTATGCGTTATTATCCAACTGGCCCTTCCAATTAAAAAACAGTGAAATGCAGACTCGGTTTTTATATAAAATTTAGATCAGTTTTAGTCTGTACAGGTTTTAAATCGCTTTCGACCCTTGTGCTATTGCTCTATTTCTTTTCTCGAATATTTCTACGGCAACGTTGTAACAGGTTGCTTGGTAAACTGTTGCGGACTTGCGGTCGGCTGTTAGTTTTCGCACAATTCTTCCGCTGCCGGCACGTTTTACGCATTTGCTTCGGACATTATAGTCTGACCAGTCTGTGGAGGTGCAGTGTGAGGTGTCATCAACTGCCGTACGTCCGTGCCGTAACTTATTCATTGTCTGAAGCCTCACCATCATGTACACGCAAGTAAACCTGCCACAGAGTATTATTTTAGGCGCATTCTCAAAATTCCGAAAAGCAACAATTAGCTTCGTCGTGTCTGTCTGTCCGTCCGTCCTCATGGAACAGCTCGGCTCCCACTGGTGGGATTTTCATGAAATTTGATATTTGAGTTGGACAATCTGTCGGGACATTTCGAGTTTCATTAATATATGACAAGAATTAAGGGTACTTTACGTGAAGACGAATATACATTTTTATCATATCTCTCCCATTTCTTCTTAAAATGAGAAATGTTACAGGGAAAACTTCTAGACAAAATCAAAACACGTGTTTTGTGTTTAGTAACTTTTTTTTGTGATTGTCGTTCGTTTATGAGATAATGTGAAAAACTGTTGTATGTCGGGGTAGGCCACAGATGACAATAAGGCGCGAGCGCATTGCATGCTGCATAACTAAGGCTGCAAATACACACACTCAAGTTGTACAATACACATTGCTTTTCTACTGCAACAGTGGTTGAACTAAGGCGCCTCACTGTTACTTAGTACGTACATTGACTGCCTCTATCTGTTTCTTTGACACTTGCCGTAGGTCCTTTCGTATAGTGTTTAACGGTTTCTTATGTAGCGCAGCTTAAGTTTTGTGTTGATTCTGTGATCTCTTGAGGAGTATATTACGTACAATACCTTAGAGCAGACGGATGAATAGTTCTGACTTAACAGGCCTACGGTACGTAACAGATATATCACAAGTGTTGCACCGCTAACCCAACCTAGACCAGTATTTCTCTCTTAAGTAACCTCGGCCATGTATGTACTGATCGTTCATGTATACACGCGACGTGCTAGAAATTCCGAGTTATTGAACGATGAATCATCTGGTGCACATAAGTACAGGGTGGGGCAAAATATCCTCCATACTTTCAGTAGGGCATTGTGAAGGGAGGGGAGGCCGTAGAAGGGTGGGGTTTAACTCGAAAGGCGCAGGTAGTTGGGAAGTTCCCGTTGCAATACTCCGCAGTCGTAAAGATGGTGTGGTCCAACGAGCAGCGCGCATTTGCCGTCGAAACCTACTTTTCGCAAAGTCACTCTATCGTAGCGGTGCA
>Ga0123354_10004706_pt1 | contig 19456 bp, 17 predicted proteins | sample TergutLab28metaG_2_FD_97872 | JGI IMG/M metagenome (GOLD analysis project Ga0123354, IMG submission 97872) | Labiotermes labralis P4 segment gut microbial communities from Petit-Saut dam, French Guiana - Lab288 P4 | ecosystem: Host-associated > Arthropoda: Insects > Digestive system > Gut ...
AGGACTACGTAAACTATCACAGCCAGGCCGACGAATATGCCTATGTCCCGGGCGATTCTGCCAATAATTCTTTTTTTGCTAGATGGTGCTTGGTTCATAGTGCGCTCTTACTTATCGGCTGTGCGCTGATCGTTGCGTCAGAAGCTTGACTCCGGTCCCACGTACGTACGGGGATTCTGGCTGACTAGGCACTTGTCTGGTCATGATGACCTTCCTGGATGGGTTTGGTTCCGCCCTTTGAAGCAGTATACCGCTGTGCCTAAATCGCGTGTCGCCTCGTTCGAGTCCGGGATTGACCAGGTGAGCTGAGACTACCCCGGCTCCACTCACTGTGACCATCACGAAGTTTGACTTAGCCGGCCACTTCTGGCATATGCAACACGGCAAAGCCGGGTTCCGTGGCGAAAACCGCCTAGTTTCATCACGCAGTTTGACTTTGCCGGATACGGCAAGGGTATTGATGACGGCTGGGTCAAGAAACGTGACCAGTCATCCCGCGACACTAAGCCGATGGTGCCCGAACTGCCAGTATCGTCACCCCCAGCAGCATCGGCATCCCGGGCAAGCCCCTGGTTGTGCGCAATCAGTAAATATCGACGGTTTCAGCGGGATGGGTGACGATACTTACTGATCCAGGACCCAAAACTGGTCGTTTTCGACATGCAATCAGTACATACCGTCACAACCCCTGCCAAACATCACGGTTGAGACTGATTACGCGCCCAGGCGACGACGTCCGGGGCTGATGGTGGCACCACGCAGCGTTCAGATGGGACCTACGACCAGTTTCCGGGCCCCAAACTGGTCGTAAGTGGCAGGTTAACGCAATCGGTGATCTTCAAGACTCTGCACATGCTTGGGAGACCACCCCGTCAGGCCCTTCGGGCCTGCCACCCCTGGAATACAAGCGCATCGCATCCACCCCTCCCAAAGTGGGGAATCCTGGTGTTTAGCGTAGTGTTGCTGCTATCCAACGACCCCACGGACCAGAGATCGGAGCTCATCATGGACGATGAGAGATATCGCAGACTCGTGCTTTTGCACAATAACGACTTGCACGGCGACTTCCTGCCGGAAATCGAGGAGGGGCGCTCCGTCGGTGGCGTGCCCCGCCTGTCTGGCTACGTGCAGAAGGTGCGCTCAGAAGAGCCCAGCACCATCTACTGCATCGCCGGCGACATGCTGCAGGGCTCGCTGATCGACACCGAGTACCAAGGGCTTTCGACCATCGAGCTGATGAATATGCTGGGCCCCGACGTGGCAACACTGGGCAACCACGAGATGGACTACGGGCTGGCGCACCTGCTGTTCCTCGAACGGTGCGCGCGCTTCCCTATCATCAGCGCCAACATGTACATCACGCAGCCGGTTACGCGGCTGTTCAAGGCACACACGTTCCTGCGCCGCAACGGCATGCGCATCATGTTCATCGGCTTGATCACGAGCGAGGCGCTCAGCCCCCTCAAGTCTGACCCGATCATCAGCACCATGATCGACATCTACGAGGCGGCCCGCGAGGTGGGACACATCTGTAACGCCTACCGGCAAACCGATGTCGACCTGACAGTGCTGCTGACCCACATCGGCTACGAGGAAGACAAGAAGCTGGCGGCCATGCTCGACCCCGACTGGGGCGTCGACATCATCGTCGGCGGGCACTCGCACACCTACATCGACACCCCGGCCATCGTCAACGACATACTGATCGTGCAAGCCGGCAAAGGCACCGACCAGATCGGGCGCTTCGACCTGGTAGTCGACACCGACACGAACACCGTGCACAGCTGGGAGTGGAGCTTGATACCCATTGACGACGAGACCAGCCCCATCGACGAGGCCATGACCAACATGGTAGACGCCTACAAAGAGCAGACCGACAAGAAATACGGCCGCCTGCTGCTGCGCCTGCCGCACGTGTTCACCCACCCCAGCCGCTACCAGGAGACCGAGCTTGGCAACCTGTTTGCCGACGCCTTCCAGGACTGCCTCGGCGTTGACATCGTGATGTACGGGTCGGGCTCAATACGCACGGACGACATGGGGCCAGTTGTCACGTACGGCAGCCTGATCGAAACGGTGCCGTATCACGCCAAGATGCACATGGTCACCGTCACCGGCGCCCAGCTGAAGGCGATGTGGCACTACATCCTGCGCGAGGAGACCTTCGAGGGTTTACACACAGAGTTCTTCCAGGTTTCCAAGAACCTGGCGCTCACCTGGTCGCGCAGCAAGCAGGAGTTCGAGCGATTCGACTTCAAGGGCGCCCCGGTTGACGATGCCAAGACGTACACGGTGGCCGTTCAAACCTTCCACTTCGACAACTTCGACACCTCGTTCGGAATGCCGCTGGCCGACGTGCTGGCCAACCGCGCCGACGTCACCGTGGCGACGGACGAGCAGGATGTGCTGACGGAATTCTTCACCGACAACAAGCCAGAGATGGCGGGTGTCGACGGCCGGTTGACGGTTCTCGCCTGATTAGCGCTGCGACAGCGGGACGTACTTCGGGACGTCTTCAATCGCCGTGCGGTATGCCGGGCGGATGATGCGGCGACCCGAGAAGTTGAGCTCCTCGTTGCGGTGCGCCGCCCAGCCGACGATGCGCGCCATCGCGAACAGCGGCGTGTACAGCTCGCGCGGGATACCGATCAGGTCGTAGATCAGCCCGGAATAAAAGTCGACGTTCACCGCCACCGGCGCGCCGTTCTTCTTCATGTTCGACACCAGCGGCACGGCCTCCCGCGCCACCAGGTCGAGGAAGTCGAATTCGGCCATGCGGCCCTTCTCGGCCGCCAGCTGCATCGCCTGGTTGCGCAGCAGCTCGACGCGCGGATCAGAAATGGTGTAAACGGCGTGCCCGATGCCATAGATCAGGCCCTTGCCGTCGTAGGCCTCCTTCTTCAGGATGCGCTCAAGGTAGGCGCGCACCTCCGCGGCGCTGGTCCAATCGGTGATCGCCTGCTGCAGGTGGGCGATCATCTCGGCCACCTTGATGTTCGCGCCGCCGTGCAGCGGGCCCTTCAGTGAGCCGATGCCGGCGGCGATTGAGCTGTAAATGTCTGTCTGCGACGACGAAGTCACACGCACCGCGAAAGTCGAGTTATTACCGCCGCCGTGTTCCGCCTGCAGCACAAGCAGCAGATCGAGCACATGGGCGTCGAGATCCGTGTAGTCCTTGCGCAGCATATAGAGGAAGTTCTGCACCAGCGACAAGTCGGGCTTCGGCAGGCGCACGTGCAGCGGCAGCCTCTGCGTCGTGTGACGCAGCACGTTGTAGGCGTAGGCAATAATCGTCGGGAAATGCCCGATCAGCGCGATGGACTGCTCCATCTCATGCTCGCGGCTCAGGTTTTCCGGGTTCGGGTCGTGGGTGTAAAGCTCGAGCACGCTGCGCGCCATGATGTTCATCACGTTGTTGCCCTGCAACGCCAGGATGCTCATGATCGCGTCGTGCGGCAACGGCATGTTAGCCACCAGAAGCTGCCGGAACTGCTCAAGGCACTCGGCGTCGGGCAACTGACCGGACAGCAGCAGATAGGCCACCTCCTCGAAGCCGAACCGGTTCTCGGCCGCGAACGCCGCCACCAGTTCCGCCACGTCGTAGCCCCGGTAGAGCAGGCGGCCGGGCACAGGGTAAACCCGCCCCGCCTCGTCGTGCTCGTAGCCGACGACATCGCCGATGCGCGTCAGCCCCACGAGCACGCCGGTGCCATCGTCGTTGCGCAGCCCCCGCTTGACGCCCAGCTCCGCGAACAGCGCCGGGTCGATCCGGGCGGTCGACTTGATGGTTTCGGCAAGTTTGTACACCAGGTAGTCCTGCTGCATGTGTGCCTCCTTATGCTATCGACGGACGTCGTCACATACTGTTTATGGTGTGCCAGCGATCACGTTGAGGGCTGAACCGGCGCGCAACCACTCGATCTGGGCGGCGCTATAGGTGTGCGTTACCTGGAAAGTCTCCACGCTGCCATCGGTGTGTGTCAACTCGACGTTCAGCGGCTCGCCAGGAGCGATGCCTGGCAGGCCGGGCAAACTGAACCGATCGCCTTCAAGGATGCGGTCGTAGTCGGCCGGGTCCACGAATGTGGCCGCCAGCAAACCCTGCTTCTTCAGGTTGGTCTCATGGATACGCGCGAACGACTTAACCAGCACCAGCCGCACCCCCAAGTATCTGGGCTCCATGGCGGCCTGCTCGCGGGATGAACCCTCGCCGTAGTTGTCCTCCGCGACTATCACCGACTGCCCAAGGGCGCGGGCGGCGTCGGCAACACTCACCAGTTGCCCTTGATTAACGACGCCCCCAGCTTGTCCTGTGAAGGCATTGACCGCGCCCTGCAGCAGGTTGTCGCTGATGCGGGCCAGATGGCCGCGGTACTTCAGCCACGGCCCGGCGGGCGAGATGTGATCTGTGGTGCACTTGCCCTGAACCTTGATCAGCAGCGGGACGTCGACCAGCGGGCTGCCGTCCCAGGGGGCGAAGGGCTCCAGCCGGGCGAGGCGCGTCGATGCCGGGTCGATAACAATCGGCGCCGAGGAGAATGTCGGGGCGCGGTAGCCGTCGTCGCCGGCCGCGTAGCCGTCAGCCGGCAGGGCCGCCACATCCGGCGGGACGAGGTCGAGGGCCGGGGCGTCGAGGCGTCCGCCAATCGCCAGCGCCATCACCATCTCGGGCGAGGCGACGAAGGCGTGGGTGTTCGGGTTGCCGTCATTGCGCTTGGCGAAGTTGCGATTGAACGACGTGACGATCGAGTTCGGGCGGGTCGGGTCGTCGGTCTCGCGGTGCCACTGGCCGATGCAGGGGCCGCAGGCGTCTGCCAGCACGACAGCGCCCAGCTGGCGCAACGGTTCGAGCAGTCCATCGCGCTCAGCGGTCGCCTCGGTGCGGGCCGAACCAGGGTTCAAGTACAGCGGGCAGGCCAGTTTGCGGCCGGCCGCCAGCGCCTGCACCGCCACCGCCGAGGCGCGCGCCAGGTCGAGGTACGACGAGTTGGTGCACGAGCCGATCAGCGCGGCCTCGACTGCCATGGGCCAGCCGAGAGCTTCCGCCTTGGCTCCCAGCTGTGAGACCGGGGTGGCCAGGTCGGGGGTGAACGGGCCGTTGACGTGTGGCTCTAGGGCGCTCAGGTCGACATCGATGACCTCCGAAAAATAGGCCTGGGGGTTCTGCTCGACCTCCGGGTCGGCGCGCAGTTCGTCGGCGCGGGCATCGGCCGCCGCGGCATCGTCGGCCCGCCCGATGGCGCGCAGATACAAGGCGCTGGCCTGGTCGTACGGGAACAGTGACGACGTGGCACCGAGTTCGGCGCCCATGTTGCAAATGGTCGCCCGCCCGGTTGCCGTGAGATTGGCGACGCCCGGGCCGAAGTACTCGAGCAGGGCGTTGGTGCCGCCCTTGGTGCCGAGCTTGCCGGCCAGGTGCAGTATCACGTCCTTGGCGCTGCACCAGCCGCTGAGGCGTCCGGTCAATCGCACACCGATCAGGCGCGGCAGGCGCAGCTCCCACTCCATGCCGACCATCGCGTCTACGGTGTCGCTGCCACCGACGCCGACGCCCATCATGCCAAGGCCGCCCGCGTTCGGGGTATGCGAGTCGGCGCCTATGATCAGGCCGCCGGGGATGGCGTAGTTTTCCAGCACCACCTGGTGGCAAATCCCGCTACCGGGGCCCCAGAAACCCAGGCCATACTTATCGGCGACGGCGGCCAGGAAGGCGTACACCTCGTCGTTCTGCAGGTTGGCTTGGGCTAAGTCGGCGGACGCCCCGAGGCGCGCCTCGATCAGGTGGTCGCAATGCACGGTGGTTGGCACGGCCACCTGGCCACGCCCGGAGTTCATCAACTGCAGCAGCGCCATTTGCCCCGTGGCGTCCTGCAGCAGCACGCGGTCGGGGCGCAACCCGACGTAGTCGCCGGCGGCGATGGGCGCCTGGGCCGGCTGCCACAAGTGGGCGTAGAACACCTTCTCGGCGAAGGTCATCGGGCGTCCCAGCAACTGCCGCGCGTCGCGCACCGCTTGTACGTAGGCCATATAACGTCCTCAATCGTGATCCAACGCACACCTCAGGCCGGAGCGTCGGAGATCCCTGTATTCATTGTGCGCGATACCCGGCAGGCCGGGGTCGTCGCCCAACTAGTGGACAACAATCCTACCTGGTGGCCAGTTGGGGGCGTCGGCAATTCTAGGCGAGCGCAGCTGCGAGGTTGCCGCTCAATGCGTCCATGAACTGCTCGGTCGTTAGCCACGGCTGGTCGGGCCCGATCAGAGCCGCCAGGTCCTTTGTCATCTGACCGCCGGCGACGGTGTCGATGCACACCCGCTCGAGCGTCTCGGCGAACGCGACGACGTCGGGCGTATCGTCGAGGTGGCCGCGGTGCTTGAGACCGCCCGTCCAGGCGAAGATCGAGGCGAGCGGGTTTGTCGACGTCGGCTGGCCCTGCTGGTGCGCGCGCCAGTGACGGGTGACGGTGCCGTGCGCCGCCTCGGCGAGTGCGGTGCGGCCGTCGGGGGTCAGCAGGACCGACGTCATGAGGCCCAGCGAGCCGAAGCCCTGGGCCACGGCATCTGACTGCACATCGCCGTCGTAGTTCTTGCACGCCCACAGGTAGCCGCCGGGCCACTTGAGGGCGCTGGCCACCATGTCGTCGATCAGCCGGTGCTCGTAGGTCAGGCCGGCCGCCTCGAACTGGGGCGCGAACTCTTCGGCCAGCACGCGGGCGAAGATGTCTTTGAACGCCCCGTCGTAGGCCTTCAGTATGGTGTTCTTGGTCGAAAGGTACACCGGCACGTGGCGCGCTAGGGCGTACGAGAAGCAGGCCCGGGCGAAGTCTTCGATCGATTGGGTGGTGTTGAACATGCCCATGGCAACGCCGCCCCTATCGTCGTAGTCGGCCACGGTGCGGGTGATCGGTTCGCCGCCGTCAGCCGGGGTAAACGTGATGGTCAGCGTACCGGCGCCGGGCACAACGAAGTCCTGCGCCTTGTACTGGTCGGCGTGGGCGTGGCGGGCGATGATGATTGGCTGGGTCCAGCCGGGCACCAGGCGGGGAATCGACGGGATCACGATGGGCTCGCGGAACACGACGCCGCCCAGGATGTTGCGGATGGTGCCGTTCGGCGACCGCCACATCGACTTCAGCCCGAACTCGGCGACGCGGGCCTCGTCTGGCGTGATGGTGGCGCATTTGACGCCGACGCCGGCCTCAAGGATCGCGTGGGCGGCGTCGACCGTGACCCGGTCGAGTGTCTCGTCGCGGTGCTGGATGCCAAGGTCGAAGTAGTCGAGGCGCATGTCGAGGTACGGCAACAGCAGTTGCTGCTTGATCATGGCCCAGATGACACGGGTCATCTCGTCGCCGTCGAGCTCGACGATGGTGCCTTTGACTGCGATGGTCATGGTTTTGCCTTTCTCAATCAGCTTCTCAGCACCGCCCCAAGGGCTGACGCCGCCGCCACTGCCTTGTCCCTAGCCGCGCTCGCCTGCGCCTCAGTCAGCGTGCGGTCCGGCGCGCGGAACACCATCGAGTAGGCCAGCGACTTCTTGCCCTCGCCCAGCTGGGCGCCCGTGAACACGTCGAACAGGCTCAGCGACTCGAGCAACTCCCCCGCGCCCGCGCGCAGGGCGTCTGCCACCGCCGAGGCCGGCACACCGGCGTCGACGACCAGCGCCACGTCCTGCTTCACCGCCGGATGCGTCGACAGCGCCTCGACCGCGCCGGCCGGCAAACCGTCAACGACGAGCAGCAGCGCGTCAAGGTCAAGTTCGACGGCGCATGCCCCGGCCGCCAGGCCCCAGGCCTTCACGACATCGGGGTGCAACTCGCCGGCGAAGCCGATGCCAACGAACTCGCCGCGCCCGTTGACGACGCCGACCTCGGCGCAGCGCCCCGGATGCCACGGCGCAAGGGCCGCGGCCCGGCGCACGGGTGTTGCCCCCATCGAAGCGCACACGGTGTCGGCAACGCCCATCGCCTGCACCCAGGTGGCCGGCTGGGCGGCGTCGTTCCAGCGCTGCGGCATAAAGGCGCCAACCAGCACGGCCGCGAGGTGGCGCGGCTGGTCCGGCAGGGCCGCGAACAGCGCCTCAACCTCAGCCTCACTCGGCCGCTTGTCGACGGCCGGGCTGATCGCGGCACCCGCGCCGTTGTCGATGAACACGCTGCCGGTCTCGAAGATGGCCACGTCGGCGTTCGAGCGCGAGGCGTTGCGGTTGACAGCGGCCAGCAAACCGGGCAACAGCGTGGTGCGCATCAGCGGTTGCGCCTCAGACAGCGGGTTGGCCAGCCGCACCGCATGGCGACGCACATCGCCGGCCGGCAGGGCCAGCTTGTCCAGGTCGGGCTCGCCGATGAAAGGCAGCGTGATGGTCTCGCCCAAGCCGAGGTCAGCGACCGCCACCGTGACCGCGCGATGGGCCTGCTGGCGCCGCGTCAGCCCCCGGCCGGACGGCGCGCGGGGCACCCGCGACGGGATGTTCTTGAACCCGAGCTTGCGGCCGACCTCCTCGACGTAGTCGTACGGGTCGTTGAGGTCGCGCCGCCAGGTGGGCGGCGTCAACTGGAAGCCGCCTTCGACCGCCTGCACCGCCACACCGCTGGCGGTAAGCACGTCCATCACCAACTGATGCGGCACGTCATAGCCCAGGATGACCGACGGCAGGGCAGCGGCCAACGTCTGCGACGGCATCGGCGAGACGGAGCCGGAAACGGTGTAGCCATCGTCGATGACTCCCCCGCCCAGGTCGCGCATCAGCTCGGCGGCACGCCTGGCGGCCGCGAACGAAACGTTCTGGTCGACGCCGCGCTCGAAGCGCCGCGACGCCTCGCTTGGCAGGTGGTGACGCCGGTAGGTGCGCCCGATGGTCGCCGGGGCAAACCAGGCCGCCTCGATCAGCACGTCGGTGGTGGTGGTCTCCATCTCGGTGGTGAGACCGCCCATGACGCCCGCCAGGCCGATGGGGCCAGAATCGTCGGTGATCAGCAGGTCGTCAACCGACAGCACGCGCTCGACCTGGTCGAGCGTGGTCAGGCGCTCGCCGTCCTTCGCCTGCCGCACGACTATGGGGCCGCGCAGCGCCTGCGCGTCGTAACCGTGCAGCGGCTGGCCCGATTCCAGCATCACGTAATTGGTGACGTCGACGGTCAGCGAGATCGAGCGCACGCCGCAGGCTTTGAGACGCCGCGTCATCCAGCTTGGCGACGGGGCATGCGGGTCGATGCCGCGCACCCGGACGGCGCAGAAGATCTGGCAGTTGGGCGAATCAAGCACCACCGGGTAGCCGGCATCGCAAGCCGCTGGCACGGGCGTGGCGTACGGGTCGGTGAAGCTGCCACCGGTCACCTGGGCGGCCTCGCGCGCCAGGCCCCGCAGCGACAGGCAATGGCCCTCGTCGGGGGTGACGTCGATGTCGTAGATCGCGTCGCGGGCGCCAAGCACCTCAAGCGCGTCGGAGCCGATGACCGAATCCGGCGGCAGCACCATGATACCGGCGTGGTCGGTGCCAAGCCCCAGCTCGTCCTCCGCGCAGATCATGCCGTCGCTGACGTGACCGTAAGTCTGGCGCGCCGCGATCTTGAAACCGCCCGGCAGCGTCGTGCCAGCCAGCGCGACAGCCACCAGGTCGCCCACCACGAAGTTGTGCGCCCCGCAGATGATGCCCCGGCCCGGCTCGCTCGGCGGGTTGTGGGCGCCGACGTCGACGTGGCACCACCGGATCAGCTTGCCGTTCGACTGCAGCTTCTCGTCGAAATCGAGCACCCGGCCGACCACGACATCGCCGTCGATGGCAGCCGACGGGTCCTCGACCAGCTCGACGTGCAGGCCGGCGTCGGTGAAGGCCCGCGACAGCTCGTCGACCCCCACCGGGATTTCGGCCAGCTCGCGCAACCAGGAAAGTGGTGCTCTCATCGCAGGGCCTCCTTGAACTGGCGGGCGAAACGCACGTCGCCCTCGACGAAATCGCGCACGTCCGGCGCGCCGGTGGCAAACATCAGCGCCCGCTCAATTCCCATGCCGAACGCGAACCCCGACCACACATCGGTGTCAATACCAACCACCTGCAGCACCCGCGGATTGACCACGCCGCAGCCGCCCCACTCGATCCAGCCCTCAGACTTGCAGGTGCGGCAGGGGTGCTCGGCGTCGCACTCGCCATGGCAGGCGAAGCACAGCACGTCAACCTCGGCGCTTGGCTCGGTGAACGGGAAGTAGTGCGGCCGCAGCCTCGTCGCGGTGCCCGGGCCGAACAGCGCCCGCGCCAGGTGGTCGAGGCTGCCCAGCAGTTCGGCCATGCCAAGGCCCTTGTCAACCGCCAACCCCTCGAGCTGATGAAACACCGGCAGGTGCGTCAGGTCGTACTCATCGGCCCGGTAGGCCTTGCCCGGCGAGACGACGTACAGGGGCAGGTCGCGCGACAACAACGCCCGCATCTGCACCGGCGAGGTGTGGGTGCGCAGCAGTTTGCGGTTCTCCGGCGGGTCGAGGAACAGCGTGTCGGTCAGGAACCGCGCCGGGTGGTCTGGCGTGAAGTTCAAAGCGTCGAAATTGAGCCACTCGGCCTCGGCCTCCGGCCCCTCGGCGACCTCCCACCCCATGGCGACGAAGATGTCGCTCATCGTGTTGATCATCGCCGTCACCGGGTGTACCGCGCCCAGCGGGTGCATCGCCACCGGCAGCGAGACGTCGACCGCCTCGTCGCGCAGCTGCGCCTGCAGCGCCTTGGCGGCGACCTCGGCCTCGCGGGCCGCGAACGCCTGCGTCACCCGCGCCCGCGCCTGGCCAATCGCCTGCCCGGCCGACTTGCGCTGGTCAGGCGGCAAGTCTGCGATCGCCCGGTTGGCCAGCGCCAGCGGCGAGCGGTCGCCGATGTGTTCCAGCTTGACGACGCCCAACTCAGCCACCGTCGTGGCTGCCGCGATGGCCACCGTCGCGGCCTGTTCGTACCCCGCCAATTCCTCTTGGGTTGCCATTTGGCTCCTATCGCTAACCGCTTCATTCTACGGCGCGGCGCCCCGCCGCCGCCGTGTGGTACAAACAGATGGCCGCCGCCGCCGCGACGTTCAGGCTTTCCGCCTTGCCCCACATCGGTACAGCCACCACGGCGTCAGCCAGCGCCAGGTGGCCGTCAGCCAGCCCGGACGCCTCGTTGCCGACAGCCCACGCCACCGGGCCCGCCAACCGCGCGCCCAGTTCTGGCAGGGGGACGCCCCCGGCCGCCGCCGCCAGCACCAGCAGCCCGGCGCCGCCGGCCCAGCTGGTGGCGCGCTCAAACGTCACCCCCGTGATTATGGGCAGATGGAAGACGGAACCGACGCTAGCCCGCACAGCCTTCGGCGCCCACGGCTCGGCGCAGCCGGTTGTCGCCACCACGGCGTCGGCCCCGAAGGCGTCAGCCGTGCGTATCAGGGTGCCAAGGTTGCCGGGGTCGCGCACCTCGTCGAGAATCAGCACCAGCCTCGGCGCAACGACTTGGTTGAGGTTGCACTCGGGCAGCGCCACCTCCGCCACGATGCCCTGCCCGTGCTGGGTATCTGTGATCTGCGACATCTGGGGGGCGTCTGCCAGCACCACCGGGATGCCGGCAGACGTGGCTGCGCGCGCCAACTCGACTGCGACAAAGGTCGCGTCTTCACCAACGATCACCTGCCGCACCCGCGCCCAGGCGATGGCCTCGCGCACGGCCTGCGGGCCCTCGGCCAGCAATGCGCCGGCAGACTCGCGCCCCTTGGCGGTTTGCAGACGGCGGGCCAGCTTCAGCTTGCCCGTGCTGAGTTGCGGCCATGTAGCCACAGCCGCACCTATCAGGCAGCCGCGACGGCAGACTTGGCGACGCCAACCAGCTTGGCGAAGGCGCCAGAGTCCGATACGGCCAGTTCTGCCAGAATCTTGCGGTCTACCTCGACACCGGCCTTCTTCAGGCCGTTGATGAAGCGGTTGTACGTCATGCCCTCGGCGCGGCAAGCGGCATTGATGCGCTGGATCCACAGCGCCCTGAAGTCACCCTTCTTCGCCCGGCGGTCGCGCAGGGCGTAGGTGCCGGAATGAAGGATCTGCTCCTTGGCCTTGCGGTAAAGCCTTGAGCGCTGCCCCCTGTAGCCGGAAGCCGCTTCCAGCAGCTCGCGCCGCTTCTTAAGCCCATTGACTGCTCGTTTGACACGTGCCATGATTGCTTCTCCTTACTCACTTGCTCCGGCGGCGCGCGCCACCCAAAAGGCGACGAGCCTTCTTGGCGTCGACGTTCGTCAATGCGGCATCACTTGTGATGCGACGAGCCCGCCTCGAACTCTTAACCTCCATGTGGTGCCCCTTGCCGGCCCTCTTGTGCATGATCTTGCCGCTAGCAGTGATCTTGAACCGTTTCTTGGCACCGGAATGCGTCTTCATTTTCGGCATCGTGTCTCCTTACTTCTCGTGACACCGGGCAGGTGTCTATCCCCGGCCTGACGCCGGTTGCTTACGCATGGGCCGCTACAGATCGACGTCTGGGTCCATGTTGTCAGCTGGTCCTCGTTTCTTCTTCGGCGCCGCAAGCTCAGCTTCGGCGGCCTTGCGCAGCTCTGCCTCGAACGAGCGGTCGGCCTGCGCGTCCGCTGCTCGCTGTGCCGCCTTGGCCTCGCGGGCGACCGCCTGGTCAGCCCGCGCCTCCGACTTGCGGCGCGTTGGGGTCAGCACCATGTGCATGTTGCGGCCCTCCTGGCGCGGCACCTGCTCGATGGTGCCATAATCCGAGACGTCCTCAGCCAGGCGGCGCAACAGGTTGAGCCCCAGCTCCGGGCGCGATTGCTCGCGACCGCGGAACATAATGGTGATCTTGACCTTGTCGCCCCCCTTGAGGAAGCGGACGATGTGTCCCTTCTTTGTCTCGTAATCATGTTCATCGATCTTCGGCCGCAGCTTCATCTCCTTGATAACCGTGTTCGCCTGGTTGCGGCGTGACTCGCGGGCCTTCTGCGCGGCCTCATACTTGTACTTGCCGTAATCCATCAGCTTGACGACGGGCGGTTTCGAGTCGCCCGCCACCTCGACCAGATCAAGATCGTGCTCGCGGGCCATCTGCAGGGCCTGCGCTATCGCCACGATGCCGATCTGCTCGCCATCTGGCCCGACAAGCCGGACCTCTGGCACACGGATACGCTCATTGATGCGTGGTTCAGTGCTGATTCGAAAAGCTCCTTAGTTTCGCTGCCAGCGGCTGTCTGCCGCCTTCCGGCCTGGCGTGCCAGCCCCCTGGCATGCAGAAGGCCCCCGCGAACGCGAAGGCCTGCGCCACCGTGCGGGGCACGGCGGTGTTGTCACCGACCCGGCTGCGGTTTGCGGCCCGGGTGGAGGGACGGCCCTCACTTCGCGGATCGGATGGCACACCCGATCGGCGGAAACAGTCTAGCCGATGGCCCCCTGGTCAGGCAAGACGGCAGTTCAGGCCGTTATTGCGCGAACTGACCGCTATGCTGGTTGCTATGTTCGGACTTACACCAACCACCACCGCCGTCATCTTGACCATCGTACTGGTCGCCGTGGCGCTGGCCTATCTTCTTTTCGGCTGGCTGCGCAAGCGTAGCTGGCGCGTGATGCTGCGTGGCGTCGGCTTCGCACTGGTGCCGCTCGGCCTACTGGCAATGGGCCTGATGACAATGATTGTCAACGGCATCCAGGCCGTCGTCGACTGGGCCAATGCAACCGTGATGACCTACTGGATCATGATCGGCCTCATCGTTGCCGGTGTCGGCATCGTCGCCTACCTGATCGGTAGCTTCGTGCCCCAGGTGACCGGCGATGAAGCGTCGACAAGGCGCGAGGCCATCAAGGCCCGCAAGCTGGCGGCGCTGCAGGCGACCAGTGCGGCGCCAAAGCCGGCAACACCGGCACCGGCTGCAAAGCCAGCGGCCCCGAGTGCCCCGGCGGCCGCCCCGGCAAGCGCGAAGACCCCGTCACCGGCACCAAGTGCCGCCGCGACGAACCCGGATGACAAGGAAATTGACGACATCCTGCGCAGTCACGGCATCAACTGAGGCACGCCGCGCGTAGCGCCTTGACGTCGGCGTCAGCCAAGCCAAGGCCGTCGTGCACGAACCCGGGCCAGCCGTCCCATGACTTGTCGGGTTGCTGCCACGCGACGTCGAACTGCCACTTCGTGGTGCTCGTCATCAGATCGATGATTGGGCTGACGCCCTTTTGCCGCGCCAACTCGCGCACCCCGGCAACATCTGGAAGCGGGAAGTCGTTCGACTGCATGTAATCGCTGAAGGCATCACCCCGGCTCACCCCCAGCAGGCGCGAGATGATGATGCACGCCACGCCTGTCCTGTCCTTGCCGGCGGCGCAGTGGATGTACACGGGCCGCGCCGGGTGTTCAAGCATCTGCGCGAGCAGCGCGGCGAACGCCTGCGGGTTCTTGATCATGTCGGCGTACATCTGCGAATACGACGCCTCGTACTGCGCCAGCGCCTCCGGATCGGTGCTGATGGCATCGATCAGCGCCTCCCAGTGCAGCAACTCAAGCGGGCTGTCGTCATCAATCTTCTGCGCCGGGTAACGCACGTACGTCGCACCCGGCGGCAACCTGTCGGGCCGCCCCTCCGCCTCGAAGTCGTTGCGCAGGTCAAACACCAACCCGATGCCGAGGGCCGCCATGGCAGCCAAGTCTTTGTCGGTGGCCACGTTCAATGAGACGCCGCGATAGATCAGCCCGGTCTTGACCAGGCGGCCGCCGGCACCGGGATAGCCGCCGATGTCGCGGAAGTTGACAATGTTGGGCCAAGGTGCGCTCATAGCCGGCACGCCGCCAGTTCTGTGACCAGGATCGCCCGGGCGCCGACCGCCCACAGGTCGTCCATCAATTGCTGCGCGCCCTGGCGCGGCACCAGCGCCCGCACGGCCGACCAGCCGGGCCTCGCCAGCGGTGACACCGTCGGGCTCTCGAGCCCGGGCGTCAGCTTCGTCGCCGCCGGCAGGTCGTCATCGGCGATATCGTAGTCCATCAGCACGTAGTCGCGGGCCACCATCACCCCGGACAGGCGGGCCAGCACATGCTGCACGGCCTCAGACTGCTCGTCGACGCCGGGCCGGGCCACGAGTATCGCCTCGGAGTGCAGCAGCGGCTCGCCGAACAGCTCAAGGCCGGCCTTGCTCAGCGTCGTGCCGGTGTCGACGACGTCGGCGATCACGTCGGCCACCCCGAGCCGGATCGCGGATTCCACCGCCCCGTCGAGGGTGATCAGGCGGGCCTGCACGCCGTGTTCTGCCAGGTAGGCGCCCAGCAGCCCCGGATAGCTGGTAGCGACGCGGCGTCCGCCCAGCGCCTCGACGGTCAAGCCGGCCCCGCTGGGCCCGGCGAACCGGAACGTCGACGAGCCGAACCCCAGCCGCATGATCTCACGGGCCGGCGAGCCGGAGTCAAGCAGCATGTCGCGCCCGGTCACACCCAGGTCGAGTATGCCCTCGCCGACGTAGGTGGCGATGTCGCGCGGGCGCAGGTAGTAAAACTCCGCGCCACCGGAACGGTCGACCAACACCAGGTCCTTCGGATCCGTGCGCTGCCGGTACCCGGCATCGCTCAGCATCAAGGTGGCGCCTTCCGCCAGCGACCCCTTATTGGGCACGGCGATCTTCAGCAATGGCTCAGGCATCATTTCCCTCTCTCACAGGTGTTCGTAGATGTCGTCGGGCGTCAGGCCCTTGGCCAGCATCATGGTCTGCAGGTGATAGATCAACTGCGAGATCTCAATGGCCGTGGCCTCCGTCGACTCGTACTCGGCGGCCATCCACACCTCGGCCGCCTCCTCGACGATCTTCTTGCCAATCGCATGCACCCCGGCGTCAAGGCGCGCCACCGTGCCGGAGCCGGCGGGGCGGATGACGGCCTTGGTTGCCAGTTCGCTCCAAAGCTGCTCGAATGTCTTGCTCACTTAGGCAAGCCTACCGTGCGGTGCCTGCTTGACGGCGGCCAGCGCTTACTTGATGACGGTCAGATGCAGCACACCGTAGTTGTAAGCCTGGCGGTGATACACAACGGACGGCAGCCCGGTATCGGCGTCGACGTAAAGGAAGAAGTCGTGCCCGACCAGCTCCATCTCGTCCAGCGCCTGGGCCAGCGTCAGCGCCGGTGAGCTGAAGTTCTTCTCGCGCACCACAAGCGGGCCATCGCCGCTGACCTCGACGCCTGCCACCATCCGGGTTTCGGGGCGGTTGCCGTCGGCCAGCACCTCATCAATGAACAGCGGCGCTTCGGCGAGGGGCAGCGACGCCAAGTCTTGGGCGCGCAGCCCGCGACGATTCTTGCGGCGGTCGGCCGCCCGTCGCAACTGGCTGCGCAGCTTTTCGAGCGCGGCATCGAAGGCCAACCGCTTGTCGTCGGCCGTGCCGGCGGCCCGCACCACGGGGCGGCCTTTGGCGCGCATGGTGATCTCAGCTGTCGTCAGGGCGGCGTTCTTGCCCTCGCCGGCCGAGAACTCGACCTCGATGCGCTGCACCTGGTCTGTGAGCTTGGCCACCTCGCGCTCAAGACGCTCGATGACTGCTTGGCGCAGCTCCTCCGTCACCGTCATACGACGACCAGAAATGACGATATCCATGTCCATCTGACTCTCCTTCCATCAAAGCTGCGTATCGGAAAACCGGCCCACGCGCACCTTTGGATTTCACCGCGGTGACTCGTAGCCGGTCATAACTCAAGGCTACAGGGCTCGGCCGTCCAAGCCAATACTGTGCCCGGCGGGCCTTCCCAGGGGCGTATCCGCCACCGTCGCGACACCCAACACATGGTGCCCGGCCGCCCGCAACGCCCGCACCCCCTCAATGATCGTGGCCCCCGTTGTCACCACGTCGTCGACCAGGATCACCGCCGTTCCGCTACCTGCGCGCGCGACCATCGAACCCGCCTGGTTTTGTCTTCGCTCCCCGGCGCCGCGCCCCACCTGGTCGCCGACCTTCGCGGCACGCCGCAACAGCGGCGACCAGCGGGTGCCCAGCGACCGGGCCGCCCAACTGGCAAGAGTGGCCGTGTGGTCGAACCCGCGGCGCCGGACGGCATCCGCTGACGACGGCGCCGGCACCAGCACCACCTGCGGCCAGTGCAGGGCGTCAACACCTTGGTCTGCGAGCAGCCATTCGACGGTACCGGCGAGCGTAAGGCCAAGTAACGACGTCAACTGCCAGGCGCCGGAGTCTTTGTAAGCGATGATGAAGGCCCGGGCGACGTCGTAGCCGACGCCGCTGAACAGCGGCACGTCGAGGCCGAGCCGCAGCTGTGCGGCCGGGCGAGGCTGCATCGCGGCCCGGCAGTCGAGGCAAGGGCTGCGACCGGGCGTGCCGCACCCGTGGCACGCGCCCCCGAGGTAAAGGTCGATGGCGGCAGAGACAAGATCCATGCCCGCATTATGGGCGGGCGTCGGCAATCAGGAACGCGAGGCGGCCGCTTGTGGACGCCCCCGGTGGTGCCAGCGAGCCTGTGGAAGGGCGGCTATCCCGGCAGCGCTATTGTCTTCAGCCCCGACACCAGCGACGACCAGTGCGTGCGGTCTTCGTAGCGCAGCACGTTGCCGGTGCCCGTCACCACCAGCAACGTCTGGCCGTCAGAACGCGGCTGCGCCGCCAAGCTGACCGGCGTGTCGTCGCCGATGGGGCCAAGCGATTCGACAAGCGCGGCGTCGACGTCCAGCCGGTAAACCACGACGCTGGCGTCCTTCGTCGCCGAGGCCAGCACCACCAACTGCATGGCAGACGTCCACCCGACGTCGAGGCAGTTGTCAAGGGTGCCGCGCCCCGTGTTGACCACCAGCGGGCGCCAGCCATCGACGGACAGCGGCGCCGTCGAGCCTATGCGCAGCAGGCCAAGCATGTCGTGACCGTCGATGCGGGCGAGGACGGCCATGCGCGAGCGGTCGGGCGACACTCGGAAGGCGATGATGGTGGCCCCCGCCAGCTCGTCAAGGGTCGTGCTCACGACCAACCCCCCGTACGGCACGTACCGCAGTGTCGGCACGCTGCCGCCCGCGATGGCCCACACCCCGCCGCTGTCTGCTTGCGGGCGCACCAGCCCCTTGGCGTCGAAGCTCTTGTTCGCCGGGGCGCCGCTGGTCGTGCTAGCCAGCCACAGGCTGGAAGCGGACGCCAGCGCCAGCGTGGAGCCGTCCGGGCTGACGGCCAGGCTGGTGATCTCGTCGCCCCAGTCGCTGCCGGCCATACCCAGCGGACCGGGCACCGGCTGCGCCGCTGCGCCAGGATCGGTGGGCAGCTTGATCACAGTGCCGTCGTCAAGCAGCCCGAAAGCCGATTGCGACTGCGGCGGCGGCGCCGTCGTGTAGCCAGCGATGGTGTCGGCCCGGACCACGCCGTCGGTGCCTTGCCCGCGCACAGCCATCGGTACCCCGGCGACATCGATGCGCACCCCGCTGATTGCCGGCTGCACGGCCTGCAGGGTCGACAGCAACTGGGCCGCCAGCTGCACCTGCTGCGTGTCGCTGAGCCCGGCCGCCGGTTGCGTCAGCGACACCTGCGCCACCCCGTTCTGCACCGGCACGGATGAGGCCACCAGCTTGGTCTGGGCCGGTATCACGGTCAGCGCCGCCGGGCTCAGCCAGGCAGACGGGCCCTTGAGCAGCCCCTCGACGGCGGTGGTTGGCGTGGCGTCTGACCAGTTGACGTACAGGTTTTCCACCAGCAACCGGTCGAGCGTCTTCGTGAAGAAGTAAACCGGCACAGCCCGGAAGCTGGTCTGGAAGCGGTACTGCGAGATGAAGATGCCGCTGCCCGGGTCGTCGATGCGCCACTGCCCCGTGGCGTCCTCGACCATCGCGAAGTTGTGCGTGAAGTCTTGGTCATCGACGGCGGTGAAGTGGCCGTCGGCGTCGATCTGGCCGATCACGGGCGTCTTCAGCACGGCCGACTGGTCGGTCACGATCGGCTGGGGGCCGTCGGAACTGTAAATGGTGACGCCAGACGTCGGGTCCCACTCGCCGGCGGCGCGAGGCGTCAGGTACTGGCGCGCGATGGCCCAGCGGTTCGGGCTGCCTGACGCCACGGCGGTGAGGAACCCGGCGAGTATCTCGTCCGGGTCGCCGTCCTGCACTGGCGGGGCTGGCTCGACGTCGACGGGGCGGGCGTTGGTTGGCACGGTCGTCGGGCTGATCTGCACCACCGGCCCGGTTGTCGGTATCAGGGCGCAACCCGTCAGGCCGATGGCTGTGACGACGGCGATAAGGCCATGCCAAACGAATCTTCTAGACATCCAGCGCCCCCCGATCATCGTCGTCCGGGCTTAGCGGCAACGGCGAGGTGTCGAAGCCGGTGCCAGGGCTGCGGGGCAGCGTCAGGCGGAACACCGCGCCCTCACCGGGGCGTCCCCAAGCCTCAAGCCAGCCGTCGTGCAAGCGGGCGTCCTCCAGCGCGATCGACAGGCCAAGGCCGGTGCCGCCCAGGTTGCGCTGCCGCGACGGGTCGGCGCGCCAGAACCGGTGGAACACCA